>TARA_R110002012_G_scaffold100312_1_pt1 | contig 11930 bp, 15 predicted proteins | sample TARA_R110002012 | Tara Oceans TARA_R110002012 (sample SAMEA4396515) | marine metagenome | biome: Westerlies Biome; feature: [DCM] deep chlorophyll maximum layer (ENVO:01000326); material: water (ENVO:00002006), including particulate matter (ENVO:01000060) such as... | depth 40 m
AAAGAAGTTGAGAATATGTTAAATTATAATTAATTTTATTATATTTGGCGCATGAGACTACATTGTAAAGAATGCGATAATACAGTAGAAGTTACAAAGTTTACTATGAAGATAGTAAACGGAGAACTTATTGAACCCGAATCTATTTGTGATTGCGGCAAAAAAATGACTGATGTAACTCAGTACAATGGTCTTGGAGGTATTATTAAAAAATCTGGAGGTAGAGTTTCTGGAAAATTTTAAAAAAATGGATGTTATTGAAAAATCAATGAGAAAACATTTTAAGTTTTCTTTAAATTCTAAACTATGTTCTAATTGTTTAGAAAAGTACACTAACTTATACCAAATAGATAGATTACTTTATATGAATGCTAAAGCGCAATCAAAACTAGGAACAGATTCTAATAAAGAAGAAAGACTAGAAGCGCACGATGTAGCAAAATATGTTAAAGCATCTATTTCGATTATTGATAAAAATAAAGCAGAAGTTTTGTTTCCTGAAATAAAATTATGATAATACCTATACAAACAGATCTTAAAGGTTTTTTAAAAAGCTATTTAACAATTCTTAACCCTGTCTTAAAATTAAAAGATAAGGAGTTAGAAGTTGTATCTGCATTTTTAATGGTGTGGTACCCTAACAAAGATAAAAAAGATATTCAAAAAGTTATATTTTCTACTAAACTTAGAAAAGTAATTAGAAAGTCTATAGGAATGTCTGAAGCTTCTTTTAATAATCATATTACAGCATTAAGAAAAAAGAAAATATTTATAGATAAGAGTATTAACTCTTCTATACTAAATAATTTAAATTCCGATACAGTAGAAATAACTTACAAGTTATCATGGAAAAAATCATAAAAAAACTAGCTAAGCGTTACAACTTATCTGCTTTTGAAATTGAAGAGATAATAAAATCTCAATTTAGATTTTTAAAAGAAACTGTAGAAGAAGGAGATTTTAAATCCCTACGTATAAAACACTTAGGGTTGTTTACAGTTAAAAAAAATAGATTTAAATATTATAAAAATGGAAGAAGAGAAAAAGAGCGTGACGGGGAAGATGTCTGAAATCTTAAATGGATGGAAGAATGTAGTATTTCCAAACGAGCATGTAGAGCAAATAGCTAAAGCAAGAGCTTCTATATGTGCAGAATGTGACTTTAATGTAAAAAATAGATGCACTAAATGCGGGTGCCCTTTAATAGCTAAAACACGATCAATGCAATCACATTGCCCACTTAAAAAGTGGTAAGACTAACTAAATAAACAAGAATCATGAGTAAATTAAAATACACTCCAATAGGAAGAACAATTGTAGTTGAGATTCCAAAAACAGATGTAGAAACTAAATCAGGTATTATTAAATCTGAGTCTATGGTAAAAGAAGAGCAAGATAACAAAAGCGGAGAAGCTCTTGTAGTTGCTGTTGGTACAGAAGTAACTGAAATTAAAGTAGGAGACATTGTTATACCAAAAGGACAAGGATTTATGGTAAAAATTGAAGAAGTTGAATACTTCCAAATGGACTTATACAATGTTCTTGGTATTGTAGGATGATACTAACTGGATTTGACATAACAGCAAATTTCTGGAAAGCAAACCCCCAACTAATTATCCCCCAGGCCTTTAACGATCTGTATACAACAGATAAAAGTAAAGGAAAAGGCAAAAGCTCACAGATAATGTGGGCTATTGCTCTTTTGGTAGACTCTGATTCTAAATTTTCTAATATATCTTTTAACAATAGAAAAGATATGATTGCTAAAGATTATTTAAAAGACGAAGATTTTAAATGGGATGAAGTTATTGAGGCAACTCAATATTATGAAAGCATGCTTATAAGCCCAACTAAAAGGCAGCTCTCTGTTTGGAAAAAGAAAATGGATGAAAAGTCTTTGTATTTAGATATGCTTACTTACGAAGAAAATGCAGATACTATTGAAGGATTACTTAAAACAAATGTAAAATTGTTTGAGGATTACGAAAGACTTGTTAAGATGGTAGAAAAAGAAAAAGATGACGGAGCCACTAAAGGTGGGGCAGTAGAGTCTGCATCTGAGACAGGACTTATATGATAAATAAACAAAATTTTTTACTTGACGAGATACCTAAGTATCATCCATCTAGCGAACAATACTTACTGTTTTGGAGAGAACAAAAACAAAGATGTATTGAAGGGTATTGGTTTGGAGGAGTTTGGATGCCTGGAACTTTATATTTTTATGTAAACTTCTGGACAATTCTTTTAAATAAAAATGCACACTCTAAAACTAAAGAGCCTGGTAAACCATTCTTAAGAGATTTAGAGTGGGACTTTTATTACAATTGGGCAGAAGCTAGAGGTTTTTCTGGATTTTCTGAAGACACTGAATTTACTTGCGATAGAGAGTTTGCAGAAGTAGGGGTAGATCGTAAAGGTAAAAAATACGTGCCCGCGCGAGAGTATATGCGTAAAACATTTTTACGTCCTATGGGAAAACCTCTTTACAACAACGAGGCTAGAAATATGATGATGATGGGAAGTCGTGGATTTGGTAAATCTTATTCTGTTGCAGGGGGAGTTATTGGACATGAGTTTGTATTTGATGGAATGAAAACTTACGAGCCAGAATACATAGGATCACCTCCATCTACAGAAATTGTAGCTTCTGCAGGTGACGCTAAATACTCATCAGATATTTTAAAGAAAACTAAATTTGGGTTAGACAATTTACCAGGATATATTGAGATAGACGATAAATTTTATCCATCTCCTTTTGCAAAACAATACTCTGGGTCTTGGATGTCAGGTAAAGAAGTTATTGCTTCATACAAGAAAAAAATTGGAGGTACTTGGCAAGCTAGAGGTAGTAACTCTAAAATTAAACATAGAACATTTAAAGACAATCCATTTGCTGCCAATGGTACTCGTCCTGCTGTAATGGTAATGGAGGAGATTGGTATGTTTAGCAATCTTAAAGCATCTCACGAAGCATCTGTAGAATGTATGAAAAATGGTGCATACAAGTTTGGAAGTTGTATGTATCTAGGTACAGGTGGTGATATGGAAGGTGGGGGTACTGTAGATGCAAGAGATATGTTCTACAATCCAGATGTTTATGATATGATCTCATTTGATGATAGTTGGGAAAGCAAAGGTAATATATCTTACTTTGTTCCTGCTTACATGGGGTTAAATCAGTTTAAAGATTCTAATGGGTTTACACAAGAAGAACCTGCTAGAGAGTATTTAGAAAAGTTTAGAGATAAACTTAAATCAAGTAAAAACTCTAGAAGTGCATTAGATGCAGAACTACAGAACAGACCTTTAATTCCTTCTGAAGTATTTTTAACTAAAACAGGTAATCATTTCCCAACTGCAGATCTGTTAGATACTTTATCTCAATTAGAAGTTAGTAATGCCACTAAAAATCTAGATTATATAGGTAAATTATCTGTAAATCCAGACGGAAAAATTGATTGGAAACCAGACCCTAAATTAAAACCTATATACGATTACCCCCTTAGAGTTAGTGACGATATTGAAGGGTGCGTTATTATACACGAAATGCCTTATGAAAATGGTGATGAAGAAATACCTTATGGTATGTATATTGCAGGGTGTGACCCTTATGATCATGATGAATCTACTACAGCATCACTAGGATCTCTTATAATATTAAACAAACTCACTAATAGAGTTGTAGCTGAATATACAGGTAGACCTGAAACAGCTAATCAATATTATGAAATACTTAGAAGACTTTTAAAGTTTTACAATGCTAAATGCTTGTATGAAAATGAAAGGAAAGGGTTATATCAATATCTTGAACACAAACATGAAACTTATTTATTATTAGATCAGCCTGAAATAATAAAGGATGTTGTTCAAAATAGTAGAGTAAGTAGAGGGAAAGGTATGCATATGTCTGCACCGCTTAAAAGATATGGGGAAGAGTTAATTAAAATGTGGTTATTAGATTCTTACGGGCAAGATGAAGGTTTAATGAATTTACATAAACTTCGAAGCCAGGGATTACTAAAAGAACTTATAGCTTATAATCCTGACGGAAACTTTGATAGGGTTATGGCATTTATGATGGTTATGTACCATTTAGAAGAAGTTAAAAAACATAAAGTAGAAAAAGAAAAAAAGATTACAACTATATATGATCAAAGCTTTTGGGATAAATCACTATTTAAAAAGAGAAAAAAAAGATCCTTTTAGCTATAAAATTTACATTTTAATTTCTAATATAATAAATTAGATGTTGGTAATATTAATTATTTGTATATTTTTGTACTTTAATTCGCGAATTTAAAACATAATGATATGGCAAAAGTAAATGTAACTTTGTCTCTTTCTAGTACGGACCTGTTTGCCAAGCAAGCACTAAGCTTTACAGAAACAGACGTACTATCTCCTGTAGGAGATACCCAAGTAATGGGAAAAATAATATTATCAGGAAGCGGGACTCAAGATGCTTTAACTCTAGGGACAGGAACAGCTATCCGTCCTTTAGCAGGTGATAATGATCGAGCTTATTTATTTTTAAATAATTTAAGTGCTACTACTGGGGAATTTGTAAAAATCCGTTATAGAGCTGCTGCAGCTACTGCAGGTACAACAGGAGACTGGTTTGCGCAGATAGGTCCAGGAGAATTTTTATTTATTCCTATATCAGCTATGCAAAGTATAGATTTAGAACCAGCTGCAGGAACTCCATCAGTTGAATTTTTATTACTAGAAAAAGCATTAGGATAATCTTAAATTATAATAAAATATGGCAACTTTAAAAACAACGCTAAGCGTTTCAAGTACAGATTTACTAGATATGGTAAATTTGTCAAAAACATTTTCAAAAAATTTAACTATTGATGGTGATAATCGTCAAGGTTTAACTGTAGTAAAAACTTCCACTTCTTTTTTAGATATGACTGTAGAGGCTTTGTCGGGAACTGAAAAGAAAGCATATGTATATGTTAAAAATTTAGATACTGTAGATGATTTAATTATTGGAGATGATGGAGATCAGGAGTTTGCAAGGCTTGCTCCAGGAGAATTTTTATTTTACCCTTCAGCAGATAACACTAAAGTGCAAGTAAAATCATCAGCTAATACACCTCTTTGTGAGTATATTATTCTGGAAGTAGCTTAAAAAATAACTTATGGCAGATGCTAATATAGATTTCCCTAGACAAAAACTGAGTAGACGGAAGAAAACTCAAAAATGGGGAGAAGAATGTATAGAGGCTGCATTAGGTCTTATTGGAACTTACAGTAATTCAAGACGTAGCCCAAAAGCTAGAAAGCAAAGAAACTACGATCTTTATAACGGTAAATTCGATAAAGCGGATCTAGAACATGTTACAGATCCATTAGGAATGGGAGGGACTGCAGAAATGCCTGCGTCCCTTCAATACTATGATGTAGTTTCCCCTATCTTTAATCTTTTATTTGGAGAAGAATCAAAACGTAGATTTGATTATGTAGTTAGAGCTATGAATGAAGGCTCTATAACTGCAAAAGAAGAGGAAATGCAAAAGCAGATTGTAGACACTTTTAAGGGTCTAATAGATCAGCATAGAGAGCTTATGTCACAACAAATGCCAGATCCTCAATCTGAGCAAGAACAACAGCAGCAAGCTCAACAAATAGAAGCTAGTATTCCTGAACATTTAAAACGTATCCAAAAGTATTTTAAATACGATTTTCAGGATATGAACGAGTCTACAGCGCATAAGCTGTTAAAATTTTTAGAAAAAGATCAAGATTTAAAAACTCTTTTCCAAAAAGGATGGGAAGATGCTTTATTAGCAGGAGAAGAAATTTATTGTATTGAGCAAGTAGCTCAAGAACCTACTGCGCGTAGAGTTAATCCTTTAGAGTTTTATTGTTTATTATCTAATAACTCTGATTATGTAGATGATGCGGATGCTATTGTAGAAGATACTTACATGTCTATAAATGGTATTATAGATTTTTATTATGAAGATTTAACGCCTAAACAGCTAGATGATTTAGAGAAAGAGCAAGGCCACACTGGAGTATTTGGTGATGGATTGCTTAATCACACAAACCCTCCAAGATTAACTGTTGAAAATGTAGACAAGTTACCTGGAGAAGATCCTACGCATATTTATCGAGACGAAGACGGTAACTTAAGAGTTACTAAAGTAGTTTGGAAATCTATGCGTAAAATAGGTAGACTATATTACTATGATGAGCAAGGTATGCCTCAAGAAGATATAGTTACAGAAGCTTATAAAATAAATGATGAAAGAGGTGAGCGCGTAGAGTGGATGTGGGTAAATGAGTATTGGGAAGGCACTAAGCTAGGAGAAAATATTTATATAAACATACGCCCTAAAAAACAACAATTCCGTAAGATGGATAATTTATCTTATTGTAAATCGGGATATGTAGGTACAATATATAATGCAAATAACTCACAGTCAGTTTCTCTTATGGACAGACTAGTGCCGTGGATTTATTTGTACATAACTATGTGGTACAGATTAGAGTTAGCAATTGCTTCTAATCAAGGTAAAATTGCTCTTATAGATTTATCTTTAATTCCTGACGGATGGGATGTAGAGAAATGGATGTATTACGCACAATCAATGAAATTTGGTTTTGTAGACTCATTTAATGAAGGTAAAAAAGGACAATCAGCTGGTAAATTAGCTGGTAATATATCTACACAAAATAAAGTGATAGATATGGAAACTGGTAATTACATTCAACAGCACGTACAACTTTTACAATTTGTAGAAGAAAATTTACAAAGCTTATCAGGAGTAACTAGACAAAGGCTAGGAAGTATATCTTCATCTGAATTAGTAGGTACTACTGAGCGAGCTGTACAACAATCATCGCACATTACAGAAAAATGGTATGAAATACATAACCATACAAAATCCAGAGTTCTGTCTACATTAGTAGATGTCGCTAAAGATGTTTATTCAGGAAAAACTAAAAGATTCCAATACGTTACAGATGACTTAGCTACTATGTCATTTAAACTTATGGGAGATCAGTTTGGATATTCAGAGTACGGAATATTTGTTTCTAATGCTAATCAAGATTTACAAGCATTAGAAGCATTAAAGTCTTTAACTCAAGCAGCATTACAGAACGATAAAATGACTATATCAGATGTTATCGACGTTTACAACTCTAGTTCGTTGGCTGACATCCGCATTAAGATTAAAGAATCAGAAGCGGCAAGACAGCAACAAGATCAAGAAATGCAACAACAGCAAATGCAAATGCAGCAGCAAGCGGAGCAGGCAAAACTCCAGACTGAGCAGGCTAAATTAGAATTAGAACAAGCTAAATTACAGTTAGATGTAGAAAAAGAAAATAGAGAAGATTCTAGAAATACTGAAGACAATGCTACAAAAATTCAGATAGCTCAAATAAATGCTATGTCTAAAGCAGATGATGCAGACAGCAATGATAATGGTATTAAAGATACTATTGATATGTCTAAGTTAGAAATAGAAAGACAGAAGCTTCAAGAAACTATTCGGAAAAATAAAGCTGACGAAAGTATTAAGAGAGCTTCTGCTAATAAAAAAGCAAATAAATAAAATATAACCTATAAGATTAGGTTTTAGCTATAAAATAAGAATTATTTTTCCTTACCCTCAGTAAAAAGGGTTGTTTATGTGGAAATCTATGTATATTTTTGTTAACCAATAAATTAATTAGTATGGCATTTGAAGAAGATGATATTTTAGGAGGGTTAGATTTAAGCGTGCTTGACGGCATTGCATCTGCCCCAGAAGGAGACGCCACTAAAAAAGAAAGTGAAGATCAAGATGTAGAGGTAGAACCTAACATTTTTCAACCTGGATTAGTTATTAAAGAAGTTGAAGAACTTCCTGAAGAAGATCCTGTAGTAGAAAAAAAAGTTGAAGCTAAAGAATCTGCAGAAGAAGTTGTAGAAGAAGCTACAGAAGAGACTGCAGAAGAAGCTGATAAAGAAGATTTATCTGAAGGGATTGAATCTACAGAAGAAGAGGCTGAAGAAGAGGTGAATGCTTTTAGAGTGTTTGCTGAGATGCAAAGAGATAACGGCATTATAGACTTTGAAGATGATGAGTTTGAAGAGTCAGACGAATGGTTGATGGGAAAAATATCTTCCACAGTAGATAAAAAAATAGATGAGTACAAGGAAGGAATGCCTATGGAGCTCAAATATTTATTAGATAACTACGAAGAAGGAGTTCCGCTTAATGATTTGTTAAACATGCAAAGTCAAGAACAAGTTTTTGATTCTATAACTCAAGAACAACTAGAAGGCGATGTAAATATCCAAAAAAGTTTAGTTAAAGAATTGTTAGTTAAATCTGGATGGAGCCAAGAAAGAATAAGTAAAAAAATACAAAGGTATGAAGATACTGGAGTATTATTTGAAGAGGCAGATGATGCTTTAGCTTCCTTAATTGAAGGACAGAAAGCGCAAAAAGAAAATTTTGTTAAGCAACAAAAGCAAGAACAAAAAAACAAAATAGAAGCTCATGAGAAATGGTTAACAGATCTTAAAGGGCATATAGATACAAAAGAAGAAGTTATTCCTGGATTTGTAATGAGTCCAAAAGAAAAGGAACAACTTTATAAAGGAATTACCAAATTGGATCGAAATGGTAAAAATGAAATAATGCGAGCTCGCGAAGTTGATCCAGAGTTCGATTTAAAAATAGCATATTTAGCAACAGTCCTTAAGTGGGATTTTTCAGCATTTGAACGTCAGTCAACAACTAAGGCAACAAAGAAGTTGGCAGGAGTCATTAAGAGTACGAAGAAAGCAGGGTCCAGACCTAGCAGAGGTAACTCAAAGAATGTTGATTTCAGCACTATGAGAAAGTCTCTGCGAGGGAGCTAGCTTGATATATATATAAATCAATCAATTAATTAAATTAATTTAAAAATGGCAACAAACGCAATTAGTAATTTACAATTGTATGCTCCAAAAAGCTGGTCTGGCTTAACAACTGAGAACCACTTAGGGAGTGTATTCGCTCAAGAACCTACATTAGTATCAAATATTATTAGTAGAGTATTCGGGCTAAACCAGTACGCTGGTATGGACTACTTCCTTTCAATTGGTGGTGGTGAACAAGAACTTCCAGATGATAACGACTTTGAGTGGTTATTGAAAGGAGATGATGAAAAAGCTTTACCTATTATGTCTACTATTACTTCTCAAGGAGCTAATGGTGCAACTATTCTTTTAGTATTAGGTGAAAAATATTTTGCTAAAACTGACAAGCTTGTTTTAGATGATGGTGAAACAGCATTACGTGTAATGGAAGAGCCTTATGCTCAAGGTATGAATTGGGTGTACCCATGCAGAACTATGGTGTTCTCTTCTTCAGCTGTTGCAGATTCATTATTAACTGCAGGTTCTAGAGTTAGTAAAGAATACTCTCCTCAAGAAAGAACGTTGAACAGAACTTATGGTGAAACTAGCTATACGTCTCCGTTCAAAATGCGTAACTCTATGTCTTTCTTATCTAAGACTTATACTGTGCCTGGTAACATGCACCAACGTCCATTAGTTATTGAAATGCTAGATCCTAAGTCTAACAAGACTTCTAAGATTTGGACTCAATATGCTGAATGGGAATTCATTTGTCAATGGGCTAAAGAAAAAGAGCGTATGCTTTGGTTTTCTAAATCTAACAAACAAGCTAACGGAACTTACAACATGATGGGTGATTCTGGTACTCCAATTATTGAAGGTGCTGGTATCCGTGAGCAAATCTCACCATCTTACAAGTTTAACTACAATGAGTTTACAATCGACTTCTTAGAAGATGTATTGTTAAACTTATCTATTAACATTCTTCCAGAAGATCAACGTCACTTCGTTGCATTTACAGGAGAGCGTGGAATGGTTCAATTCCACAGAGCACTAGAAAACCATGCAGCTCGTTTCCAACCATTGGATTCTAAGCGTGTAGGTGGAGCTGGTCAAAACTTATCATTCCAAGGACAGTACAGAGAGTACATGGGGCCACAAGGTATCCGATTTACTTTAGTACACTTACCATTGTATGATAACGAAGTTCGTAACCGTATTGCACACCCTAAAGGTGGACATACTGAATCTTACCGATACACTATCCTTAACATGGGTACTTCAGGTGGAGAGAAGAACATCAAGAGAGTTTATCCTAAAGGACGTAAAGAGTTAATGTGGCACGTAGCTGGTTCTACTTCTCCACTAGGCCCTAACACGTCGTTCTCAAAAGGATCTGCGTCTGCAGTAGATGGATACCAGTTGTTTGCACAAGCACAACAAGGTGTTCTTATTGCAAACCCTATGTCTTGTTGTGAATTAATTTACAACTCTACAATTTAATAATTAACTAATTTAAAAACACAAGTGATGGCGAAAGCAAAGAAGACTAAAGTTGAGGAAGTTTCTACTTCTAATGCAGCAGTAATGGAGAGTGAAAGTGTTTATAATACAGTTCAAAATAATAAAGTTACGTTAAAACCTATAAAGAAGCACGGATGGCTACCTGAAGATCATGATGGTAGCATCCGTTATTCTAGGTGTTTTGAGAGATTGACAGTTCAATCTCAACGTGGCACTGGAATTCTGAACACGGGACTTACTGAAGAAGACGAGCGTCGTCTTGAGAATAAGATGAATATGAACTCTGGAACATTATCTAGATATAACACAGACTATTGGAATAAATTTTACATAGATGTGCCTAGTAATGGTAAAGAGTTAGATACTAAAAACCCGAAAGATGAATTAACCTACTTAGTTCTTAAAGCGCACCAGCGCGTTGCAAATTCAGAGTTAGAGCGCTTTGACTCTCCATTCGCAGAATATATAATGACTTCTGTTGAGCAAGAGGCTAAAGTAGAAAATAAAAAGTCTAAACTTAAACGTAAGGCTTACAAACGATTTAGTAACATGTCTACAACAGAGATGGCTAATGTCCTTAAAGTTATGGGTAAACGAGCAGGAGCAGATGCTTCTGTAGATTTTATTGAAGCACAGCTAGATAAAATTGTCACCGATAATCCTAGAGGATTTTTAGAAACTGTTGATGACCCTACATTTGAACTTAGAGCATTTATTGATGACTGCTTAAAAGAAAGAGTGTTAGTTAAAAATGGAACTAAATACACCTTACCAGGTGGAGATGTTGTAGGATTTACTTTAGAGCAGGCTATAGAATACTTACAAAATCCTGATAATCAGGAAGTGTATATTGATTTAAAAGGTAAACTTTCTATAAGCAAGTAATATGAATATAGCTTCGATGCATACAGAATTTAGATTATTAATGGATAAGGCAGATGGGGGATCGTCCCCATCTTTCCTATCTACAGAAATAGATATATTTTTAAATGCTGCTATCGAGAAGTTTGTATCTAAACGCGCATTTGGTAATAACGCAAGACGAACTAGTCTTGAAGAAGATCAAAAACGTAGAGACGATTTAAGAAATTTAATATCAAATCACGTTGTAACAACTTTCACTTCTAATACTAGTAATAAAAAAAATGGAGTTTTTGTAAAATTGCCTACAGATTACAGGCATGCTATACATGAAGAATGTACTCTTAAAAGTAATACTAAAGAAACGGTGTCAGTTAAACCTATTACATATGATAGATATAATAAAATAATTAAAGACCCTTTTAATTCGCCAGACAATAAAACTGTGTTAAGATTAGATTTTGAAAAAAATGTTTTTGAAATTATTTCTAAAGATACTTTAGTTGCTTATTATTTAAGATACCTAAAAAATCCTTCTACAGTTTCATTAATTGACGGTGTTAGCTGTGACTTAGCTACACATACGCACAGAGAAATTGTAAGGATGGCTGTTGTAGAGGCTTTGGAAAATATTTCAGATCCTAGATACCAGTCAAGTAAAATAGAACTTAACGAAATAGAATAAATAAAA
>TARA_R110002012_G_scaffold159867_1_pt1 | contig 11927 bp, 11 predicted proteins | sample TARA_R110002012 | Tara Oceans TARA_R110002012 (sample SAMEA4396515) | marine metagenome | biome: Westerlies Biome; feature: [DCM] deep chlorophyll maximum layer (ENVO:01000326); material: water (ENVO:00002006), including particulate matter (ENVO:01000060) such as... | depth 40 m
TAGTGTAGTTGTGGTCACCGTGTAGATAAGATACTGATTTGTATTAATAAATTATGAAATTGTTGAGATTTTAGGTCCTGGTATGGCGTCAAAATGACACTTCATAGTGACCAGAGAGCATGAAAACATTATAAATCAATATATTACGTCAAGTGTGGACGTTTACATATAAGTTCACAGATTACCTTCGGACGCAAACTAGTTCATCAGAGGGCTGCCCCAGAAGTGAATATATCCACGGATATGATCCTACATGGTTATAAAATCTCGAGAGGCAATTCAGTTAACTGCGGCCAACCTGTTCCGCATTTACTTACACATGGTAATCCCCCCTGAATGTTACGGCGGGACCCACTAAAAATGGGGGATGACCAGGCTAATTCAAAACACCGGACTTTCAGGGGAGCAGGTTAGACCACATAAGGAGCTTTGCACCCCATTTTCAAACGTGGATATGCTTTCAGTGGGCAGGCAGAGGGCTTAAGGCGGCATTGAAACGGTGCCGGCCCATTTTCTCGTTATGCTTCCTCGAGCCTGTCTGTTGCTGGTGCAGGCTTTGGCGTAAGTTTGGATAGCATCTCGTATAGAAAATCTGAGAGTTTAAGCTCAGTACCTAGTATAGAGGGCTCCAACTGCTCAATTGACTTAGCTGAAATGATTGGCCGAGGTTTCGTGCTGTGGTGTATCACCCAGGCGATTGCAAGCGAAGCCGGATGTACGTTTTCTTCGTGCGCTAACTTATTAAGAGAAGCTGCCGCCTCATACATCCACTTTTCGCCATAACGTATTCCATATTTGACGTTCTCGGTGAGCCGGCCACCGCTGCCGGATGAGTATTTTCCGGTTAGGAGCCCGCCGCCTAAAGGAGAATATGTGGCAGCTAGCATATCCTCACCCGCACACATGGGAAGAATTTCCACTTCGGCTTGTCGTTTGACCAGGCTAAACATTGGCTGAACCACATCAATTTTCATATCAAATTTGGCTGCCACCTCTCGCGCTTTCATGACCTCCCATGCGGCGCAATTTGAAACTCCAAAATAGCGGAAACGCTTGGCTTGTTTCTGCTCTGCGTAAAACTCCATAGTCTCTTCAAGATGTGTGCTCGGATCAAAACGGTGGAGGTATAGAAGGTCAACTGTGTCTAGTTCAAGCCTGCTGCGTGACTCATCGAATTGCTTTGCAAGGTTGGCACGGCCCGCACCGCCGATCAGACCACCTTTGGTTGCGATAAATAGATCATCACGCATTGAGGCCGCGAAACCGCCCAAGATGAGTTCTGAATTACCTTCAGTGTATGAATGTGCGGTGTCAAAATGACGTATGCCTACTTCTAAACAGGCGTGAAACATCGCTTCGCTTTGCCTGGCATCAGCAGCATCACCGCATTGCATGGCTCCAAAAATCGCGGCTCCAAGTGGCTTCCCGCTGATGGTGGTAAGCATGGGTTTTTCCTCTATCTACTATCGAGTTTTAGCAAATTCATTTGCGTAATTTTCTCGCAGATCAGTTTTGAGGACTTTGCCCATCTGGTTGCGCGGGAAATCTTCAAGTATGACTATCTTCTTGGGTCTCTTATACTTTGCGAGCTTTTCACTGAGGGCCTCCTCCAGCGCCTCCAAATCTACCACCCGACCAACTTCAGGACGCACTCCCGCCATGACTCCTTCACCAAAGTCTGGATGCGGGACGCCAAATACAACTGCTTCGGCGACGCCGTCGAGAGCTTCCAATTCAATTTCGATCTCTCGCGGATAGACATTGAATCCCCCCGTGATTATCAGATCTTTCTTTCGGCCTACCAACCAGAGATAGCCATCCTTATCCCTCTGTCCTAAGTCGCCGGTGTCGAACCACCCATCCGCAGTCCAGTCATCTTTTCGTTCAGGTCGCCGCCAGTATCCTTCAATGACGGAAGGTCCGCGAACTTGAACGCGACCTGCATGCCCATATTCCAGCACTACGTTCTCATCATCTGTAATGCGAAGATCTACGCAAGAAAGCGGGAGCCCCACAGAACCAACGCGCGCGCTACCGTCAATCGGATTGGTTGTAAGAATGCAGGTCTCAGTCAGGCCGTAACGTTCAACCACCGGGATCCCTATTCGCAAGCGAAGGGCTTCGAAGACTTCGGGGGATAGCGGAGCTGAACCGGATGTGGCGAGGCGTAGGCTAAGACAGATTTTCTGTGTGAAATCATTATGTTCCAGTAGCCTAGTATAAATGGCGGGCACTGCCATGAAAACAGTCGTTTCCGGAAGATGGCGTATAGTTGCTTCGGCTTCGAATTTGGGCAGAAGCCTGACTGTTGCGCCCCGCACGATCATCATCGCAATACCTAGGAAAAGGCCATGGCCATGAAACACTGGAAGAACATGCAATAGCCTATCTTTATGGGAGATACCCCACGCTTCTGCGAGCGCAGACACATTGGAAAGCAAGTTCTCATGTGTCAACGGGGCACCCTTGGGACGTCCAGTCGTACCGGAAGTGAAAAGCATAGTCGCTCCGCTTTTCGCATCAGGGGAAGGGGGAAGTGAGGTCGGTTCGATTGCAAGGAGATCGTTCGGCTGATTGGTGCCAAACCCGAACCTCTGAGTTCCCTGTGGCATAGAGACTTCGCCTCTACTGTTGTCTACAAGAAGTACGGGCATCGAATCCTCAATCAGCACTGAGGATTCACGTTCTGTAAAGTCAGGATTAATGGGTACGTAAACCGCACCCGCCCGTGTGACTGCAAAAAACAGAAGCATGCTGTCGACAGATTTGGGTAGCCTGACTGCGACTCTATCTCCGTGCCTTACGCCTACAGCTGTCAATCGTGCGGCAATTTCTTCGACCTTCCGTAAACTGTCGGCATAGGTCGTGATTTGGTCTATTCCGTGTTCATCAGCCTCAATGAAGGCAGAAGCCTCCGGCCTCTCTCTCGCTTGGAATTCCAGTGCTTCAATAAGTGTTTTCGGGGTGGCCGTTTCACTTCTGCTCATATTGCTTCTATTCCCCCAAAAATTCTGGTGTTCGCTTCTCGGCGAACGCTTTTAAAGCGGTCTGGTAGTCGCGGCTGTCAACGCATCGTTGTGCAGCACCCACGACAGCAGACCAGTCACGAATATGCTCAGGTTTTGAAAGTTCACTAAGGCAGGTTTTGGCTGCGCGCAAAGTTAATGGCGCATTCGCCGAGAAAAGCCCCGCCCTTTCAGAAACGAAGCTGTCAAGTTCGTCCACGGGCAATACTTCGTTGGCAAAGCCACATCGCAGCGCTTTTTCAGCATCGAAGAGCCTTGCTGACATGAGAATTTCTGCCGCAGTTGAGTGACCCACAATTTGTGCGAGCCTGTCTATCCAGGGAGGACTATATCCGATCCCAAGTTTGGCTGCTGGTATTCCGAACCGAGCCGAAGCGTCGAGATAGCGCAGGTCACACGCCAAGGCTATCGCTGTACCCGCCCCGACGCAAAAACCACTAATTTGTGCGATGACTGGATAAGGGATCGCTTCAATTGCATCTAGCGCTTTTTGGACCGTTGCGTGGTAGGCTTCTGCCTGCTTCGAGCTGCGGCGGGCTTCACCAAATTCGCTAATGTCAGCTCCAGACGCAAAAGCAACATTCCCATCGCCACGAATGATAACAACGCGAATATCTGAACGGTTTGCCAGTTCGAGCGCGGCGTTAGTCAAAGCGCTCCACATAGCTTGGGTCATCGCATTGCGGCGTTCCGGATTTCTCAATGTAAGAGTAGCAACAGTTCCAGTTTCGGATTTGATGACGGCCGGTTCTATAGCGGTGTTTGTCATTCTGCGATCTCCTTGTCGCTGGCTGAATGCCGTAAGCCGGGCTGCATTTCAGCAAGATGGACGATGCCTGTGGCATCAGTATGCTGCAGCATGCTTCGCAAGCTTTCGCCTTGAACAATCAGGTGCATGCGCATTGCCTCCGCCGCTTCAGCCTCCCGGTGCTCTCGAATAGCCCTCAGAACGGCATCGTGCTCAGAGGACGAACCTGCAAGGCGGCCTGGCAAATGGCCCTGGCTAATCCGGAGAAACCGCAGCCGATCTCGTAGTTTAAGCGTCTCGGATCGGAGGTAGTTGTTTCCCGCGGCTTCATATATTGCCTCATGAAACTTAACATTCGCGGCGTAGTAAAGATGTGGATCCGTACTATCCGCGCGAGCACGGCACTCCGCTTGCGCAGCCTCCATACGAGCCAGAACTCTTTCACTACGCCGCCGTGCCGCGAGGCGGGTGCAGGCCGCCTCCAGTTCAGCCATCGCTTCGAACTGATCTAGGATCTCTGCGGCGGTTTGGCCGCGCACCATAGCCCGTTGATTTGGTCGTAGAGTTACAAGGCCATCTCCCGAAAGACCACGGATAGCTTCCCTGACGGGAGTGCGCGAGACCCCGAACCGCTCCGCGATCCGCCCTTCAGAGAGAAACTCGCCGGGCTTGAGTTGGCCCGTCATAATATCTTCTCCCAACGCCTGCCGTACAATTTCGGACTGGCTGCCGTCTCGCTCTTTAGTGGTGTCTTCCAGCTTAGTCATCAGGAGCTTTCGAATATGTTTTTTACGGTTCTGAATTCACTTTAACAAAAAAGTGTATACAGAGTAAATAGAAATGTGTATCTCTTGGCGCTGTTGGAACAAGCTTCCAGCGAGACGCCACTCGAAGGGGAGGTCGATGGCCCAAATTAGATTTGTATGTGAAGCGCTCAGCCGGACCCTTTTCTGGATCTGTGCATTCGTAATTCTTATCATGGCGCTTTCTGTGACTTACGAGGTCATAGTGCGGTATATATTCAACCGGCCTACCGCCTGGGTGACGGAGTTATCAAGTTATATGCTGGTCGCTGTGGCATTCCTTGGAGCGGCGTGGACACTCCGGCAGGATGGCCACATTAGGATGGAGCTTTTGGCCGAAACTACCGGACCTAAAGGGCGCAAATTCTCTGACTTAGCAATGTACTTGGTGGCAATCTGCATTTCTGCTGTACTGCTTTGGACGGGGTGGAATATGGCCGTCGCCAACTACACGTTCGGCTGGCGTTCTATGACGCTGCTCAAAACACCACTTTGGATTCCCCAAATGTTAATCCCTCTCGGAGCACTCGCGCTTTTGCTGCAGAGCTTGATAGGTCTTGCAGACACGATCTCAGGCCGCCGTTATGTAGGGGGGGATGCAGAATGATCCTCGGGTTCACATTTTTAGCAGTATTACTTCTCCTGATCCTAATCGGCGTTCCCGTAGCGTTTTCTCTAGCGGGAACGACGCTGATCGGCCTTCTGATCACTGGCGGAATTACGAGCCTGCCGGTGATGTCGAATACGGCTTGGGCTACGACATCGGAATTTGTTCTTACAGCGATCCCTCTGTTCGTACTCATGAGCGAAGTCATTGCGGTAACAGGCATTGGGCGTGACCTCTTTATTGCTGTAGAGAGGTTACTCGGGAAAATTCGCGGCGGGCAGGCAATTGCTTCGGTTGTTGCCTGTGCAATTTTTGGTGCGGTCAGCGGAACCGGAGTGGGAGTAGCGGCCGTTATCGGTGGGGTAGCAATCCCTCAGATGCTGGCGCGCGGCTACCCACGACATATTGCCGCTGGGAGCGTGGCGGGTGCCAGCCCTCTTGGCATGATTATCCCTCCCAGCCTGCCTCTTATCCTCTATGGGGTCGTTACAGAGACGCCGATCGCGGCTTTATTTCTAGCCGGTATTTTGCCTGGGGTCATTATTACAATACTCTGTTGCATCTGTGTGAGCGTCATGGTTCGACGTTCAGGCCTGTCTTTTGAACCTATCGAGAGCGGTTCAGCTCTAAAGTCCGCAAAACTCTCCCTCCCCATTGTTCTCCTGATTGTTCTGGTAATTGGATCAATCTATCTTGGCATTGCTACGCCGACTGAGGCTGCTGGGGTTGGTGCCGTCGGTGCCATCGTGATCGCGGCAGTTCAAGGGCGGCTTACCCGACAGCGCATGAAGATAGCTTTACTTGCGTCGGCACGGACGAGTGCGATGCTGCTATTCGTTCTGATTGGCGCAATGCTCTTTGGTTACTTGCTGGGGATTACCAGAATGCCTCAAGAGCTGACGGCAATCACAGTAGGGCTCGATGTATCCCCTTGGGTAATTTTCATCTTGATAATGTTGGCCTATTTCGTGCTCGGGATGTTTCTTGAAGTGACCTCGATCATCCTGATCACGATGCCTGTCATTTTCCCCACCGTTCTCGCCTTAGGCTTCGATCCGGTGTGGTTCGCCATTGTTTTAATGGTGAACATGAGCCTGGCGGTGGTCACGCCACCCGTCGGTCTCTGCCTATATGTCGTAAAATCTTGCGCTCCAGGGACCAGTCTCGGTCAGGTCATCCGGGGAACCGCACCTTTAATGGCAATGTATGTTGTTATGCTCGTGGCTCTTTGCCTCTTTCCGAGCTTGGTGCTCTATTGAACTAAAACTAGGGAGGAAACCTAATGCTAAAACGGACACTTCTATCAGCAATTTTTGCGCTCGCGACCACCCCTCTTGCCGCGCAGCAAACGTTAAACCTCGGGCACTACTTTGCGCCTGAAGACTTTCGCGGAAAGACAGCACAGCATTTTGCTGACGTCTTGAACGAGAAGACTGATGAATTAAACGTCGACGTTTATCCAAACGAGTCGTTGGTCAAGGGGCGTGAGGCGCTTCAGGCGACCTCCCAAGGCGTCGTGGACATCTACTCAGTTTATGCCGGATACCTTGCCGGTCAGGTCCCTATCATCAACATATTTTCGCTGCCGTTCCCACCTCCATCATACGATGACGCTGCAATGTATGAACTGGCCCAGGATTCTGAGACTGTAGCACTGCTAGATCAGACCTTTGAACGTTTCGGAGTAAAGTACCTAGGAGTAGTGAATTCTTCAGGGCCGGCGCAGATCTTTCTTAGAAAAGAAGTCGCTTCCGTTGAGGGCATCGCCGGGATGAAAATCCGCGGCGCAGGTGGGCTTTCCGATACTGCGCTCCGCGAATTAGGGGCTTCAGTAACAATGCTGAGTGCTGCTGAGCAGTTTCTTGCACTTCAAACAGGTACAGTAGATGGAATCTCGACGACTTGGTCGTCCTACGTAAATTACGGATTGGCTGACGTTGCACCGACCTATCTGGCTGCAACTGTTGTCCGCGCTCCATATCTTCTGCTTATGAACAAGGCGAAATATGACGCGCTGAGTAATGATGCGAAAGTCGCTGTTGGAGAAGCGGTGGAAGAAACAGTCACTTGGTCTCGCGAAAATTTTGCCGCTGAACAAGAAGAGCTTCATGAACAGGTCGTCTCGCAGGCGCAGAATGTTGTCGAGGTGTCAGAAGCCGAAAACAAAAAGCTTCGAGAGCAGATGCAACCTATTTACCAATCTTTTGTGGAGGATAACGGAGATGCTGCCGCCAAGCTCATGCAACGTTGGGAGCAAGTTATAGCCGCAGAATAGTGGAGCTAACAGTCACGATGCTGGCGTTGCCGAAAAACGGCACCGTCAGATATTTCGACATCGAGCTCGAAGATGCCCCTGCAATCGCAGAGGCGATTGAAGATTAAGGGAACGGGCTGTCTTCACGGACGGCTCGTTCCCTTAGTCTATTTTGCCAGATGCTACGCTGCAGCTCGTCGAACTGCGCATTCATGCCTCGCTCAGCATCTTTTAGGAGGATTGACCTGCGCGCCAAAAATGGTCGTTTCCGGGGGGCCATCACTTTACATCGCCCGGCGTGCTCACAAGAGGTTCTAGAGGGCAAACGCGCCTGACGAGGAGCTTGATTGCCGCGAGCCTGAGCGAGTTCGGCTGCCGTGTAGGGATCGCGCGCGAACCTGAGCCAGACTTCGCGTCGTTCTTCGCTAGGGATTTTGGCCAGACCGGTCCCTATGCGGAACGTCCCGGTTTTGATCGCTTCGGGTATCCCTTGCGGCCCGATCAACAAGATTGATGCTCTGTTCGAAAATCTGCAGGTCGCTGGACTTGGAATGGTGGTCGAAGTTGAACACCCTCGGCACGGCACCCAAAAGGTTCTGGGTCGGCCTATTATACTGTTCGAGGCCACACTGGTCATGCATTCTGCAACTCCGGATGCAGGCCAGCATAGTGACGCAATTAATAAGGAACTTGGCCTGTCAGATGCCAAGCTGGCAAATTTGAGAGGAAGGAAAGTCGTATGACCGATGTCACACCGGTTGCTGAAACAGACGGATACACCCCGAAGGTCGTAGCACGGGTCGAGAATGGTATTGGTTGGATGATCTTTTCCAACCCTCGACGCCGCAACGCCGTGACCTACAATATGTGGCAACAGATACCGGGGATCATCAATCAGTTTGAACGCAATGATAGCGTGCGCGTCGTTGCGCTGCGTGGTGAAGGCACCTCGTCGTTCATCTCAGGCGCGGACATCAGTGAATTCGCCGAAAAGCGGAATACGCCCGAGCAAGTTGAAACCTATGACGCTGCAGGCAAAGCAGCAGGCGAAGCGATCGCAGGCCTTTTGAAACCCACCGTTGCCGTGATCCGCACATGGTGCGTGGGAGGCGGACTTGGCACCGCACTTGGTTGCGATTTGCGCATTGCGTCATCCGATACCCGCTTCGCTATACCGGCAGCAAAGTTAGGTCTGGGCTACAGATATGCCGGGATCAAAACACTGGTCGATACTGTCGGGCCCGCAAATGCAGCAGAGATTTTCTATTCCGCCGGACAATATAATGCTGATGAGGCGCTGCGAATGGGGCTGATCAACCGCATCTTGCCAACTGAAAGATTTGATGACGCTGCTGATGCCTACCTTGAAACAATCGTACAAAATGCCCCTCTGACACTAAAAGCGGTGAAAATGGCCATCCATGGCGTGCTGGAGAAATCTGATCCGTCCGGACTGTATAACATTGGTGAGGCCGTCGAAGCGTGTTTCCAAAGCGAGGACTACGCCGAAGGACGGGCGGCGTTTTCAGAAAAGCGCAAACCCGAATTCAAAGGTCGATAGATACATGCTGCACCAGCTCTATGATGCGCTTTTGGCGTGATATGAAGCGTCCGACGACGCCTTTCTGCACATTATTATTTTCAGAGGGTGCATAGTGTCAGCTCAAACATTGAATAGCCCTTAGATTTTTAAGGGCTTTGCTTAGTAATTTTGAAGCCATAAGCGCTGACGTCAGCCAGCTCGGCACTAGCCCCACATCCTAGCCGCAATATCTTGCTCTTCCTTGCCCACAGCATCGGCGTAGATCACCGTGGTGCTGAGCTGGGCGTGCCCCATCCACTTTTGCAGCATGTGAAGCGGAATTCCATTTACCGTGGCGTTGATCCCGAACCCGTGGCGCAAGCCCTTTGGGCTGCGGTGCGGCGCATCCGGTATCCCCGCTTGTCAACGGCGGAGTAAAATCAGACCATTGGGCGGCGCAAAAGTAGGCCACTTTGGTGTTGTGTAAAACGCGGAGCAATATTGGTCCACGGAAGCGGCTGCGTTTTGCAGTTGTAGCGGAGTAAAAGTCCGCCAGTTTGTGCCCTTCGTTTATGCGGAGGGCGGGAGATGTATTCTGTGGATATTTATAGCCGCGTGCGCCGCGCGTGTTTGAAGGACGGCATGTCAGCGCGGGAGGCCGCGCGTTACTTCAATAAAGATCGTAAGACGATTGCCAAGATGCTGCGCCATGAGCTGCCGCCCGGCTATCAGCGTTCAGAACCGCCACGCCGCCCGACGCTTGATGGGTTTGTTGGTGTGATCGATGAGATCCTTCGCACTGACAAAGCCTTGATCAAAAAGCAGCGACACACAGCAAAGCGCATATTCGAGCGTTTGCGCGACGAACATGGATATGCGGGCAGCTTAACGACGGTGACCTATTACGTTCGTGAGCAAAAGCGGCGGACCAAAGAGGTGTTTGTGCCGTTGTCGCATCTTCCGGGCCATGCGCAGGTAGATTTTGGCGAGACGCTGGGTGTGATTGGCGGCGTGGAATGCAAGATCCACTTCTTTGTGATGAGCTTGCCCCATTCGGATGCGGTGTTTGTGAAGGGATATCCCGCCGAGACAACCGAGGCGTTCTGTGACGGCCACGTGTCAGCCTTTGCGTTTTTTGGCGGCATCCCGCAGTCCATTCTTTACGACAACACGAAGATCGCAGTCGCCCGCATTCTGGGGGACAAAACCCGCGTCCGGACCCAGCGGTTCACAGAGTTGCAATCGCATTACCTGTTTGATGACAAGTTTGGGCGGCCTGCGCGAGGCAACGATAAAGGCAATGTTGAGGGGATGGTTGGCTACACCCGCCGCAACTTCATGGTGCCCGCGCCACGCTTTGACAGCTTTGATGATCTCAATGCGCACCTTGAAGCGAAGTGCCTGGCCCGACAGGGCGAGACACTTCGTGGCCACGACAAAACCATCGGCGAGCGCTTGATATCTGATTTGGATGCGCTGATGGGATTGCCCGTTGCGGAGTATGAAGCCTGCGATCACGTCAGCACACGGGCCACATCGATCTCGATGGTGCGCTACAAAGGCAATGATTACTCGGTACCGGTGGCCTATGCACACCATGACGTTCATGTGCGTGGCTTTGTACACGAGGTACTGATCGGTTGCGGCAATGAGGTGATCGCACGGCACCAGCGGTCTTACGCATCCGCGGATATGATCTTTGATCCGCTGCACTTCTTGCCGCTGATTGAGCAGAAGGTTGGGGCCTTGGATCAGGCAGCGCCTTTGCAGGGTTGGGAACTGCCGGACGTCTTCGCGACCCTGCACCGCCTGCTCGAAGCCCGCATGGGCAAACCGGGCAAGCGGGAATACGTTCAGGTCCTGCGTCTGTTGGAAACATTCGACATGGATGTTGTACAGGGCGCAATCAGTCATGCCATTGATCTGGGTGCAATTGGCTATGACGCTGTAAAGCATCTCGTGCTGTGCCGGGTTGAGAAACGACCGCCGAGGTTGGATTTAGAGTTCTATCCGTATCTGCCCAAGGCCAATGTCGCCATGACGCGGCCATCCAGCTACATGAGTCTGATCGGAGGGACAGCAGCATGACTGACGCGCCTCAAATCCTTCTGCACCACCATCTCAAAAAGCTGCGACTGCCAACGTTCCAAGGCGAGTATGCCAAACAAGCGCAGCTTTGTGCGGCCGAGAACAAAGACCATGTGCACTACCTGGCACGGCTGTGTGAGATGGAACTGATTGATCGCGAGCGCCGGATGATTGAGCGGCGCATCAAAGCGGCAAAGTTCCCCAGTACCAAGAGCTTGGATAGCTTTGACTTCAAGATCATACCCAGCTTGAACAAGCCGCTGACGATGGAGCTGGCACGCTGTGATTACGTTGATCGCAAGGAAAACATCATCGCCCTTGGACCGTCAGGCACGGGCAAGACGCACATCGCTTTGGGACTTGGATTGGCTGCATGTCAACGCGGGTTGAAAGTACGCTTCACAACGGCGGCAGCCTTGGTTCATGATCTGATCGAAGCCCAAGATGAGCGGCGATTGCAGCGTCTTCAAAAACAACTGACCAGCCAGAACCTCTTGATCATTGATGAGTTGGGCTTTGTGCCCCTCAGCAAATCCGGCGCAGAATTGCTCTTTGAGGTCATATCGCAATGCTACGAACGCGGATCCGTCATCATAACCTCAAATCTGCCTTTTGATGAATGGACCGAGGTCTTTGGATCAGAACGCCTGACTGGCGCGTTGCTGGATCGTTTGACCCATCACGTCCACATCCTCGAGATGAATGGCGAAAGCTACCGGCTCAAACACAGTCGCAAAAACCGACAATAATCCACCCACAATCAAAGACAGGAAAATGCTGGCCCAAGGGCCAGCATGCGCTTTGGCCCGCTTCAGCTTTGTGAAGAGCACGCGCGCCAAAGCGCAAAACAACATCAAACGCAGTGGCCCCTTTTTATGC
>TARA_R110002012_G_scaffold307556_1_pt1 | contig 11900 bp, 20 predicted proteins | sample TARA_R110002012 | Tara Oceans TARA_R110002012 (sample SAMEA4396515) | marine metagenome | biome: Westerlies Biome; feature: [DCM] deep chlorophyll maximum layer (ENVO:01000326); material: water (ENVO:00002006), including particulate matter (ENVO:01000060) such as... | depth 40 m
TAACTGAGAAAGGAAACAAAATGATTACAAAATTCGCTATAAAAGTCCAAGAAATTATCACTGATACAAAGACTGGACATTCAAATGAATACCAACCTACATATTTTTCAGAGGTTGTTAATGTAACTTCTGAGAGAGTTTCAACAACTCAAAGTCCAAAAGTTCTTTTTGGAACAAGAAAAGAAGTATTGGAAGTTATTTTTAATTTACCAGACACTGGCACTTTAGGTCAGTTCTCATATAAATATACTTACAGCATTGAGCCATTCACATATGGTTATGCTAATCACATTGGTTGGACAGATGTTAATCCATATGAGATTGTAAAAGTTATATCTGATAAAACTATTGAGATCAGAGAAATGAAATCAGAGAAATTGCCTTGGAAAGCTGAATGGGTTGAAGGTGGTTTCGCTGGTCATTGTACAAATCAAAGAGACCAAAAGTGGGATATTATTTCAGACGATGATATTCCTGTAATTAGAGCAAGACTGAGAAAAGATGGTTATTACCATTCAGCTCATGGCAAACACCTTTTAGGAGAAGAGCCAAGAAAATTTTACGATTACAATTTTTAGGTTCGCACTGATGATGGGAGAGGTTGCTCCTCTCCCGAAACCTTATGGTCTGCGATAGCAATTTGAGAAAGGATTAAAAATGTCAAAAATACATAAAGGTTTGCATCACCATAACGATTGCGATCATAAAGAAGAAGAATATTTGTTCTCTTGTAAAACCATTACAAAAAGTGGTGAACTTATTAAATGGGATTGTTATATGTTGGAAGACAGACAGTTATGTTTGAGAAGTGGTGATGGAGGTGATTACATGAGCACTGACTTAAATAGTTTGATTAAAAGTTATCTTCGGTTTATAACAGAATGAAAATAGATAAAAACATACCAATGCCATCTTTAGGACACCATCGTATTAAGAACAATAAATATCTTTTTGTTCATGAAATGGAAATTGGGGATAGTTTTGAAGTTGATACTAGAGTAGAGTCAGCTCGAATTCAGTCTTATATTCATCGCACAACTTATATAAGACTTGCAGGCAGAATGATGCCGAATGGTAATATTAGAATGTGGAGGACAAAGTGATGACTAAAACATTTGGAGTTATTTTAATTATCTGTTTGAGTTTTCTTTTTACAGTTATTTTATTTGAAACTATGGTTGGTTGTGGAGAGAGAACTTATTATGAAGATGGTTATTGGTTAACAAACGAATGTATTTTTATTCCTTATGAGCAGAGCAGTGGGAGATGGAAATGAACAGATTTCTGATTGAAAGAGATCCTTTTGACATCGCAGCTTCACTCTGTGACCAGCATATTGTTAAAATGCCTTTAGAGGAAACACAAATGCTTTGTACTGCGATGTGGCATTATTCTCCGAAATATGCATATCTAAATGATCTTTACAAACCTGTTCACCAGAAACATCCCTGCACTCTCTGGGCAATGGAGAACAAAAGTAATTATTATTTCGCTTGGCAATTGCTCGATGAGATGTTTGCAGAATACACTCGAAGATATGGAAAAGTTCATGGTTCAAGTAAACACAAAGATGCATTATTTTATGGTGCTCGGTTTATTCCTGAAGGCAAAAATACAAAACATCCTCAGTGTTTCAGTGGGCATGATGATTGCAGAACAGATGAGTTTTATCCTTTGGTTGCTTACAGAAAATTCTATGCTAAAACAAAAATGACAATGGCAAGATATAATAAAACAGATAAAATTCCTGATTGGCTTAATTATAACTTTACTTTCTCACCAGAAAAAGCGATGGTTATTCATTCATAGTTATTTGAGAAAGGAATAAAATTTATTTTTTTATTCATTATTATCCCTTTAAACTAACCCACCTTGAATTTGTGGGTTTCTTTTTTCATTAAAATAAGTTAAACAGTTATTTAACAGTTCACCACTGAAAATAAGGTTTTGAGGATAAAAACATGGCTCCAAAGAATAGTAAAAAAATTCAAGTTCAAAGACCTGTTAAGAATGGTCCTAAAGTCAAGCCAGAAAAGTGGGATGGCAGGTTTAAATCTGTTGAACCACTGAAGCACCAGAAAACAAGTATTACAACCAGAAAAGAAAAGCATTATAAATGGAACCATCGAGCAACCATTAATTGGATAATGGGACAAGCAGACCCAGTTGGCTTTTTATCTGATGTTATGACAGGTAAAGAGATTTTCCCAGTCTATTCAGAATCAGATGGTGAAGTGCAAAGCATAGGTAAAATTGGTGCAGACCCAGAGCTTAGAGTCATGGCTGCGAAAACTTTACTAGGAAAATGTGTTCCTGATTTAAAAGCAGTTGAAGTTAAAACTCAAATAGAAGAGAGAAAGGTGCTAGACATTAGCAGATTAACAGACAATGACCTCAATACAATTGAACGAGTTCTTGAACACTCTGTCATTGACGGAGATAAAAGCAGAGAAGATGAAGAGATCTTTGAAGACATTCATCAAACAGAGTTGGCCAACAGTTGAAGCTGGTCGAGACTTTTATGACAACTGGCATATTGATGCAATAGCTGAGCATCTTCAGGCTGTTGTTGAAGGAAAAATTAATAGATTAATTATTAACATTCCTCCACGACACATGAAATCAATTGCAGTTGCAGTTGCTCTTCCTGCTTGGACATGGACAATACAACCAGAGAAAAGGTTTTTATTTGCTTCTTATGCAGGATCACTTTCAATAAGAGACTCTGTTAAGTGTCGAAGATTAATTGACAGTGCATGGTATCAAAAATATTTTGGCGAGACTTTTAATCTAACAGGTGATCAAAATCAAAAACAAAGGTTTGAGAATGACAAATCTGGATATAGAATAGCAACATCGGTTGATGGAGCACTAACAGGTGAAGGTGGAGACATTATAATAATTGATGATCCACATAATGTTAGAGAAGCAGAATCAAGCACAGTAAGAGAAGGAGTTTTAGAATGGTGGGATCAAGCAATGCAAACCAGACTGAACGATCCAAAAACAGGATCATTTATTTTAATAATGCAAAGAGTCCACGAGAAAGATCTCACAGGACATATATTGGCGAACAGTAATGCTTGGGATCATCTTTGCATACCTGCAAGATATGAAATCGGACACCCAACACCATCGTCCTCGTCTCTCGGATTTACAGATCCAAGAATCAAAGAGGGTGATTTGTTGTGGCCAGAGAGGATCGATGAGAACACCTTGGACATTCTGGAGAAGAGTCTTGGCACATATGCTTCGGCAGGGCAGTTGCAACAAAGACCAATGCCCAAAGGTGGTGGAATATTAAAAGCTGAATGGTGGGTGCCATGGGAGAAAAATGATTTGCCTGATTTAGAATATGTTATTCAATCTTGGGACACAGCTTTTAGCACAAAAGAAAAAAGTTCTTATTCAGCTCGCACAACTTGGGGAGTTTTCCGTCGCAATGGTCAGGTAAATGCAATTGTTTTAGATATGTGGTATGATAGAGTCACATATCCAGAACTCAGAAAAATCGCTCAAGAGTCTTATCATGACTATGAACCTGATGCAGTTCTTATCGAGAAAAAGGCTTCTGGGCAAAGTTTATTACAAGATTTACGAATGGCAGGAGTCCCAGTTCTTGAGTATATGCCTGACAGAGACAAACAAGCCAGAGCTCATGCAAGTTCTGCATTATTGGAAGATGGACGAATTTGGTTTCCTTCTGACAGAAAATGGGCTAAAAACTTAATAGACATTTGTGCAGCATTTCCTGCAGGTGATAATGATGATATCGTTGACACTTGCACTCAGGCATGGTTAAGACTTCGCAAAGGTTGGTTTGTTACTCATTCTTCCGATTACGACGAGGATGAAAAAGAAACAAGAGAGAGGATAACTTTATATGGCTAGACAACCAATTAACGTCCAAAAAGAGAATCAATTGTTTACAGAGGGTGCTCCTGAAGATGGTTTACAGGTTGAAACTATCGGTGATGATGTTCTTATCGGAGATCCTGACAAAGATGTTATTGATAAAAATGATACACAGTTCGATGAAAATTTAGCAGAAACAATAAATGAAAAAGAGTTAACAAGGAAAGCAGACGATCTCATACAGTATTATGAGAATGATAAGTCAGCCAGATCAGAATGGGAAGATCGTTATAAAGAAGGATTAAAGACACTTGACCCAGATGGTGGAATGCAAGAATCAGAAGATCAAAGAGCTTCAAGAGGATTAAGCACAGTTGTCCATCCATTGATCTCTGAAGCAGCAACACAATTCAATGCAAGAGCAATAGCAGAACTTTATCCATCTGGTGGTCCAGTGAAAACAGTTATTGTTGGTGACCCAGATGAAGAGCTTGAAGAACAAGGTCGCAGAGTTCGTGATTATATGAATTACCAGATAACACAAGAGATGCCAGAGTATTTTCCTGATCTTGATCAAATGTTATTTCATCTTCCACTTATTGGTCAAACATTTAAAAAGGTTTGGTGGGATCCAGATTTAGATCGTCAAATGTCACTATTTGTAAAAGCTGAGGATTTTATTGTTGCACCAGAATCGAATGATTTGAAAACAGCACCAAGATATACACATCTTATTCGTATGCCGAAAAATGATTATAATCGTTATGTTGAAGCTGGTTATTATCTTGAATCTGAATACTCAGGTGATGATATTGATCCATCAGGAGATACCATTGGTGATATAGAAGGTGTTGATCAATATGGTGATTCAAGTGAAGATGGCACAATGACTCTTCTTGAAATGCATGTTTACGAAACCTTTGAAGGTGTTGATGACAATGATGAAGAAAATGAAGTTCAGCTTCCATATATTGTAACGATCGATTATGATTCTCAAAAAGTTGTTAGTGTTCGCAGAAACTGGAAAGAAGCAGATGAAGATAAAAGAAGGAGAGATTGGTTTGTAAGTTATAAGTTTCTTCCTGGTCTTGGCTTTTATGGTTTTGGTCTTTATCATTTAATCGGTGGACTAGGAAAAGCTGCAACAGGATCTTTGAGAGCATTATTAGATTCAGCTGCATTTGCAAATATGCAAGGTGGTTTTAAGTTAAAAGGCAGAGTGACAGGTGGCGAACTTCAAATAAATCCTGGAGAATTCGCTGACCTTGATGCGACTGTTGATGATGTAAATAAGGCAATTATGCCATTGCCATTTAAAGAACCAAGCTCTGCATTATTCCAGTTGTTAGGTTTTATTGTAGATTCTGGTCGAAGATTTGCAAGCACAGCTGATTTAAATGTTGGTGATGTTAATCCGAATGCACCTGTTGGTTCGACAGTTGCTTTAATTGAACAAGGCAGTAAAGCATTTTCAGCAATTCATAAAAGATTGCATTATGCACAAGGTCAAGAATTTAAATTACTTTCTCAGCTTAATGCAGAAAATTTACCAGAATCATTTACATTTTCTTTAACAGGTGCATCTAAAGAAATATTTGCTGCAGACTTTAATGATCGTATCGATATAATTCCTGTCAGCGATCCAAATATATTTAGTACTGCCCAGAGAATAGCACAAGCACAAGCCATACTTGAAATGGCAAAATCAGCACCAAATCTTCATGACACTTATGAAGCATATAAAAGAATGTATGAAGCCATAAGGATTCCAAACATTGATGAAGTTCTTAAAAAACCATCTGAATCAGTAAGGCTCGATCCAATTGATGAAAATGTTGCAGTTTTGTATGGAAAGTCAATTCGTGCTTTTCCAGAGCAGGATCATGATTCTCATATACAAGTTCACATACAGTTTCTTCAAGATCCTTCATTGGCAGGAAATCCAGGAGCAAAAGCCATGCAACCAATATTAGTTGCCCATGTTGCTGAGCATGTCGCATTACTTTATAGAACTCGCATGGAAGCAAGTATTGGAATGCCATTGCCAGGATTACCAGACATTCGTGATAAAAAATTTGAGTTTGAAGATATCAGTCCAGAAGCAGATATGATGATAAGTCAAAGAGCTGCACAAGTTGTTCAGGCAGCACCACAAATGCAAGCAATAAAAGGATTGTCAAACATTGGTCAACAGCAAGGTCAACAGAACCCATTACAATATGCCCAGCAACTTGCCCAACTTGAAGCTCAGGCACTGCAAGCAAGGACTCAGTCGCAGATACAAGCAGACCAAGCCAAAGCTCAATCGGACATTGCGATCAAGCAAGCAGATGCTAAACAAGATATAGAGATAGCCAAAGCCAAAACACAAGTTGAGCTCGAAGCAAAAATTAAAAAACTTGAAGCAGACTTGCAATTAGAGCGAGAAAAGAACGATGCTAAAATCCAAATGGAGATGATTAAAAATGCAAGACAAGAATAATATATTGCCGATGCAAGGCATTAATCCATCAGCATTTTCTGGTGAAATGCCACAACAACCAATGATGCCAGCAAATATGGACATGAATCAGTATTTACTTCAAAAGATTTCCGAGATAAAAAGAAGAATGTTTGGTGAAGAGTCAGGAGCTCTGGCAAGTCTTATGATGCAACAACCTAACAGGAGAATGTAATGGCAAATGGAAGAGGATTCTCGAATTTATCAGCTGCTAATAATAAACCTAAAGAAGATAAAAAACCATTTGGAAGTTTTGGTGTTTTGCCAGCAGTTCATTCTTTCTTTTCAGGTCTTGGTGCAAAAGCACCAGTAGAGGAGAAAAGACCAGCATTTACTCTGTCTTCAGGTGCAGCTCCAGTTCCTGATCCAAAGCCAATGAAAGATTTAATTCCAGGATATCCAGATGTTCCTATTGCTCCGAGCGATATGCCAAAACAAGGTTTTGGAGCGACAATTTCTGAAGGTCAAATTTATGTTGATCCAGAAACAAAAAGCACATTGTCAGGTTTAGGAACTTTACGAGAGATGAAGGATGTTCAAGATTCAGCAGTTTATGGCGAACCAGCAGGAACAATTACAGATGAAATGCCAACTTTATTAGATTCGCTTTCTGGTGAAACATTAGGTCAGCAAATGCCAAACATGCCATTAGGAACAGTTGCAGACCCAAGTCAAATTATGCAAGAGTTTCAGCCACCAACAGAAAAGTTTTTAGGTTTGTTTGATCCAGTATATGCAAGTCCACAAAAGTCATTTGATGCTCAATTGAGAATGGCACAAGACAGAGGAGCAGATCCAGGAACAAGAATGGCTTCTCAACAATCAGAACCAGAACCAATATACAGTTATTTTCAAAGAGCTTTTAAAGGTGGAATCCCAGATAGATTTTTAAACAGTTATTTAACAAGATTTGGTTACAGTCCTTCATTTATAAACAGTCAAATGAGAGTAAATGAAGATGGAGAGATCGTTGATGCACAAGGAAACTTAATAGAAGGTTTAGGAAATGTTGCATTAATCGGTGAAAAAATTAAACAAGAAGTCGCATAGGAGAACAAAATGGCTGGTAATGAAATGCTTGATCAAATGAATCAGTTGCTTAAAAGGTCTGAACCAAATGCTCCAATGGCTGATGCTGATAAAGAAATTTTTAATTCTATATATGATTCAATTATAAAATCTTTAAGAATGGAACCAGGAGCTGCTGTTAGTGAAAACGATATAATTGATTCTTTAAAATCATTTGATCAAGGATCTTCTGTTAGTGAAAGTGAGATGCAAGGTTATAATATGATTGAAGAAATATTAAGAAATATTTATAAAGAAAGATCAGGAATAGATTTAGAAACATAGGAGAATAAAATGGCTGAAGTAAATGTAGACAATATGGATAAAAATGCAGAACTATTTATGGAGAAGATGGGTTTTGCTCACGACTCAGAAGGTCTTGAACTTTCTGAAGATCAACTTGTAAATTTTTTATTGCTTTGTCACCAAATGGAATATGGTGTTGGGCAAGAAGAGGAAGAAGAGGAAGGTGTCAAAGTTAAAGTAATGAAAGTTGACAGTGGTGACATGCGAGGAATGATGGATGAAATTCTTGGTCATGGTGGTCCAAAAGGAAATTACTAATGCCATTTAGTAAATATTCACCAAAGCAGAAAAAGCTCGCAAGAGCAGCAAAACCAAGAAATAAAATAACAGCTGCTGATTTTAAAGCAATGAAAAAGAAAAAGAAGAAGAGGAAGTAATGGCAAAGAAAAAAGGTTTATACGCAAACATTCATGCAAAGAGAAAAAGAATAAAAGCAGGTTCTAAAGAAAAGATGCGTAAAAAAGGCGACAAAGGTGCTCCAGAAAAAGGCATTTTTAAAAAGATCGCAGCAGCAGAAAAGAAAAAGAAAGGTAAAAAGAAAAGTGGCAAAAAAAGCAGTTGAAGCACCAAAAGGTTTTCATTGGATGAAAGCTGGCAAAGGTTTTAAGTTAATGAAAAATCCAGCTGGAGGATACAAACCACACAAAGGTGCGAGTCAAAAAGCAACTTTTGAGATACAAAAGGTTCACAGTGGCAAAACTAGATAAAGCATTAAAAGCATTATTAAAGTCTTTGGGAAAGATTCCTGAAGATGTTGGTGCGTTGAAAAACATTCCTGATAATCAAAATTTAATCCAGTCACCTTTACCAGAGGGAGGCAAATTTAATTATATAAATCCATTTGGTGAAGTAGAAACTAAAGATCCAGGAAAAATAGATTTTTATTTATATTCAGATGATCCAGATGAGGGATTGGTAGGATCTAAATTTATAAATCAAACTATGAATAATGAGCTTTTAAATTCTTTGAGACAAGGTAATTATCAAGATTCAAGGTCTTACATGAATTCAATACAAGAAAAATTTCAAGACTTTGGTGCTTCTGATAGTGAAGCAGATCATGTAATAGATTCTATTTTATTAAATCACTATGATGTTGATGAATAATGGCAACATTCAAAGGCAAAAAGGTTACATTAAATAAACCCAGAAGAATAGGCAAAGGCGAAACTTCCTATGGTAAAAAGAAGTCTGTTGTTTATGTTATGGATGGCGACAGAGTTAAAAGAGTGACCTTTGGCGATCCGAATATGCGTATAAAGAAAAATCAAAAAGGTCGCAGGAGTAATTTTAGAGCAAGGCACAACTGCGATAATCCTGGACCAAAAACAAAGGCAAGATATTGGTCTTGCAGAGCATGGTGAAATGGCTGTTATTCAAAAACTTAGAACCAGACCAGAGATTGTAGACTAATGGCGAATATACTAAATAAATTATTAAGAATGGCAGTTGGCAAAATACCAGAAGGTGCAGGTGCTTTGCCTGATGCTCCTTCAGATCCTTCAAAAAGATCATTTTTAAAAGGTAGTGTTGCTGTTGGAGCAGTTGCTCCTGTTGCATTAGGTGCTTTGAGTAAACTGCCAATAGAAAAAATTGGATCATCTATTACAAAAACAGATTTGTTTGAAAAAGGCATCCAAATTTTACCATCATTCCAAAAGTCAATTGATGAAATTGACATTGGTAGTGCAAAAAATACGATAGCAAATTATAGAAGTGATCTATCATTACCAGTTGGTGGACCAAGTAAATTTGACAAAAAACTTTTTAGAGATTTAGGATATGATCCTAACAATTTGCCAGAGAATTTTTCAGATGAAGAGCTTCTTAAAATTGCAAGATTAGAGGAAAGCAGGAGAGATTTCCCTATGAGTAATTTGGAATTGGTTAATGAAGATTTGCCAGAAATAGATAAATTTTTATCTAATGAAGTTGAATTAAGTGAAATTGGAACTCCTTGGAATGCTCCTGGTGGAGAAAATGTTAATGTTACACAGAAAGTTTTAAGTGATTTAAAATTTAATTATAATTTGAATAATGATGAAATAAAAAAAGTTTTAAATGTTGATTTATTAATTGAATAAGGAATAATTAATGGCAAAAGCAGCAATTAAAAAAGTAGCACAGGCTGAAATAAGAGCAGCAAAAAGTTTTTTAAAAAGAAGAAAAATAGACACGGATGAGATAAGTCCTAAGAAATTTGCACAAGCTGCAAAAAAGCTCGACAAAAGTTTTAATGATGTTCTTCAAATATTAGCACGAGAACTTTCAGGAGGTCAGGTTTGACAAAAGAAATACACATAGACATATTAAGACCATTTGGTCCAAGAATATTAAAAGCTACAGTTCCTGATATCATGATGAATGCCTTAAATGGCCAATGCGATAAATTGTTAGAAAATAACGAAGAAAGAGAAAAACGAGACGCATCTCATGATTTAGTCGGACATGTTCATGAAGAATTAACTTGTGTTATGGAAGAGACAGAAGGTTTTGGAAATTTATTATTTAGTTTAACCAAAGCTCTTTATGTTAGTTTTCTATCTGAAAGAAATATGAGCGAAAAAGAAAAAGAAGATGCAGGAAGACTAGCAATTCACAACTCTTGGTTTGTGCGTTCATTTGAAAACGATTACAATCCAACACATATTCACACCAATGGCTCTTTCTCTTGTGTATTGTATTTAAAAGTTCCTGAAGGCATATCCGATAAAAACTCTAAAAATGTAAATGAAAAATATGCAACAGAAGGATACATCGATTTTGTTTATGGATCTTCATCTATTGTAACTCCTGGAAATATGTGTATTCAGCCAAAGGTCGGAGAACTTTATATATTCCCTTCTCATCTATTTCATACAGTTTATCCATTTTATGGCGAAGGTGAAAGAAGGTCTTTTTCAGCAAACATGTCTTTACAGAAGGATGAAGAATAGTGGCAAATGAATTTGGACCAACACTAGAAAGACTTGGTGTTCTTAGAGATCTAGGAGAGCCACCAAGAATTATGAATCCCACTTATAGAGACAGAGCCATATCTGCAACTGCACCTGTTATGCAATGGTGGCAGTCTCTTTCTCCTGCGAACAAAGAATTAACTGAATCACAAGCAAAAGCACAAGCTCTTAAATCAACAAAAAGAATATTTGGTGATATAGAAGCAGAGAATATTATGGACAGTTTAGGAATTTTAGATTTTACTCCTGCTGGTTTAGTATTTGCAGGTCAGGAAGCATATAGAGAATTTGGTGAAGCTGAAAAGCCAACAGACTATATATTGCCAACAGTTGGTTTAGGTTTATCTGGTCTTGAAGCATATCCATTAACAAAACCACTTGTATCAACAGCAACAAGACCATTGAGAAAATTTTTAAGTAATTTATCAAGTAAAACATCAGAGCCAATAGATGTAGGCAGAAGAAAAGTTGTGGGAGGTATCGCAGCAACACCAATAGTTGCAGGAGCATTAAGTGAGATTCCATTAGGTAAAGTTGTTGATGAAATTGTGCCTGCTGTTAAGAAAAAATTTTTGTCATTGCCAAAATCTAGATTTGATTTGCCTGCATTAATCGAACAAGTTGATGAAATTAAAATAGAGTCTTTTGAAGAAGGCTTAGACATGTATTCTGGTGATGAGTTAAAAGAAATTTTAAATGATCTTGGATATGAAGATGCAGAGTTAATAAAAATGGGAATAGATCCTAAAAATGTATCGAGAGCAGATTTTAGTAATGATGAGATTATTAAAACAATTAAAGAATCAGATCTTGGATATTCAGCTCCTGACATTGATTCTCAAGATATTTTAGAAGAAAATAAAGATGAGATATTAGATTATTTAGATGGTGAAATTGAGATGGATGATTTAAATTCAGGAACAGGTGGACCATACAATCTCATAGAATCTTTACAAAATGATTATGGTCTTGATAAAAATGGAATAAAATCATTTTTATTTCCAGAATCCCCTCGTTTAAAATCTTCTACAGATAAATTTAATTTTAAAAATACTGATTTTAAAAAACCAAAAAAATTTGATAGTTTGACTGATTCAAATAAACAAAAGGTTTTTGAAATGACTAAAGACCCTGAACTCCATGAAGATGATTTACAATCAATTGTAGATGAATTAAGAGAAGAAGAGAAGTTCTGGGGTGCTGGATAAATGTCA
>TARA_R110002012_G_scaffold266640_1_pt1 | contig 11896 bp, 9 predicted proteins | sample TARA_R110002012 | Tara Oceans TARA_R110002012 (sample SAMEA4396515) | marine metagenome | biome: Westerlies Biome; feature: [DCM] deep chlorophyll maximum layer (ENVO:01000326); material: water (ENVO:00002006), including particulate matter (ENVO:01000060) such as... | depth 40 m
TTTCTTTTTAGCAAAGACCATATAGTTATACAAAAATCTATCTCTTTCATCTTTAAGTTTAGTATTATTTTTTTCCAGGCCTCCACATATAATACCTAAACAAGGGGGTCCGTCTTTAAATTGTTCGGACTCATTTTTTAAAGCTCTTTGAATAAGAGTAGCTCCAAAATTATTAAGAGTATGAGCCGTTTGTGCATTAAGTTCTATGGCTTTTATAAAGGTGTCAAATGTAAGCTCATTATTATTAGTGTCTACAGCCACTCGATCATTCTTATTGTAATAAGGAATGTTAATAAAATTTCCTGAGGATCGTTTACCTTCGGTCGTTTCTAGGGATGTCTGTTTAGGATATATTTCTGTCTTTGCTGGTAGCCCAAAAATAAATAATAATTTTTCTAAAAATTCTCTAATCTCACTAGCTCTAACTTTTTCTTTTGTGAATATATATAAGTGAAGCCCTCCACTTTTAGATTTAATAGGTATAATTGGAAGTTCTTTTTCTTCTATTATTTTTAAATATTTTTCTGGTTTAAAATCTGTGTAGTTTTTAGGATCTATATCTATAGCCCCAAAGATAGCGAGACCTTCATCATCGCATGGTTGAATACCAATAGATTTTTTTCCATTTAAATGTTCCTCGTAATCTTTGTCGGTAATAGGACGTTTAGCCCAACCATAATCTCTAGGATCAAATCTTATTTTGCCTGCATCGTCCTTGTATCCTTTGTTAACGTTACAGTATCCATAATTACGTTTCAGTCCTGTAAAATATTTTATAAATTCTTTCATATTAACTCCCACAGTTTCCGTGCACGTACTCCTGCAGGAGCAAAGGCTCCCAGGCATACCCTCACGGGATCATCGCTTGACGTACAGAGGCTAGCGCGAGGCATTACATGGACGCAGGTCCTTTTCAATTCTATCTTCATAACTGTAAAGGCGCCTCCACTCTCGCTTCAGCGCCTCCGTTGCAACCATTCTCTTTTGTGAGAATTATACAATTCCTTCAGTTGACTTAGGTTTCTCGTACTTAGGTTTAGCATTTCCTTTTGCTACAGTTTTCTGTAACTCAGAAGCTGCTCTATACAAATCTGCATCTTTTTGATTTGATGTATCTAACATCTTTACTTTAGATGGTTTGTATACATGCCAACTTTTACTGCCTGCAGTTTTGCCAACTGTTTTCAAGTTAAACATTGCTGAGTAAGCAGCCGGTTGGAATGTTCCTTTAGCGTCAGTTATTCTTAAATTGGTAATCAAATTATTTAACTCTCTCGCTGGAGAAAGATTTGATGACCTCATTGGAATAACAGCTGGTCTATATTCGTCGCCCATTACAACTACTACATAAAAATATGCAGTTTTTTCCACATAGTTGCCATTAGGTAATCTATATCTACCATTACGTTCTTCTACGGCATCCGCTGGAATATTAATATGTGTTCCAACTGGTGCAGAAGCACTGTCGCCTCTCTCTTGCCACTCCGGATATCTAGTTTGAGCATGAGCAATTATTATATTAATTCCTTCATTCTCTCCATCTATCAATGTGCCAAGTGAGCTTGCGTAGATCATTCCCGGTCTAGATCCAACTACATACTTTGGATCTCTTTCATTACACTCTGGAGAAAGTTGATGAAGAATTTTTAAAAGAGGTGTTGATACATCCTCTTGTCTTATTTCTTCCGCTCCTTTTCTAGAGTCTTCTCTTAAATTAACTACAGCAAGAGACCCACTGTTTTGTTTTTTGACTATACTATCCATATTCCTCCTTATTAGTTTATTAGTTTAGTAGTCTATTTTTTACCTTTTAGTTTTGTTTGAGCTCCTTCAAAAGTATGAAAAAATTCTTCTGGAATTTGTCCTCCTTTTTTATGTCGTTCTTCCAAAACTAATCGGAGGGTTGAAGCATGAACTGCAACTTTTTGTTGCGGCTCATACCCCTGACCCCTTGCAAGGGTAGCATATTGCTGCGCCTTGTTGTCTTCGTTACGACCAAACGCTACTGTGATTTCATTCTTCACAATATCGCCCAGGTCATTTTCGCGAAGCCAGTTAATTGCTTCAGCTTTTTTATCAGCTTTAATTGAAGCACCATAAATTTGTTTAACAGAAACTTCTGAACCATCTTTAAGTTTTAATGTGCTTAAATTCATTCGTTCCATGATCTGAGGAATTATAATTCCCGATTGAATTTTTTCATCTTCCTTAAGTTCTTTCATTTCTTTTTCTTTTTGTTCCAGATTCTTATGGATACTCTGTAATTTTTCTATCTCCACAGATAATTCTTCTGGATTAATTATGTCACTTTGTGACGGCGCGTCTTGTCTTAGATTTATACTCATGTTCTTTCCTATATTTATTTATTAATTTAAAGTTAGTTTATAACAACTTATATATAGGAGATTTTGATAGTGTCAATACTATTTTTGAAAAATATTTACTTCGATGGGGTAATAAGTTTTTTCTTGTCGATCCCATTTCAATAATTTGTAGTGACCATTTGTGAGATCGGACACCACTGAACAGGTTACGCCAATAATAGCAGGATCTCCTGATAATAAAAGGTAGTCTTCAGGGGTAATATTTTTTAAAAGAGTTCTAAGTTTTTGAATTAAAGGTCCTGGAGATAAAATCATTTGTGAATATTCTGGTAAGAGGGTCACAATTTCGCCATATTTCTGGGCTCCTAAGATATTATATTTGGGCTGACCCTGTGTGGTACCTGGTATTTCTTGAATTAAATAAACTTTATTCATTGACTTTTTTCTTTCATTATATATATACTATTTTCAGAAAGAAGAGCAAGTTATGTTTTACAAATTTAAGACTAAGCCATATGACCATCAACTTAAGGCATTAAAAATGTCTTGGGACAAAGAAGTCTTTGCCTATTTTATGGAAATGGGTACAGGAAAATCTAAGGTACTAATAGATAATGCTTCGATGCTTTATGATAAAGGCCGTATAAATGGTCTATTATTAATAGCACCTAAGGGTGTTTATAAGACGTGGTATGAAAATGAAATACCTAGTCACATGGTAAATCATATAGAAAAGAAAGTAGTTTTATGGAAAACTTCTGAAAGTTCTATTGAATATAAAAACAAATTAAATTCTCTATTTGATACGGGGACGGACTTTCATATTTTAATCATGAATGTGGAAGCATTTTCTTATAACAAAGGTTTAGAATTTGCTTACAAATTTTTATCCTGTCATAAAGCTATGATAGCAGTGGATGAGTCTACTACAATAAAAACTCACAATGCTAAACGGACTAAAAATATTTTAAAACTTTCTCGCTATTCTAAATACAGAAGAATATTGACTGGGTCTCCGGTTACTAAATCTCCAATTGATTTATATTCTCAATGTGAATTTTTAGATCCCTGGCTCCTGGGGCATAACTCTTATTATACTTTTAGAGCTCGCTACGCTATTATGAAAAGTATTAATCTAGGTTCTCGTTCCATTAATGTGGTAGTTGGTTACCAACACCTTGGAGAATTATCCGATAAACTTAAACCTTTTTCTTACAGATGTTTAAAGGATGACTGTTTAGATTTACCGAAGAAAACCTTTATGAAACGTAGTGTTACTATGACCCCCGACCAACAAAAAGTTTATAGAGAAATGAAACAAAATGCCATTGCACATTTAAATGGAAAAGTAGTTTCTACCAATACGGTCATTGTTCAATTGATGAGACTTCATCAAATAACATGTGGACATTTTACAGCAGACGACGGAAGTGTTCAGGAACTTCCTTCGAATAGAATAGATGAGTTGATGGATTTAATTTATGAAGTGGAGGGCAAAGTTGTAATATGGTCTCACTATCAAAAAGATGTACAGCGAATAATAAAACATTTAGTAAAAGAATATGGAGAAGAATCGGTAGTAGATTATTATGGGTTGACTCCAGATAATGAAAGACAGAAACATATTAAAAAATTTCAAGAAGATCCTAAGTGTAGATTTTTTGTTGGAACTACACAGACGGGTGGCTATGGAATAACTTTAACCGCTGCCAGTACCATGATTTATTTTTCTAATGGATATGATTTAGAGAAACGTCAGCAATCTGAAGCACGGATAGATAGAATAGGTCAGACAAAACCTATGACTTACATCGATTTAATTTCTGAAGATACTGTCGATGATAGAATTGTAAAAGCTTTAAGAAAGAAAGTAAATATTGCTACAGAAATTATGGGCGAAGAATTGAAAGCCTGGATTTAACCACCCCAGTCATGAGTGTCGTCGTGAACTACGCAGTTAGTTGTTACAATAGGTGTATCTGGCTTTTTCATAATTGACTAATAATTTACTTCTAGTCAATGTGCAATAAAAAAATTAAGATTCCGTGTAAAGTCTGTAAAGAATTTGTAAACTTAAATTTACAATTAAAAAATAATACCTTTAATATCTAACAGCCTGTCCAGAAGAACTAAGGATACAGCCCCCACCGTACCCAATAATACCCAATAGATTTTATCTATCTTGCCACCCAATTCGTGTATACCTTTGTGCATATGATATTGTGATTTCTTTAATCCTTTAATATGGCCGTAAAGGGAAATGATATGTTCTCGAAGGGTTTTAGGTTCTATATCCATTATATATCGTGAGGCACTGAAGGGAGTGCCTTATCCATGTTAACATTTTTTGGTTGAGCTTCGTCTGCTAACTTAGCAAAATCTTCCAATTGCATATTTGCTTCATCAGCATTAGCTGGAGTTGATTGTAGCGTCATGATTAATGTTGAGACGGGTAAACTAGCCATGAAATTTAATCCTTTCATAGCTAAAGGAGTTAAAGCTTTTGCATTAGACATGAAAGTTTTTAGGACATCAACTTTTAAGTTAGCTGTATTCTTTTTAGAAAGAATATTATAGTTTTTACTAAGATTATCTCTTGTAAACTTTCTAATGTTTTTACGAAGTCTTTTTGTTTTTACTCCCTCATCTGTGAAATCTGGTTCCAGTTGATGAAACATTTTTTTCCCTACTTCTAATTCTAAGGGAGTAATTTTTGTAGTTAGTATTCTATTAGGAAATTTTTTAATAGCATAGTTTGCTGCTTCATCAGCAAGAGTTGTACTGTACCTACCAACCCGTCCTTGCCCAAATGGATTCATTCGAGCAGAGGTTCTTTCTTTAAACGGGTTTATATTAATACTTTCCCCTCTAAAAACCTCAATTAAATCTTCTATGCCTGCCATTATGCCATGACTCCTCTTTGTTTTCGTTTCATAATTTTTTCTTCTTCAGATAAAAAAGCTTCTTCGGTTGGTGTCAATCCACTAGATAATAGATTAGCTTGTGCCCCTTCCATAGCTTGACCTTGACTAATAGTTGTTTCATTAGGCATAGCTGAAGTAACTGCTTGGGGTAGTGGTGGTGTAACTATATCTTCTAGTAAATAATCTGGAAGATTTAATTGCAAAGTATCAAATAAAGATACATTTTTCATATCTCGATACATGTTTCTTAGAAGAGGAGCAACCATTTTAAACATATTAATATCTCCCAAGTCTTTAGAAATCTCTTTAAATCTCTCCCTGATATCTGCAGAAGGATAATATGGTTCAAACTTACCTCTTTTTAAATCTGCAAAAGTTTTAGAAGTAAGTTGTCTGTCTTCAAATTCTCTTCTTAATGCAGTGTTACTTTCTCCTAACGTTTCAGCAGCATTAATATTTTTAGCCATTTCTTGTTGAACATTAAATCTTGCTTTATTAGATTTATAAAATCTCTCAATAATATCATTAGGTTTAATTGGACCTCCTCTTAATAATCCAAAGAATCCACCGGTAAATTCTCTTCGAGCTTCTCTTATTCCTCTTTGATATTCCGCAATTTTAAAGCCCATTGATTTTAAAGGATCAACTGTGATAGGTCTAAATCCTATAAGTCCTAACATTTGATCATCTAATTCATATATCTCTCCTGTCTTACTTGGTTTTTGATTGGCAGCATTAACTATTCTTCCATACTGAGTAAATCCTCCAGGCTCTAGAGCTTTCCATAAATGTCTCATTTTGATATATAGTTTATCTCCGAATGGAGTTTGGTCTGTATATAGAACTCGACCATCCCGAGTTCGTCCTCCTCTTCCAGGTAAAATACTAAAGTTTACATCGGCTGCAGCTTCCGTCCAAATAGATTCATCAATAAATGGAGAAACCAATTCAGTTACAGCGTCTTCTGCTCCCGCTGCAAAGCCAGCTAAAATAGTATTACCGTCTTTAGTACTTGCTGCTATTTCATTTGCAAAAGTTCTAAAAGGTCTAGATATTAAATCGTAAGCATTAGAGTGACTGAAATCGATATATTTTAAATTTCCGGTTTCTTCATCTCGAATAGGAATAAGAGTAGAATATTTAGACCACTCAGGAACAAATTGTCTTAACGCATTAATTTCCTCTTCCGTTACATTGTATAAAGCCTTAGCTCCTTCCACCATTCCAGTTGGAACAGCGGCTAAAGTAAATGCCATCCCAGCTACTCTCTGCGCACCTATTCTCCATAAAGGATTATCATTGGCAACCATTCTTCCTAATTCTTTGTCCCATACATAGGGAGCAATATCACTACCAATAGTTGCTCTTGAGTGTTTCATTTCCGTGACTGCGACGTCTGCAATATTGGTTGTAGTTCTAATCATCTCTGATGGGAACGACATAAAGTTACCAACCGGAAGTAGTCGAGCTGTTTTTACATACTCTCCTACATATGAATAATTTGGTACTGTGTTTCTAACAATAGAAGCAGCCTCCTCTTTTAATTGGTTAGCTGTTTTGATTATTCCTTTGGCTCTATAAGCTTGATCTCTTCTATTTAATTCTACAAAGTAATTTGTTATTTTCCAGAAATCATCTTCAGCTACATATTTACCCTGTAAATATTCTGGAATCTTTTTTAGTCTTGCCATCATTGGTCTCATGACAGCGTCTACATCTGTAATCTTATCTCCAAACTTAACATCTCTTAAAAGATTTTTTAAGTCCCCTATTTGAACTTGAGAATTTACAATTCCTAATTCTAATAATTCTCTGTAAGCTTTTTCAAATGCAGGATCATTAAATCTTGTATTTTTTATATTTCCTACTCCCGATATTTGCCAACCTTTTCTAAAAGATTGACCTAATAGTTTAGGGTTTAGTAGTCCCTCAAATAATACTCCGTTAGCTGCAGCAAATGCACCAGCACTTAAAAAGTTACGTAAGTGTGTGGGAAGTGAAAATACTGTTTTAGCTAATTGGGCTGTTGCTTTGGGTAACAAAACTAAATTTCTATATAGCCAAGATACTGATTGCTCAGGAGCTGCCGCACCTTCAGCACCTCTAATGACTTTAGTAAAGTATCCTTGTCTAAGATGATTGGCTCTAGCTAATGCTTCAGCCATAGGTTTGGTAGTCCACATATCCGCTAAAGGATTTACTAGTGTTCCCCCCTTAAATTTTGTTAGAGCTGCCATAATACTATTAACAGAAACTACATCGACGACTCCATTGGTAGCTTTAAGAGCCTCATTTTTACTTGCCCAAAAAGAACCTTTACTAGGATCAAGTTTTTTAATCTGGTCGTTAGTTATTTTCATCTCATCTAACATTGAACTCATTCTAGCCATTCCGGATAATTCCGTAATTGCATTGAAGATAGAATATTTAGGATCTTTTATTTCCCCTAAAAGATTTTTTATTTGTTTAACGGGGGCACCCGTGCCATCTACTAAATCATCATAAAATTTTTCATACCCTAAGTCTTCAACAGTTTTTTTAATATAGCTAGGGTCAGGTAAACCTTTACTAGACTTCCTTACCTTAACGCCGTCTTCTAAAATTCTATTTACCAATTGTCTGGACTCCTGTTCTGCTGTGCTGGTTGCCATTTTTGGATTTTCTCTTCGTATTAAACCTTTAAAAAAATTGGCAGCTGCTTCTTTAACTTCGCCGGTAGGTCTATATCTCCCAAAGAATCCAAGGATAGGAGCATCCTCAAAAATTCTATAAGTATTACCAGTATAGTTTTTAATTCTCTCTTTTAAAATTTTTACCAAATCCCCTTGTCCTTTGTATTTTCCAACGGTATTAAGTAAGTGAGCAAAGTCGGTTCTTGCATCTGTTAATACATTTATAATTTCATCTGATGTTTCTTTATTTATTCCCTTATTTCTTAAGGCCGTGGTAAATTGTTTTATTTTATTATTATTAAAGACTTTAGTCATGTCTCCATCAAATATCATTTCATTAACTTCATCAAGAAAAGAGTTCTTTTCCTTAGGACTTAAAGTTTTATCTAAAACTTTTTGCATTTGTGGAAAAGCTTTGTCTATAGTTCGGGTAAGATTTTTAACTAACTCAGTGGCCCTATTAGTATCGGCCGCTCTAAATCCTTCCATGACTCGTTGGGAACCAAATACTGCTTTCGTTAAAGGTCCTTCAGGTCTTAAAGGTTCTATAATATGTTTGTTCATCCACCGAGCTACTTCTGAATCACTATAAGCCCAGTCTTTTCCTTTTGAACCCAGAGCTTTAATAGTTTTCCCTGCGCCCCCTACAAAGGGAGTTATAAGTAAAGACTCACTACCAAATTTAATTCTATTCATTAATTTTCTGGCTGCGTCTTCTCTTCCTTCCGTTGCCCAGGTATCTAATTGAGTAGGACCAGCATCAAATAAATCGCCAAAGCTTCCTATCTTTTCTATGTCGGCAACAAAAGTTTCTCCGGTTGCACCGCCTAAGGTACCGGCAGCAAATTTTACATACCCTGCTTGATTATTTAATTTTTTAGCTAGTTCTCCTTTTTTAAACCAGTTCTTACTAGCTTGGTTTTTTCCAAGCTGCATAAGCTTACCAGCTTTTCTAGCATCCATATATGAACCAGCTAATTTACTTCCTAATTTAAATCCATATGCGCCAGGTATACCTATTTGAACTAGAGCTTCTGTTAATTTACCAGCGCCATGTTTTTCGGCTATTTCTTCAAAGGGATTAAGTTTATCAAAGAAGGCTTCTACTGATGCAGCTGTATCTGTATCAGCTCCTAGATCAATTAATTCTGCGGCTAAAGAAAAGACTCCTTCAGGTACTTTAAGAACTCCTGAAGCTATACCAGCTGCACCTGCTTTGTACCAGCTAACTTCATTACCTTCTTCAGCGTCTAATAAGGGAAAATATTCATCGGCCATTTAGTGCTCCTATGGAGTTGGGACTTGTTGACCTATGCCTACATTAAAAATGTCTTCACTGATATTATACTTACTTGTATCTTTTACAGGTTCTGGAGCAACTGGTATTGAGATTTCTTCAATGGTCTTCCATTCAAATTTAACTCCTGGTTTACCATCTCTCCATTCAATCATTTTGTATGATTGAGAGAAGGGATCATAAACTATTTTACCATTCAAACTTTTTAAAACCTGAAGACGAGATTTATCTTGCGTCTTATCGAGCCCAATACTTTTCATATCAAATTCTAATACTCCACCATAACGCCCTCCAGATGCCTCAATAAGAGCAGCTTCATTTTCTATAGTCCAGTCTGCTGCATGATCTGCTATTTTAACAGGCATATCATTCTCAATAAATCTTTCTAATACAACATTTTTTAAAACATTAGTGGTGTCCCCCCGGTCATATTTACCAGCATCAATTCCCATTTGTTCTAATTTCATTCTGTTTTCTGCATTCAGCTTAGCTAACCTTATTTCATCCTCGCTTCGTAGTCCCATTTGTGCACCAGCTAATCTTATATCTCTGTCAGATTTTGCTCTTGTACCTATATCTCCTAGAGCTTGTTCAGTTGCGGGAGCAGTTGCTCTAGCTAAAGTAGCAAGAGTTCCACCTCTCTTGGGTTCATTCATCATTGCTGGGCCAGCTCTTAATAACCATGCAGTTAAAGGATCAACTCCCCCGTATGGACCCGCTGCATCTCTTAATCGTTGTGTGTAATCTGTTCCGGTACTATGATTTACTCTGGGTGTAACGTTGTGCATAATTCCAGTCATGGCTTCCCCACCCCTACGGAACATAGGTCTTCGAAATATTTTACTCATATTAACTCCCTCCTAAACCTCTAAAGTCTTGAGTACCGGCACCCATTAATCTATAGATACCAGCTAAAGTTGTACCTGCGCCTAAAGTTGATCCTAGTGCGCTAGGAGAAGGAGAAACTGTTTGTGTAGTTTGACCTGGGTATCCAGAAATCATACTTGCAATTCCTGTTCCATATCTTTCAGCTGTTTGTAATGGTTGATATGCTTTTTGATAAGCTAAATTTTTATCTGCTCCAAGAAGTGCTTGTTCTTGAGCTTGTCTTGCTCCTCCTAAAGTTGATAAACCTGCAATGTGTGTGCCTGCTAATGATGGCGCCATCTGTGATAGATTCATTTGGTTAGCAAAATCTGTTTGAGCTGCTTGTGACGCTGCACCATAACCAGCTTGTTGTAGTTGAGCATATAATGCTGCTCGGTTCATGTCACTTTGACTTTGATACTCAGCTCTTTGAACTCCTGCTCTGCCACCACCATAAGCATCAGCACCATAAGCTGCTGCCGCTAATGAAGGTAAACCTTTTTGTGCCTGAAGATCATATTCATCCATCGTAGTTTTAATAACGTCTGCCTGATATGGAGACGTATAAGCTTGATAAGCTGTTGGACCTGTAGCACCTGCTGCTGACTGTAAATAAGGAGCGTAACTTCCTAGTCCAGCTGATAAACCATAAGCTTGAGTTGTAAGAGGATCTTGAGGCGCTACAAAACTTCGCCCCATAAATGTAGATGGATCAATACCTTTGGCACCCCCGATGGCACCCGTTAACATACCTAAATAATCTTTACCTGCTGCTTCAATAAATGGAGCTGGTAATTGTTGTACCTGTTGAACTTCAGCCATTATGCTATCCTATTTTCTAAATTTTTCATTTGATCGTACATTACTTGTGCGCCTTTTTCAACGCTTCCACCCCCTGCAGCTCTGACTGCATCGGCTGTGAATACGAATTCGTTATTAGATAACATCGCTGGAATGTCATCTGCTTTTTCTTTTACTCCAACTGGCGGAATAAATCCACCACTATCTCTTAAATCTAATTCCTTAACCCCTGCTTTATTTTCTTTAACAGGTAGTTGACCCATGATGCCTGCTGCCTCAGCCGTTTGATCTGGACCAAACGCAAATCCTATTCTTCCGCCTTGAGCTCTTTTTTCTTTTTCTTGCTCTTTGATCATTGCTATAAAGTCTTCAATGGACATAGGTGTAGTACCAGTCTTTATCATGTCTTGAGCATATTTTGAGTACAAATTAGTATAGTAATCTGCACCACCAGCATACCCAATTCTTCCGCCTTGAGCTATACCACCTCTAGACCATATTCTAAAAAATTGGTTTTTAGTTTTATTGCCTTTATAATTTTTCCATGCTGTTTCAAACTCTGATTTAAAAGGTTCCATAGAATCTTCAGAAAAAGTTAAACCACTACCACCAGCATACCCAACTCTTCCACCAGTTGAAAACATATTTTGTTCAACCCATATATCTACTTCTGCATCTGATTTTTCTGGATGAGTATTACTATGATATTGTTTTAAATACGCTCTTAAAGCTTCTGGATTATTTTTAAGTTCTGTTATCTGGTCGTCGCTCATTCCTTCAAATGCTGTGGCACCCATTCCTACTCCTAATGCTGTTGCACCCCAGCCTAAAGCTGTTGGCATTTTAGAACCAAAACCTTTTGTTAAACCCCAATCTTTTAATAGACCTGTTGTTCCTCCAAACTCATCTACTCCAGGCAAACCAAATAACTTACCTCCCATGTTGCCCCACCAACCTTTCATTGCTGGACCAAAGGTTCCGGCATTCGCCAAGTAACCAATTCCTCCTAAT
>TARA_R110002012_G_scaffold63579_1_pt1 | contig 11893 bp, 18 predicted proteins | sample TARA_R110002012 | Tara Oceans TARA_R110002012 (sample SAMEA4396515) | marine metagenome | biome: Westerlies Biome; feature: [DCM] deep chlorophyll maximum layer (ENVO:01000326); material: water (ENVO:00002006), including particulate matter (ENVO:01000060) such as... | depth 40 m
AACTAAAGCTGCATAACCAATAGCAACATTATTATCACCAGTCGTAATCGCAGTACCCGCTTCATCACCTACGCAGACATTGTAATTACCGCCTGATGCGATTGAGTTACCCGCGTTGACACCCGCTATGAAGTTTGATGTTCCAGAGGTGATACTTTTCAGTTCAACAAAACTAGTGCTACCAGCTAAACTAACATCGGTTAATAAGTCATAAACGACGGCACCAGATCCGGCGCCATCGGTTGCAAGCATTTTTACTTCACCGGCAAGGACGGCAACATTAGCTCCAGAGCCTTGCGTGAATGTTAGAGTATAAGAGGTCGCATTCTCAATCATCCATACTTTACTAACGGTGTTCGGTGCCAGGGTAACAGTACAAGCCTGACCACCACCAGTACATTTTAAATAAAACGATCGAGCTTCATCTGAAGCACCATCGGCCATCGTAATTGTGTGGGTTGAGGCATCTGCTATGGCCTCAGAGCCATAGCTAAATGCCTCTGCTATTTGCTCTAATGAGGAATTTAATTTCGTTCCCCAACTACCAGAGTTTTCTCCGGTTGCCTGTTCTTCTAATCTTAAATCGTTAACGTATGTACTTGCCATTTTATTTAGCCTCTTATGCTACTTTTTGCCAATCTGTTGATGCACTGGTTGCTCCAGTCCATGTGTTTGATGCTGCTCCTGATTCGGTCCAGGTGGTTGCTGCCGGGGTTGCTTGGCCCCAGATAAAAACTGTGCCAACGTGGGTCGTTGCAGATACGCCGTCGGGATAAACGTTTGCATTAGCCACCACTGAGCTGATTGCACCGACCTGGCTAGTGCCTGAAACACCTGTCGCCACAATGGTATTGTCGGTGCGGGTTGTAACCGAGCCGACGGCGGTAGTGCCAGATACGCCAGTTGCCGTGACGTTCGCTTGTCCAGTCGCCGTAACGTCGCCAATTTGACCAGTAGACGATACGCCTGTAACCGAGACATTGGAGGCTGCTGCGACACTTAGTGCTCCAACAGCCGACGTTCCAGCAACGCCAGATAATGTGATGTTTGACTGGCCAGTAACACCAACGCTACCAATACCAGAGTTACCGGCAACACCAGTAACAGAGACATTAGCAGCGGCAGCGACCGTGATGGCACCAATCGCGCTAGTACTTGAGACACCGGTAACGCTGAGATTGGCGAGACCGCTGACTGTAAGCGAGCCAATACTACTGGTGGCATTTGTTGCAACGGCGACACCTTGGCCAAAAGCCCCAGACGAGAAAGCCTGTGCGCTTGAGTTCCAACCATCGAATGCAACTTTAACATCAGCCATGTTACGCTATACGAATAATCGCATTGGAGGCATCGGCGGTTGGGAAACTAACCACGAAATTGCCCGCTGTGGAAGTTTTATCGGCTCCAAAATCTAAAATTGCAACCGCTGGATCACCAGATGCCGACTCATTAAAAATCATGGCACCTCTGGCTGTGATAGTAGCACTAGACCAAGTAGTATCTGCAAAATCACAGACCGCTGTAGTTGAGCTTGCTACTGGTGTTACTGAGGTTAACGTATTGCCTTTAGCAGTATAGTTAGTACCAGAAACTTCGTTACTGGTAGTGTATGCCGTCGTCGCAGCACCTAAAGATGCACTGGATGTATACAATGCCATTTTAAATGTATCGCCGGATGAAGCGGTGAAGTTATGGACACCTTTTAAGATTTCCACTTTGAATGATGTTGGGAGTGCCGTCGTAATTGCCATGTTTAAATTTTCCTCAGTATGTCAGCCATATCTTGATGGCCTTGTGATTCTAGTAAATGTGCCAGGGTTAACCGGTCACTCTTAATTGCCTGATCCAAACTTGCTCTGATAATCATCCGCATCCGCTCTCTTCCGGCTTCTGCTTGCTGACGCAACACTGGATCGGCTGTTGCGCTGATGCTGATGATTTTATTGACGGCTAAATTGGTCAACTCTTCTGTGTTTAACCCTCGATTGTGGGTTGTAGTAACAGTGAAGTCGCCGATACTACTGGTGCCTAAGTCCATCATTGCAGTGGTTGAAACGCCATCCGCATAGACACTTGACCGCGACTACGTTCGTCCGAGACGTTCATATCCTCAATCAATTTTTGATAGATGCTCGCCCATACAGCTAAACGCTCATCATCTTTTAGATAAGGTGCACTCTGGATAAGAGCACCGTATAAATAAATATCGGGTGATAGGTCTAGCAGCCAGTTAGACGTATTACTGTCACTTAAAGGGGTGACTTTTGCGTAATAGACGACTTCGGCTACATAGCTATCATCAGGGGCCGGATACACTTCGTATTCAGTGCCAACCATTGTAAAATATTTAGGTCTACCACTCGCACTGCTTTGAGAGCGGTGCTCGTTGATACCCTCTTCAGTCACATATTCTAGTGGCTGGATGGGATCGGTTTGTAAGTGCAATTGCACTGTTTGTAACCAATCACCCGGCGTTGCTGAGTACCGAGAATTTAAAGTAGCGGTTGCACGTTCTACCATTTTACGGTGTCGGATGCTGCGATTAAATTGTGCCTCAGCTAACGTAATAAAATCAGGGATAACATTCGTTAGGTCATCACGGTTAAGCCAATCCGCTATTGTGGATTGTAATTCTGCATACGTTGTCATTGCCATTACGCTCGACCACCTCTGGTACGAAAATATTTATTATCTGGATCATTTAGCCATTTCTTCATGGCAATCGGGTCATCGACAATCCCTTGCTTTTTTAACTCGTAATAAATGGATAAGGGAATACTGGCAATTTTGGACCACTCACCGTATTTAGCGTGTTTATCGACCATGTTTAATTGACGTCGATTACTTTCAATAATCGAGGTCACATCTTGAGTTTGCTCGATGACGATCTTATCGTCGGTATCACGCCCGGTGTTGGCATCTTCATAAATAAAATTTGTCTTAATACCAGTTGCATTATCAACATCTAAGACACGGCGGTTGGTCATACAAACTCCATATATACGAAAATTCAGCTATTATTTTACCATATTGTCACTTAATGGGTGACAAGAAAAACAAAAGATCGAGAGGGTGTTGCCGTGAATGATGGTGCGCCACCCTCTCTCTCTTAATGTAACTAACTACAAACTACGAAGTAGATAGGTCGTATACTGCGCCTAATCCTTTTTCGTTGTCCACTTGTAGTCCAGCTTCAACCAATGTCATGCTCTTGGAAGCATCACCAGTTTTCGCAAGATCAACTACTTGCATTGGACGTAAAGTCGCTACTGACAAAAGATCAGTATCCAATACATAAGCATCTCTAGCTCTGCTGAATCTTGAAGGTACAATGTTAATGCTGCCAAAATCTGACACATAAACATCTGCCGCACCGATGATAGTCGTAGGACCGTCGCCAGCTTGATAACGCTGTGCTGCAATACCCGCGAAACCTGAGATTACAGTTTTAACGTGTGGACCAACCATGACCATAGATGGCGAACCACCTTGTGTCCAAGTCGCTTGCATAACAGTTTTCAATAGTGCCTCTGTTATTGCACGTTGCGTACCGTCCGTTCTAGCTGCTCCTGAACCAGATCCAGCGCCATTACTACCGGCTGAAACGTTAGTCGAAATCCAGGTGTTTAAACTACCTGTCTCTCTGGCAGCCGAAGTCGAGCCGGCTGTTTTTGCGTTATTAACACCGCAAAGGTTAAACTCTAAATCCTTATATTTTCAAAATAGGTCGTTAATCTATTTCCGCTTTTTAGGCTGCTGCATCTTAATTAATTTACATACGATGCAGAAAAGACTATATCACCACCCGCTATGGGTGCTCTGCGCTTCGGGTAACTTTACCCTACTCCCTCCTGGGATAGTCGTTGCACGTTCCAACCTTAGTTGGCTTCGCTCAGTATTACCTTTGTCAAGGCTTCCACTGAATTCACAGAGTTCTTCGATACACATTACTATGCAAAGGCGCAATTTACTTTAAATATATCAAGTAACTTATTGATTATTTTACGCTTGAGTTCGTTTCCAGTTTTAGTGATTTGGTAGGCTTTTTCTGATTTTCTTCCAGCCTCGTTAATCACTTCTAAGTTGTCAGCGAGAATGAAATCTTTACGCATGATCTGCGTATAGTTTCCTTCTCTAACTGTTGGTACTACAGCAGTGTATGACGCGAGGTTATCACCGTCAATTTGTGCGTTTGCCGCTGCTGCTGCAAGGGCATCGGTCTGCCACTCGAAGTACGTATTACGTACTGATTTTTTACCAATATTACTTACAAATGGAGTTTCTTGTGGGCTAATGTTAAAGATAACATTTGCCAATTCCTCACGAATACCAATCGAAGAATATCGAGTAAAAGTGTTTGAAATAATAGACATAACTATTTTCCTTTTACATTAATGATTCAACTAAATTAGTCGCGTCTTGAATGCGACCGCTATTTTTAAACTGTTTTTGAGCAGCTTTTTGTTGGCGAGTTTTTGGCTTAGTGACAGTGGCTTTGCTTCCGGCCCTGATTGTTTTCCCAGCGGGTTTCTTTTGGGCCTTCTTCGTCCTCTTCACACCCTGGTCATAGAGGTACGCTTTCCTAAGTAAGTTGACATGCGTTGCTCGGATTAACGATGACAATTCATCTTCAGATAATCCTTGCTCAACTAAATAAGAGCGTAACTGAGTGCGTTCTTTATCACGCACCTTTTCATCCTTCCATGCCGGTATAGCCTCAACTAACTTTTCTGACTCCGCTGCGATAATGTTGCGAATCTGTGCCTCTTGCTCTTGAGCTTGGGTTTGCGATAGCCGTTGCTGCTCTGCTTGAATAGCTTGCAGCTTTTGGTCTTTAGCCTCTTTATTTTGGCGGTAGATTCTTTCCACTCGCGTCGCTTCTATAGGATCCTTTGCATATAGGTCATCCCAATTCGGCTCTGGGTCATTACTCTCAACCGAGAGTTGTTGTTGTAACGCACCTAATAGCTGTGCGTATTGTGCTCTTTCAGTTTTGATTGCCTCTGACTCGGCCTCGAAGGTTTTTTGTTCCTCGGCAAGTTTTTGGCTTTTGCGGGTATACGAGCTTTGACGTGAGTATCCATTTAGGAGTTCGTCCAGACCTACCTCGATCTCTTCACCGTCTACTTTAACGGCATAAGATTGAGGTGCCTCTTCTTCCTCTTCTTCAGTTAATTCATCATCATCCTCATCGATAGATTCTTCCTCGTCGAATTCCTCATCGGGTGATTCTTCAAGCAGTCCCTCTTCTATCTCATCAGTGGTTTCGTCTAGTGACTCTACCTCTGATTCGTTGGTTTGAGATTCCTCTGTTTCTGGTTGCTCATCTGAGCCAGTAATATTAAGTTTCTCAATTAAACTTGTTGCGTCGTGTAGATTAATGGGGCCAGTTATTTCTGGAGTGTCCATAGTTTATTTCCTTTGCTGATGTTTTAAGAATTGAGAGTTGTCAGACATTGCTCTCATACGTTTAAAAAATCGTTCTGCTCCTTTGAGCTCATTCCAGAGTTGCTCACGCTGCTCTGGTTTTTTGGTGTGTAGCCATTCATTAAATACTTCTTCTTGAACAGCACCAGTTAATTCTTGCCAGATGTCATCATCCATAATCTGCTGGGCACGAGAGCCAAGCTGCATGTCGTTATCCATTGACTACGCCCATGTTGTTACGATTGCGGATGACTTCACGATCACGATCACCCAGGGCACGTATTTCAGCGGTATCTACTTGCGCACCATAACGTGCTGCTATTTCTGCTGCTTTCAGGATTTGCTCGGCTTCATCCTTGTCCCGCATCCGGTCATCGTTACGCATCATCTTTTCGCGTTCCAATTCAAGTTCCGCTGCCTTCTTCTGGATATCGGCTTGGATCGATTGCATCTGTACCTGGATCAATTGCTCATTAATATCTGGCTCTGGCGGTTGCTCTGGTGGTGGCTGATATTGTGCCGGGTCTGACCAGTAAGCATTGACGTCTTTCATCCCGGATAATTCGGTCATACGTGATAAAGTATTGTAATACTGCTGGATATTAACGAGTGGATTATCTGGGCCTAGAGTTTGCAAGATTTGTTCTTGCTTACTGGCGATTTGACCAAGGACCGCTGCTCGCTCCTCTTCCGTACCTTTGCCTAATGCGGCGGTAACAACAACATCCATATTGGCGTTCCAAACTCTAGGGTCCATTGGGACAAATTCATTACGGAGGCGAATCATGCGTTCACGATCTTGGTATTGAGTGACGAGCCGTAACACGCCACGATATAAATCTTTCATGCCAGTCTCGGCAAACATCCGGGCAATCAATTCAATGCGTTGATGTGCTGCCTGAATAGTCTGATTAACTGCTTGTTTGGTCGAGCTTTGTAATGCACCAGGGTCCAAACCTTCGGCTGCTTTAGATACACCAGTTCGGTTTTCACGTATCTGGTCATAGTAATCTAGCATCGGGAAACAGTCTTTACCGACAAAGGGCATGGTGAATGGCACAACCGCACCAGGTTGACGCATCCGAATAATGCCACCGACTTCGGTGTTTAATACATCATCAAGTGAGGCTTGCCCTTCCACTACTCCAACCCTGGGGTGGGTTGCCAAGGCTAAGGAATCCAAGGATGAACGTAACACACTGGATTTAATCTTTTGGACGTCCATGACAACATCTGCCACACTCAAACCGAAGAAGGTATGTGGCTCTGGGTCAGGTTGGAAACAACATAACGGTATGTATTCGCATGGCTCGTTACGATAAATCTTATACGAATCGCCAATGGTGCAGACTCTTCTGAGTTCTGCAACATTGTCGCCATCGACATCAGCGTAAAAATACGATTCAACGTATAACGCACGACGCATGGTCGGATCATCGTGGTCGCTAGATGTTTGTTGCAGCAAAGGATTTCTGGTAGTTGCTTCAACATTAAACTCAAAAGTATCTTCGGCCGTAGCGTATTGTTCTATTTCGTCATAATCATAGCCCATTTCAACCAGTTCACTGAGAGTCAAATAACGCCGATGGGCAATTAAATCAGCATCGTTTAAAGAACGAGCATTTCTGGATACTAGGATTTCTTCTGGTGGTACGGCCTCAATCTTAACTCTGCCTTTAGGTGTGCGGCGAGTTACTTTAACGGTATGTGTGGTGATCGGTTGTCCAGTTTGTGGATCAATATCATCTGAGGATTGCTCACTTTTCTGCATGAGAAACTCAACCTCATTATCACTGGATAACACTGCCAGGGCATTATCGTCTAACCCGGTTAAGGTATACGTATGTACATCTTCAGCATCATCCCAATAGTATTTTAAGAAGCCACATTTCTTAACCAGGGCATCTTTAAACACGGCATATAACGTATTGAAGAAATCAGCATTGTCGGTCATGCATACATAATTAATATAGTCATTGGCTTGTTTAGCAGTCTCTACGTCGCTTTGTTCCATCGGAGCAAACTCAACGACTTTCTCACCACCATAGAAGATCCGCATTAACGATGGCAGCATCGTCTGCACACAGTCTCTAACATCCATAGAGATGGCAGTGGAACGACCATCCTCTTCATTACCAAACTTATCGCCTAAGTAATAAGACTCGGCTCTGGCCCGATCCGGGGATATAGTATTATCAATATAGTCAATGGCATCCTCGATCTCGGCTGCCAAGATATTCTCTAACTCATCATCACTCATGCCAGCTTGGGCATCAACCTCAGCTTGAGGCTCGTCAACATAATCCATTTATTTTTTCCGTGGTGGTTTTTTATAAGATTTTTTAGCGGCTTGCTTTGCTGGCTTGGTGCCCAATATCTTATCGATTTCTTGAGCGGCGGCGGTACGTCCGGCTTCACTGTAGGGATAGCTTGTTGGCAAGTTGATTCTCCATATATGAGTTTTTCAAGGTTATATTTTATCAGATTTGTCATCTCTTAGTTGACAATAAAAACAAAAAGCTAGTTTTATGCTAAAATATATGCACCAGAACCCCATATCTGGTTTCCCCTTGTTAGACCTCGCTCCCCTCCATTCGGAGGGTGAGCCCTACTTTAATCTAGTTCCTCGCAAAATAAACCACACTCAAAATCATAACTCTTTAATGGCCTACCTTGAGCATTTTCTGGCAATTCATCTAAATAAATTCTTTCGCCTTTATGCCTAACTAATTTTGCACCTATTACCCTAGATTGATTTGCTCTTTCTTCATAAATATCTGGAAATGTTTTTCTAACTAAATTCCAGTAAGTAGGTGATGTGGCTTTTACGCATCCAATACAATTTGCATTGGGATAACCTAAATGATAAATCTCAGGTCTTTTTATATTGGCTTGGCGTATTATCTCAAAACAATGTTCTTTTGTTATTTGCTGGTCTATTAATATTGGAATCAAATTGTCTCTTTCAGTAAGTTGAAAACGATTAGCACGTTTCTTTTCATCAGCAGTAAAACCCAAAACCAAATAATCTGATTTGTTTTCTTGCTCCCATGCTTGCCTCGCTTTTTTCTTTAAATGCAAAGTACAAGGTGCGCCAGTGATACCCGACATATAATTATATTTATCCCATACTGTTACAGCAGAAGAATCTGGAAACTTTGGATTAATAGCGTACTCAATCGGAACACCTAACCAAGATTCAACATCTTTTAAAAATCTTTGATTGTCTGGATGTTCTTCCTTTACTGGATTATTAACTACTCTTATATTATTGTTCTGACCATATAGCTCTATTGTTTTTTTTGCTGCTACTGCCGAGGCAGCACCACATGAGAACCATACTGTAATTTCTTTATTTTCCAATTTTAGACGATGCCAGAGATGTTTCGCTTGATGGGTGTTTTCCAAGAGGTGCGAGTATTGGTGCCATGTAGGGCGGTCGCGGCTTGTCCGGCAAAACATAGACAGACTGCATCGGCCCTATCGGGCGATGGCAGTCCACGTTTTCGCATTTGATCTTTAGATTCAATCTGCATCTTCCCGGAGGACGTAAATTTATACCGAGGACTGACTAACTCTGCTAAGAGCTTATCGTCTTTTGGTAACTTGGAATCTCTGGCCTCTAAGAACGCCTTAACTTTAAACCACAGCTCGGCACGTAAATTAAAATAAGTGCCTTTCATGGACGGCGACTCAGCCGTATTAATACCGATAGCGGGGAGTCCTAACTCCACAAGACGATCCACTACCCCACCACCAACCCCAATGGAGTCAATCAGGATTTCTGCTGGGCGCTCTCGTTCTTCCAAGGCATCGTACTCGGCTTTCACGGCACCGGTTAGCTGCATCAAATCTAAACCACGCCAAATCTGTACGGCTTTAATTACCTTGCCTTGACGTTTTGCTAAGGCACTTGCAGCGGAGCCAAATCTAGCGACGTCTAACCCCCACACCACATTCACATCCTTATCAATCTCAATAGCACGGTGTTGAGCAGTCTCAACCAACTCTAATGGAATCGCGGTATCATCATCGGCTAGAGGAAACTCACCTAACACCCGGACGCGGTAAGCATTAGAATCCTCACCATAGCGAATCTTCATTTCGTCAACGTACTCTTCGGATACTCGTGGTGAATCCACACACGATACTTTTCGAGTCCACCAGGTATCTGCCATACGGTGATGTGTATCAAAAAAGAAGCCACTGGATCGGGTTGGGTTGCCTAACAATATCGTTGAGGCATGTTCACCAGACATCGATCCGGCGGCTGACTCAAACACAGATTCCGGGATACCAGAGGCTTCATCGGCAACCAATAAGACATTATCGGAATGCACTCCCTGGAGTGCCTCTGGCGTCTCAGCGCGAGAGGTACGGCAAGAGATAAAGGCTTCGGTCGGGGATGCTTTGAGCATAATCCGATCGGCTTTGGCCTCTAATAAATCAGCAATGACTGGCGGGAGCTCAGTCATCCACCGTTTACATTCTGCAAACAAGGCATCAAATAACTGGGCACTGGTCGGTGCGGTCACGACGATTTTGCATGGATACCGCGTAATTAAGAACCATAACATCGCCCATGAGGCAGCGGTGGATTTACCAGTACCATGCCCAGAGCGGATTGAGATACGCCGTTCGCCTCTGGCGACGGCTTGGAGGAATTCGGCTTGCCACGGATCGGGGGTGGCTTTTAAAACGATCTTAACGAAGTTAACTGGATTGTTACGGTAGGACTGTAGAAAATTAATAAATGGATTGGTTTGGTCCGACATGACGTTCCCTTTGTTTTAAGTAGCGTAAGTATTTAATAAGGTATTTTTTATTCACGAATTTGATTAACGTGCCATCACGATTGAGGCATTCAGGTGAGGTGTAACTAGGTTTCTTCATCTAAAGAATCCTCATATTGATGTTGTCGGATATCTTCGGCTTCTTCTTCGGTCATCTCAGTGGATTCAATGACGTCCTCGAATTGAGGGCCGTCATTAATCCAACAAGGTATTTCTGGCATTAAGCCACCGCCTTTTGCACGAGACGACGCACTGTTTGATAGCTGCAATCCCAACCAAAGCGGTATTCAATCTCTTCGCCAATTTCACGGAATGAGGCACCCTCGTCACGACGCTCTAACATAATATCAATCGCCTTGTCACGAAGCTCATGTTCGCGTAACACGGCTTTTCTGCCGACACCCTTAACAAAGAAACCGAATGGCACTAGACCACCGGCATAACCGCCTATCTTGCGTTTTTCTTTACGGGCATTACCGAGACGCTCAACGATCTTCATGCGTTCGGTTTCAGCGAATACAGCGAGGATATTGAGGATTAATTTGGCATGGGTGTTGTTGTCATTACATACATCACCCAGATCCTTAATAATTAACTTAACGCCGAGTTGCTTGAGGTGATAGATGTCGTTTAGGCAGTTCCTAGTGTCGCGTGTGAAGCGATCTAGGTTCGAGACTATGATCGTATCGCCTTCGGCGAATTCAAGGTCCTTGATGGACGGACGAAGCATAAACTCCATTGCACCAGTAACGCCAGAATCCTCCAAGTAGGTATCAATCGTTAAGTCCTCGGACATGGCTAAACCAGAGCATCGTCGACGTTGGGCGTCGAGCGATGTCTCGGTGCTGTTGTTGAGATAAGAGGTACGAATATAACCGTATATCATGCGACCTCCTCAGATGAGATTTCAAACCCACCTTCAGAATTTAACATCGCTAATATTGACGCTTTACTTGTATCTAGTTTTACTTTTTCAATCGTTATATAAAAAGTATCAGCAGTTTCAAGATCGCCATACACTTTAGAGTGCATTAAAGAATATTGTGCTTGTAACATTTTAGCTTCTTTTAATGTTGCTACATATCGCGATGGGCATTCCTCTACACTACCTTCACTGACATAATAAGCATTCATTACGCCACCTCCAGTAGAACCATCGCTTGTTTAACGATGGCTCGCTTACGGTGGTATAAGAATGGTACTGGAACGAGTCGCTCCCATTTACGATTAGGCTCTTTGATAAGGAGGTCAACGCCTACTTTCTTAAAATAGTAATTGTCGATTTTAGCTATCATTATTCGTCTCCTTCTGGAGCTTCAATAACCTGAGCCCAACAGTAACCAATGTTATGCTTAAATAATCCATGCTCATCACTCTCAGTAGCCGAAAAATCACATAACCCATCAAACAGTTCATTTAACTCTTCTAGGTTACCGCCATCTTTAGCTAACTGATCCATATTTGCTTTATGCCATTTTTGGAGTTTCTTTTTAGTAGTAGTGGTAACTAATGGTACTAACCAACCATTCCATCTATGACCAGAATCGAACCCCTCAAACACATCTGATGATTCATCACCATCAATTGAGAATTTAATTGGTTTTAATTGTTTTAGTTCTTGTGACATTTTGTTCCCCTTAGTTGTAGTTATGTTTTATTTGTTACAATGTAAT
>TARA_R110002012_G_scaffold216338_1_pt1 | contig 11887 bp, 6 predicted proteins | sample TARA_R110002012 | Tara Oceans TARA_R110002012 (sample SAMEA4396515) | marine metagenome | biome: Westerlies Biome; feature: [DCM] deep chlorophyll maximum layer (ENVO:01000326); material: water (ENVO:00002006), including particulate matter (ENVO:01000060) such as... | depth 40 m
CGTTACCACAGCACTTGTGCCAAGTAATCCCATAGCAGTTACATTAGCTGAAGTACCTAAATGACCCATTGCAGTTACATTGGCACTTGTTGCTAATAAATCCATATCAGTAACAATTGCAGAAGTACCTAATATTGCTAAATCTGCAACAGCATCAGAAGTACCTAGTCTACCAATTTCTGTAGCTTTTCCAGCAACAGCACCTATGTCAGCAGAATCTCCAGCTACTGCTGTTACATTAGAGGCAATTCCAGCAACAGTCGTTACATTACTTGCTATTCCACTTACTGTGGAAATTGCACTAGAAATTCCAGCTACAGTTGAAACATCAGTAATTGACTGGTCAAATTCTAAAGCATTACCAGCCGAATTAACAGATAGTATTTTATTAGCTACAAGGTTTGGAAATGTTAAATTAAATGTATTTGATGTACTTGCACTTGCACGAGGAGAAAATTTTAAATCTCTTTCTAGTTGTTGCGACATAGCAACAATTTTATCTAATTCTGTATTTAGTGTTTCTACTGGAAATGATCCTGAAGCAGAAAAGTCAGTAGTACGTGAGATAGGTAGTTCTCGGTAAATAGTATATATATCTCCATTAGTAGAAGCACCACCTAAAGTAATTGAACCACCACCAGATACACCAGCTCCAGCTACAGAATATTGTGCTGCACTAGAAGGTGAAGCATTAAAAGTAAGTGTAGCATCTGTTCCACTAGATGTTTTAATAACTACAAGATCACTATTGTTAAAAAATTCAAAAGGAACAGAAAATGCAGTTTGTGAACCAGCAGCAGTATACTGTACTCTAGGTGTAGTATCAGATATTGTTATTGACATTTATTGTATACCTTGTTCTATTTGATCAAATAATGAATCCATGTACCATATGTTTTGAAATGGTATTAATCTACGCACATTGGAAGCAAATTGATCTGGTTGATCTGCACTTATAACATTTATAATTTTATCAATATTTGAACCCGTTGGGCCTAAAGCTCCTCCTAATTTTCCACCAAAATCATCAGCTATTATTCTATGTCCAGCATTAGCTACATCCATAAATACCGAACCTACTCCACTTCTTTCAAAAGCGTCTATAATTTTTTTATTAAATGATTTTTGTGAATAATCTTGATCAAATGCTCTTGATCTCATCATATCAACAACTGCACCTAATATAACCATAGAAATAACTGTTCCTAAAAAAGAAGCATCTTTTTCTTGTAATCCACGTATTAATAATCTTTGGTGCATACCCATAGAAAATTTTTTAAATTGTGCTAATACTCCTCCTAATTGTGTACTCATCCATAAAGGCGTATCACCTAAAGATGGAGTAATAATTCCTATATTAATATCATTTTGTCTAGCTAAATTAAATATATTAGCTACATCTTGATCTATCCATTTACTTGAATTATCAAAACGATTATATTTTATTTTAGCTGAATTGTTTTTTGCGTTTACTCCCCATCCATGTTCTACGTATTCATTAAATATTTTACGAGCAATAGCTTCATCAATACCAGATTGAGATAATTTTAATATATTTGCTTTGGTAATTGTTCCATTTGCCCAATTTTCACATTCTTCTAAAATACGTGTAGTTATCATTCCTGACATATGTTTTTTAACTATTTGATTAAAAGGCGACATTAAATTTATCATAAAAAAAGCACCAGACATTTTTTGCATACCAGCATTAATTTTTGATCCAGTATTATAAATATTACTTAAATCATTTAATAACATAGCTCTAGTATTCATTTGCATTTCAAATAATTCACCAGATATACGACCTTCTTTTAATCTCATTTCAGAAATTGTTTTGTATAAATTTTTATCAAAAGATTCCCATGTAGCTCTCATAGTACGATTAAATCCGTTATAAAATACCGAACGACCAAGATCAACAATACTAGCTAATCCTCCTTGCAAAGAAGTCATAGCATTAAACATTTTAATCATACTTATACCTTTGCTATAAAAAGATGAAGGATCATCTGATACTCCATAAACACCTTTATATAAATCTCTTGCAGCTTCTAAATCCTCTAAAACTTCATCCATTTCTTTTTTAATAGCATTTTTTTCAGATTTAGTTTTTGCTTTATTAAATTTAATTTGATATTCTGCTTCTATATCTTTTAAACCAGCTTGATATCCTCTTGCTCTAAAATATCCACCACCCATAGCATTAGGTGTTCCAAATACAGATGTAAGGTAAACATCAGGTAAAACGCTTCTATGATACATTTGCATTAAAAATAATGCATCACTATGAAAATAACCAGCTTTCATCCATTCTTCTTGATTTATGTTTAATGTACGTTGTTTAAGACTTCCACTCATTCCACTTGGACTAAATATATATTCTTCTAAAATTAAATCTTCATGTGAAACATTTTTTTTATTTTTAATAAATTTATTATAAGGAATTTTATTTTCATAACTTTTTACAATAGTTAATATTTGTTCATCAGAAAGTTCAGGCATTGATCTTTTAATGCTTTCAGTAGCAAAAGCTCTCCATGCTGAAATATCAGTTTGTATTTTTTCTCTATTTATTACTCTATTAAGATAATTTTTACGTAAAGGATTTGTTTCTAATTCTTTTAAATATTTTTTTGCTTCATCAATTTTTTTACGAAATTCTTTTTTATTAAATTTTTTAGTTGCTTTTGTTCCATCTTGATATGTAGTTTTAAAAATAACAATATTGCCTTTAGTATTTTTTAATTCTTGTTCTAATCTAGATATTAATAAAACTTGTGTATTGTATGCTGGGTTTGATTGTTTAATTTTTTCTCCTACATATCTATAATAATCTTTAACTAATTTTGTAGATTTAACTATTTCAGGTATAGAATCTTTATATTCAGAATTAACTAACCCTCTTGATATACGTTGATGAAATTCTGATCTTGATATAGATTGATTACCAGATATTTTTAAAGTTTTTTTGTAACTAGAAAAAAGATTACTTATTTCTTCCATAGCTGAACCTAAATAAAAAGTATCCATTTTTAACCATTGTTCTAAAGATGCTGGTGATTTTATTCCTAAAGCATTACCTTTTGTAAATAAAGGTGATTTTAATATTGATTTAATAAATTTAATTGCTGTTAAATTATTACTATTAACTACACGTTGTATAGGATTCCAATTTGATGCTTCTCCAAATTTATTAAGCCATGTAGGTATAAATTGTTCATTTTCTAATTCTTGTAAATATTTTGAATGATTATTAATATATTCTTCTGCTTTAAATGTAGTCATTGGTACTAAAGGTCTTTCTAAAGCTTTAGCATTAACTCTATCTTCATAAGCTGATTTTGATTCTCCTTTTTTTTGTGGCATATAAGAATGAGCTTTTTCATGATTAATAACAAATTCTTGCCATTCTTCTAATGTTTTAAATTGATTTTCAGGTAAAGCTTTTACACCTATAGTTGTTGGTTTAGTCCATGCTTTTTCTTTAAATTGTTTTTCTAATAATTTTTTATTAATACGTATTTCATAACCATTATCTACTCTTTTTATTGTTGCTGATTTTTGTAACCATGTATTAGGTTTCATATCTAGTTCATTTGTAGAAACAGTTTTTCCATTTGGTTTAGTCCATCTTAATGTATCATTAGTATAAATAATTTTAATTTTTTTATGTTTAGTAGAATGAATAATTTCATCTGTTAAATCTCCGTGTAGTGCTAAATTATTTAAAGCCTCTTTATCAGCTTTTGTAAATCCAGTTTTAAATGCTGGTAACATCATTTGCATTAAAGCATTAGTACCAAGTATTGCCCAAGCGTGTTCAGGTGTTCTGTGTTTACTTACTACTTGTTTAACTGCTTCTTCTGCTCCTAATATTCCAGTTGTCATAGTTGTACGTTTTATTCTATTTTGCATATATAAAGGTCTAGCTACTTTAGAAAAAAGAAAAACACTAGTTATATCAGTTAAACCACCCATCATCATTCCTAACATTGACCAAAATGGATTTTGTTCTTGTCTTTTTTTTTGATCTTCAAAAAATTTATTTCTTAAATAATTTGTTTCTTCTTCGCTATTAGAATGCTGATAATAATTATAATTATTATTAATATAACTTGCATTTTTTTCATCTTCATAAATTTTATAATTTTTATCTATAGGAAATTTTGTATCACGATCAAAAGAAGCTCCATATAAAATACCTAAAATATTTTCATCCATATAATTATCTGAAAAATCTTTCCATTCAGAAGTTTCAAATAATGAATTTTCAAGAATATTCCATCCTGAATTTTTATTTTCTTTAAAATTATATGAACTGTAATTAAGAAAACGATCTTGTTCTAAATTAGGTTTAAAAGATTGATTTTTAAATTGATCTTGACCTAAAGTATCATCTTTAATTGTTTCAGTCATTTAATTTTATTAGTTGATAAATTCCACAAATTTAATAAATCATTATATCTAGCTAATTGATTTGATTCTTCAAAAATTGGACGCATACGTATAATTTTATTTTGTGCAAAACGAAAATCTCTATTCATCATATCTTTATAAAAAGAACTTTCTGTTCCTACTAATTCTTTCCAATTATTAGGAAACGATTCCATAATATCAGTTATAACAAATTTATAATTAGGAGGAATAATAAAACCAGATTCATATGTTCCATATATTTTTTTATAATCATTAGTAGTTTTTTCTAATTTATTTTTAGCTAATTGAAATTTTTCTTCTTCAGTTTTAATGTTAACTAATGTTTTATCATATTTAACTTTATGATTTAAAACCATAGCTTCTTGATTATTATCAAAATTAAAATCTAAGGTTTCTTGAACTTGTGTAGAAAAATCATCAAATGAACTTGTTAATATGCTTTGTATTTCTGTAATAGTATCTATAGTTGATTTATCAGCAAAAATATTTCTAAAAATACTACTATCTTGATCTAATAATTCACTACGAATAATATTTTTTAATTGTGTTTTATCTTTAGTTGTTAATCCTTCAGCATTTTTAGCAATTTGTTCAACAATTTTTGGTAATTTAATTTCAAATTCTTCACCACCTAAACGTATTTTACTTTGACCTGATAAAACCATATCAACCCATTTATCTACAGTTTCATCTTTAGAATATCCTATTGTTGAATCTGTAAATTGTGAATTTCCAAACCACTCTAAAGGTTCTCCATTATGAGTAACTAATGTATACAATCCATCATCATCATTATCTATAAAAATATTCCAAGAAGGATTATTAATATCTTGATTTTCTCTAACAGGTTTTATTCTAATTTTACCATTTGCAGCTAAAGACATATAATCTCTTTTCCAATCAGCCCATTCTTTTTCAGTAACTTTATTTGCTGGTCTATTAAAAATCATTTGTGTAGCAGTATTAATATCTGTTTCTTTAAACATTTTTAAAGCAATAAAAGCATTAACATTTTGTGCTATTATATTTTCAGACAACATTCCATTACCAATAATTTTTTGAGGATTATTTTCTGTAAGAACCATATTTCCTTCAGATGAACCATTATGTAAAAGTCTACTAAATGAAAAATTAGTATTTTTCATTTCAGCTAACCCATCATTAAAAACTTTTTTATAAGCTCTTAAATGATCTGAATTTTTTAAATTTTCACCTTCAAGATATTTATAAATATTATCATTAACATAATTTTCCATCCAATCTTTAACAGAAGCACTTACAGTAGCATTTGTTTTATAAGCTCCTTCATTCCATAAACCAAAAGTTAACCATTTTCTCCATGTTGTAAGCATTTGAAAAGTACCTTTAGTTTCCATTAAACTTTCATCTTTATATTCTGTACCAAACAAAACAGATGAAAATAATCCAGTATATTTTTCTAAACTTGTAAAATCATTTTTTTCTAATAATTCATTAAAATGATCAGTAATTTCATTTTCCATATGATGATAACCATTTACTTTATCTTTAAAAAATTTACCATCCATAGTTGCTGAACCATAATACCAACTTTTAAAATCACTTATATTTTCTCTTAATATTTTATCTTTAGAACTTGTGTTTAATTTCCATGCTTTACTTGCTTCTGCATAATTACCAGTAGCTTTATATGTATTATAAACTTCATCTAAAGCTTCACTTTGTTCTTCTGTCATATTCATAGGTATTGTTTTACCAAATGCTTTATTTTTAACATGAGCTAAACCTACTAAATATTTCATACTTCCTTCATCTTCAAATTTAAAATCTTTAGCACCTTCTAAATAATTACTTAATTCTTTAGGAATAAAATTAGTTTGTTTCATAACTAAAATTGCTAATTCCATTTGATTATCTGGTTGATAGACACCTTGATTCATAACATTTTCAAATAATTCTTCAGGACTAGCACCACCAAATCCTTGTTTTACTAATTGATCTTTAAGAACATAAAAAACATCTTCATTTTCATATCCTAAATCTTTAAAATTTATTGTTCCTAATCTTGAACTTATTTCATCAAGACTTAAATTATTTGCTAAAGCATCATTTAATAAAATAGATAATTGTATTTTAGATTCTTGTTTAATTTCAAATTCTTCAATTGCTTCTATATTAGAAACAATATTATTATTATCATCAATTGTAACAAAAATTTCTTCTAATTCTTCACGTTTTAAAAGTGGAGTATTAACATTATTAAGTCCTTTATTTGCTTGTTCTTCTAAAAATTTAGATTCTGTAATTATTTTACCATTTAAAAGTTTATTATTTTGTATCCATTCATTTTCTTTTAATTTTATAGCATTATCTACGTGTTCAATAACTTTTTCTGTTAAATCTACATTAAGATCATCACCAGCAGTATTATCAGACATAATTTGAAATAAATCATCTTTATCTTGTTTGCTAATTCCATTTGCTTTTAATAATAAATCTAATTCAGTTGATTTTTCTGGTAATTTATTTTGTACCCAAGCATCTTTTAAAATATTAGCTAAATCAATACTTTTAGGATTTCCTTCTTGCATAACAAGATTAGTTAAAACATGAGAAATAAAATTTTTATCTCTATTAAAAATATAATCTTGTTTAATATTTAATAAATCTAATTCAGTTTTATCGCTATTACTTCCTAATGAAAATACATAATTTCCTATACGATCATTTAATAAAGAAAAATCATCTAAAGAAGATAAAGTAAAAGTTGCTAAATCATCATAACCATCAATATTAGCTATATTTGTAAATGTTCTTTTTTGTAAATGTTCATTTAATAATTTAATTCCATCCCATGTATTTTGTTCTAATTTTGTTAAATAATTTTTATTAGCTGTACGCAAAGAACTATTACGTACATTTGCATATTTTTGTTCAAATTTTAAATAACGTTGTTTATCATTTAACCAATCAATATTTTCTGATTCATACAATCCTTTTTTAAATTCTTCTAATTCTAATAATATTTGTGAAGGATCAGATGGATATTTAGTTTCTAAATCAAAAACTTTATCTTCTAATAAAATAATAGCAGAAGTAAAAGAATTTTCATGTATTTGATTAATTTGCTTATTATAACTTGTTTGTTCTTTAGCTAATAAATCATTTTTAGTTTTTAATTCACTTTGTTTCGTTGTTTCTACATCTAAAGCTCTTTGATAATCTACTAAATCTTTTGTTTCATTAGATTTATTTATTTCACTCATTACATTTATAGCACTATCGAAAGCTGTAAATTTTGGAACATTCACACGAATATTATTTGGTGAAGGTGCTTGTGTTAAATATTTTCCTCTACTAAGTGCCATTAATCTCTATACTTTCCATAATAGTTACTATAAATATTTGTTTTACTTTCAGCCCTTCTTAATAGTTGTTTACTTCCCCAATTTCTACCTCTTTGATTAATATTCATATTTTTAATAGCTTTGGTATTTTCTTTCATTAATTTTATTTGTTTAGCTCGATAAGCTTTTTCTAAATTTTTGTTTCTTACATGATTAGAGTGTGAAAACCACAATGAGCCACTATCCATTACCAAACCTAATTCATTCATTTGCATAGAAGTATTTAAATTTTTTAATGATGTATTAATACTATTAATTGCCATATTAGTTGATAATTTAGCATTACTAATATCTGAATCACGCCTATTAGAAACACGTTGTTGAATAGCTTTAAATGAAGCACTTTCTAATGGTGAATATCCTGATGTACTAGCAACTGTATAATTATTTGCTAAAGTTTCAGTAGCTATTTCATTAATTCTATTAGATGTTTGTACACCTTGTAATTTTGCTAACAAACGTTGTTGATTTAATGCTTGTAATGTTTGTTTATTTTGATTTCTTGTTAATCCAAAATTAATAAATGTTTTACTAAGATTTAAAACAAGAGCAACAGTAAAAGGATCAATTGCCATTAATTAAATTGCACCTCCAACGCCATACCTAAAACTTTTAAAGGTAAGGGGTCATTTTGTGTTACTGTTACTGTTGGAGATTTACTATATCCCAAAAAGTAAAATTCTTTTTTTCCATTTTGTTTTGCTAAATCACTACCCACAGTAAATCCACTTTGTAATATTACTAATTCATGTGCTGAAGCCGTATTAGGCGACTTCAATGATACATCTAATGTATCAGCTACATCTATTATGCAACGCACTATTCTACGTGGTAATCCAGTAAGTGGCCCAGTATCTGTTTCTACATCAATAGGCATAGTTTCTAATTCAGGTGTATAATTAAATCCTACACTTACTCCCGTTGGTTGTGGGTCTACTACAAAAGTTAATGTATCACTTCCTGAAACAGTAAATGCTCCTAAAGACGAATTACCATTTACTGCATTAACAGATTCATTAGTATAAATACCATTAACTGTATGCAAAAATCCTTTAGTAAGCGTAATAGAAGCATTATCTGCTGGGGAGGAAGCCAAAGCTGTATTAAGAGTAACTGTATAAGTATTGCTACCATTATTAGTAACAGCAGTTATTCTATATGTGCCAGTTACACCAGCAATCGTAAATTCTTCTTGTATTTGTGGACTGGTTGTTAGCCCATCCATAATTAAAGTAAGCCCAGACTGTGAAGCACCTTTAACAAGAGGAGTACCACGTTGGGAGAGCGTGGAGGTAGTTGAACAGTCTAGACTTAAAGAATCATCTTCGGCAAACTTTTCTAATGTGTAAACTACTGAACTATTTAATGTTCTTTTACAAACAGCAAATAAATTTTCATTAGCACTTGTTACACTATGAAAAGTATCACCAGTTCTTGTACTCCATAATGTCCATCCAGCTATATCTTCATCACGTATAGAATGAAAAACAGCTAGTTTACCATTATGTGTAGAACCAGAATTAGTAAATATAGCAAATTGTTCAGGACGAGTAGATGAACCACTTATCATAGCAATATCTTTAGGTGTATCTATTAAATGACTAGCTAATACAGAAATATTAGTTGATGTATATCCAGCTTCTGAATCTGAATAAATAAATTCTCTAACTGCTCTACCATTTTTTTGTGAGTATAATGTAGCTCCATCAAAAGAAATAGGACGAGTACGAGAACAACCATACGGAGTTTGTCGTCTAAATACAATATTACTAGGAGTAATAGCTGATGTATCAGATGATGTTGGTATTATATATTCTCCACCATCTGTATAAATTTGTAAATTAGAACCAGAATATAAATGACGTATTTCATTTACTTGATCTCCACCAATAGCAACATCAATTCCTTCATTTGCTAATCCCGTTCCTACACTAAAATTAAAATAATCTCCTACATGAGAAGAATTAACAGAAGATGGTTTTGATTTAACACCACCAAGCCATAAACGATTATCATGAAATGTAATAGCTTGTGGAAATCCTCTATGAGAAGATATTAATTGTTCATCCCATTCTGCTGTAGCGTTTGTATTTGCTAAAGTTTCTCGTATATTTCCAACAACTACTGTTGTATTTGTTCGTGAAGCTATATCAATTTCTTTTTGACCAATACGAATTGTTTTACCTACCCAGTTATCATCAGTATCAAAAATTGCACTTGAAGCTGTAATATTTACAGTAGAACCTGATGTTGCTGCTGGAGTTAAAGTAACACCACTATCGGCATATTTATAATAAGGTTTATATCGTGGATATCCAGAAGAATGAGAATCAAAAGCAAATAATGAACCAGTAAAAGCTGTAGCTGATGTTCTTTTTATTTTTACAATAGGATTATTTCTATGTGCTATAAATACTGTATCGCCAAATTGTGCTATATTTAATTCAAATAATTGAGCTGTTGTCCAATTACAATTTGTTGTGTAATTGCTTTGAACTGAAACACCAGCACTATTAAATACATCTAATCTATTATTAGATAATACAAAAATTGCTATTTCATCATCTGAAAATATAAAAGGTAATATTCTTGATTCACCAGCAAGTGTAGCTTTATACGTTGTTCCTTGTCTACGCATAAGACCTCCACTATCCATCATATACCAATTGCGTAAAGTCTGTGCGCCATTGAAGTATGCTTTAGCGTCTGTACGTGTTTTTAATAAGGGGTTAAGCTCTCCAGCACTAAAGTTAGATAGAACTGTTCTTATTGTTCTAGCCATTTATTACCTCGTTGATTGTCTCAAATTAATATATCGTGATTGATCTAAAACTTTTGTTGTGCGTTCAGCCGAATCAATATTTTTTGCTATTAAATATTGACGTTCAGCCATATCAGAAAATTGTCTAATCATTCCTGAATCTCTTGCAATAGATCCAGCAAATAAACTAGCTAAACTATATTCAAGAGCAAGAATAAAATGAGGAGGAAATTCAGATTCATCTTGTTTAAAAATATAATCGCATATTACCGAATTTGAGCTTCCATAATTATCTAAAAAAACTTTATCACCATATCGTTCATAAGGAATAACAAAATCATTAACTGTTAATGTAATTAATTGTAGTAGTTCGGGACTTGTAGGTAATTGATACGCATAACTATATCTGCCCGTTGGTGTAGCTGTAAGTAAACTTAATTGTTTTTGTTCTGTTGCAAATCTCCATCTATGTCTTGTTAAAGAAGATTTTAAAATATCTTCGTAGACTACATTACATACATTAGCTTCGGTACTATCATCTGAAAATGATGTAATTGCATTTGCTCCAATCATTACCAGAGCTGTTGAACATATATCTACTTTTGTTGTTGCCATATTTTATATAACAAGGGGGGATTAACCCCCCTCATTTATTTATTTAAGCAAGAATTACTGTATCAAGATTAGTTCCACCATCATTTACAGAACATATTAAAATATCTATAACTGCGTTTGAACCACCACTATTTACAATAATCATATCTCCAGCAGTTAATTCTGCGTGAGATAATAAAAAATAGTTGTCATCATCTATTGTACCTATTGCATCTCCATCTGTGTAATACCACATAGCGTTGGAATCACCCATTTGTGAGATTTTTTTAATAGGATTGTCTATTGCATAAGCCATATTCTATTTCTCCTATTCTGCACAAAGCTGTACCCTTAAAGCGTCCCCATCAACAACTACTGCTCCCATAGAAAGAGAAGAAGTTACTAAATTAGATACTTTTTCAGGTATATAGTTAACTTCAGTCTTTACATCTTGACCTATGCCAAGACCAACTGAAGATTTATGCCAAGCTAAAGTTTGTCTATCAGTAGCTACAGTTAAACCAGAATGAACAAACCATAAGAAGCCCATCCATCTTTTTGCTGTAGATTCACCATTTGTAAATGGTAAATTTTCTGTTCCAACATACTCGGCACGAGAGAATTGATCCACACTCATTAGGTCACCCCATTGAGCTGGGCCAACTGCCCAATATCTTTGTCCATCATCAGGAACATCATTAGTACCAAA
>TARA_R110002012_G_scaffold308241_1_pt1 | contig 11858 bp, 11 predicted proteins | sample TARA_R110002012 | Tara Oceans TARA_R110002012 (sample SAMEA4396515) | marine metagenome | biome: Westerlies Biome; feature: [DCM] deep chlorophyll maximum layer (ENVO:01000326); material: water (ENVO:00002006), including particulate matter (ENVO:01000060) such as... | depth 40 m
GACGGTAAAGGAACATAACCATATCGGCATCTTGCTCGATGGCTCCTGATTCCCTCAAATCGGAAAGTTGCGGTCTCTTATCTCCACCTCTGGTCTCCACAGCCCTGGAAAGTTGCGAAAGAGCAATTACCGGCACTTCCAGTTCTTTGGCAATTTTCTTAAGAGCACGGGAAATACTCGCAATTTCCTGCTCCCGATTTCCTCCACCTCCACTTTTGGAATCTCCAGACATCAGCTGCAAGTAATCAATTACGATCATCTGAATATCATGCTGAGCCTTGAGTTTCCTACACTTTGCCCGAAGCTCCAGAATCGAAAGCGCTGGTGTATCGTCTACGAAAAGTGGAGCCTTGGAAAGCTTTGCCGTCTTATGAACCAACTGAGCCCATTCATGCTCAGCCAAAGACCCTTTTTTAATTTTCTCAGAATCCAGCTCAGCTTCGGAAGATATCAGACGATTCACTAATTGAACAGAGGACATTTCCAGGGAGAAAATAGCAACCGGACGATTATGATCCACAGCAGCATTTCTCAACACAGAAAGCACGAAAGCTGTCTTACCCATCGCTGGACGTGCTGCAATAATTACCAAATCTGATTTTTGCCATCCTGAAGTCACACGATCCAAAGCAGTCAATCCAGAAGGAACTCCTGTTAGACCATCCTTCTGACCTTTTCTCGCCTCCAATTCTATAATAGCCTCACGCATGATGGATTTCATGTCTGAGTAATTCTTTCGGATGTTTTTTTCTGAAATCTCAAATAGATTCTGTTCCATTTTATCCAGCAACTCAAAAACGTCAGTAGTTTCTTCGTAGGCATCTCTTTGAATATCAGATGCAATCTTTATCATCTCCCGCTTGATAGACTGTTCAGTGATTATCCTTGCGTGATATTCGATATTTGCAGCAGAAGCTACTTTTGAGGTCAGTTCGGTCACATAAAATGCACCACCTGCAATTTCCAAATTTCCACTTTTGCGAAGCTGGGAAGTAACGGTCAGCAAATCAATTGGCTGGCTTTCCGTAAAAAGATCTAGAATAGCCTGAAAGATTACCTGATGCGAATCTTTATAAAAGCTCTCCACTTTCAAAATATCGATCACGTTGGTAAGCGCGTCTTTCTCCAGCATCAAAGCACCGAGTACAGCTTCCTCAAGATCAATAGCTTGGGGAGGCATTTTACCTAGCATATTGGTATTTTGGTGAGTGGGTTTATTGCGGGTAATGCGTGGATTGCTGCTTTTTTCGGACATAGAACAAATGTATTGGGAAATAGACAAGAGTTTTAAACAACTTTTGCCAGAGTTATCAACACATACAAAGGCTCAATAATCACGCCTCAAAAGACAATTCTCACTAATAACCCATTCTGAAATATCTATGAACTATTAAGCAATAGTTATGGAAATAAATGTGTAAAAGGGCATTATAAATAAAATTTTGCTGACTAATCGGCTTAAAAAATAGTAGCAACTTATACCGCTCAGAGAAAATGTTATGAATTAGAATTGAGAAGGTCCTGAGCAGCCGATTATTATTTTTAAGTTTGAGACAGAATTCCAACTTTTCTATATCCAAATGAATAAATATCACTTTATAGCCATTGGAGGAGCTGTGATGCACAACCTAGCTCTTGCACTTGTGGAGAAAGGTTATCAAGTCACAGGTTCAGATGATGAAATCTATGAACCATCACGGACTAGACTGGAGAAAGCTGGGATTTTGCCTGATGAGTATGGATGGTTTCCTGAGAAAATCACCCCTGAATTAGACGGGATAATCTTGGGCATGCATGCGCGAATTGATAATCCTGAGCTGGTTAAAGCCCAGGAACTTGGAATTCCTGTTTACTCATTTCCTGAATTTATCTATAATCAAAGCCAGAATAAAAAACGTGTAGTCGTGGCAGGCTCACATGGAAAGACTTCCATTACTTCTGTGATTCTCCATGTGCTAAAAGATCAAAATGTGGATTTTGATTATTTGGTAGGCGCTCAAATTGAAGGTTTTGATTTGATGGTAAAATTATCGGATGCTCCGGTAATAATAATCGAAGGTGACGAATACCTTACTTCTCCCTTGGACAGAACGCCAAAGTTCTTTCACTACAAACATGACATTGTGCTAGTGAGTGGAATTGCCTGGGATCATTTTAACGTGTTTCCTGACTTTGAGGATTACAAGAAGCAGTTTAGCAAATTGATGAATTTGACTCCTGACTCCGGAGAATTGATTTATTGTGAAGCTGATCCATTGGTGAAGGAAGCTGCTGAGAGCGCAAGTATTGCCGCAATGAAAACTGCATATAAAGCTCATCCCGCAATTATCAAAGATGGAAAGACCTTTCTGGAAACGGATAATGGTTTAATTCCAATTTATATTTTTGGAGAGCACAATCTGCAAAATCTTCAAGGTGCCATGGATATCTGCTTGGCTTTGGGATTGACTAAGGAGCAGTTTTACGAAAGCATACAGTCATTTAAAGGCGCAGCAAAACGTCAGGAGCTTTTGGTACAAACTGACAACTCAAGCCTTTTTAGAGACTTTGCCCACGCCCCATCAAAACTCAAAGCAACCGTAGCAGCGGTAAAGACACAGTTTCCTGACAGGAAACTAATTGCTGTTCAGGAGTTGCATACTTACTCCTCCTTAAATAAGGAATTTTTACCAAACTATGCTCACTCAATGGAAGCTGCTGACTTAGCAATTGTGTATCTTGATCCTCATGCTGTGGCTTTGAAAAAGTTAGAGCTTATGGATGAGAATACTTTGAGGAATGGATTCAAAAGGCCTGACTTAAAATTATTTACAGATAGTAAAAGCCTGAAGGAGTTTCTTTTGGCTCAAGATTATACTAATTCCAACTTACTTTTGATGAGTTCTGGATCCTATGATAAAATGGATCTTGAGCCGATTAAAGCTAAATTTAAATAAACTTTAAATACGGCATGAATTACCCTCGTTTAGGGGGATGATTATTAGCATGCGATATTCCATAGCTTGCCCCGATTGTTCTGGGTAACTTATAAAATCAATTATAAACTCATGAAATTAAACCTGAAGAATTCTGTAGCATTTTTTGATCTGGAAGCTACTGGAGTGAATATATCTACTGACCGGATTGTAGAGATTTCCATTGTGAAAGTGAAGCCTGATGGTGGACAGGAAATCTATACCAAAAAGATCAACCCTACCATTCCTATTCCGCTGGAATCCTCCCTTATCCACGGCATTTATGATAAGGATGTAAAAGAGGAAAGGACATTCAAGGAATTGGCAAGGGAGATTTATCAGTTTATCGGGCAATCGGATTTAGCCGGGTTCAATGTGTTGAAGTATGATATTCCACTTCTGGTAGAAGAATTTCTTCGGGCTGGAATCGAGTTTGATCTGGATAAAAGAAATTTACTTGATGCACAGAAGATCTTTTTCATGATGGAAAAGAGAAATCTTACTGCTGCCTACAAATTTTATTGCGGGCGTACACTTGAAAACGCACATAGTGCTGAAGCGGATACCTTAGCCACACTTGACGTATTCAGAGCACAAATTGAACGATATGTGGGTGAGGAAATGGAAGACCTTCAAGGAAATAAATTGGGCGTAATTGAAAATGACATGAAAAAACTTCATGATCTTCTCAATGAAAAAATGGTAGACCTTGCAGGCAGATTTGTATTCAATAATGAGGGTGTAGAAGTTTTCAACTTCGGAAAGCAAAAAGGTACGCCAGTTACTCAGGTATTAAAAGATGAGCCAGGATACTATGATTGGATGATGCGAGGTGATTTTCCGCTAGACACAAAAAGAAAGCTTACACAGATAAAGCTTAGAGGATTTAATCAATAACAAAAAACCCGGAGTTGGATCCGGGTTTTTTGTTATTTTGAATATATCGATTTCAATTTGATAGATTCATCCATAAACTCATTGTAAGTCAATCCTAAATCAGCTAATGCAAGATCTCCATCGCAATTGTAAATTGCAGGTGGACTCGCGCTCAAATTATCCTGAAGCAGTATATAGATCGAAGATTTATATTTCATCAATTCTACAGCATAGTAGCCTGAGGGTTGTGATTCTGCTTTAGCTACAAATTGGTCGAGCCAGACAAAATCAGCCTTATCACTCTTGTCACAAGCAAAAAGAACTTCATCCAACGAATACTCTACACGGGTAAGTTTTTCTTCCTCACATCCTGCTAATCCAAAGATCACTACACAAAAAATAACTATTAGCTTATTCATCTTAAAGTTATTTCAATTCACTTTACTACTATTTTAAAGCGTGTTAAGCTAAAAAAAAACGGACCTAAGCCCGTTTTTATATAAAATCACTTCTAAGAATTTATTCTTTATAAAATTTCAATGCTTCCGGCATATTTTTATTCAACTTATCAATTCTTGTTTGGGATGCCGGGTGAGTAGAAAGGAATTCTGGCGGAGCGGCACCATTTTCTTTCTCCAGCATTCTTTTCCAGAAGATTGGAGCTTCCCGGGGATCATATCCCGCGATAGCCATAAAAATCAAGCCCATTTCATCAGCTTCAAGCTCATGCTTTCTGGAAAAGCTCAACATCCCCAATTGACTCCCTATACCCACAGACTGGAGAAATAATTCTTGAGTCATGGAAGGATTTTGGCCGATAGCAGCAGAAAGAGCACTTACTCCTAAATTAGCAGCCATGCCGTTAGACATTCGCTCTGCTGAATGTGATGCTACTGCGTGTGCGATTTCATGTCCCATAACTACTGCAATACCAGTTTCAGTCTCAGTAAGTGGCATAATACCAGTGTAGAAAGCTACCTTTCCTCCAGGCATACACCAGGCATTTACCTGATCACTTTCTAATAGGTTAAATTCCCAATCAAATGAATCAGCAAGTTCTTTATAACCTTGCGAAACCAAATAATTCTCAACAGCCGTCGCCATACGTTTCCCCACTTTGAGAACTTTCTGCCCATCAGCTGTATTCGTTACTACTTTGTCCTTCTTAAGGACCTCATCATACTGCTCATCAACCAAAGGTTGAATTTCTTCATTTGATACTAGAGCAAGCTGATTTCTGCCAGTCAAAGGAACTTTTGCACATGAATAAAGAATTAGTCCGGTGCAAAACAAAATTGCTATTTTTTTCATGGTGGTCATTTTTTTTCATCATTTGTTCCAAATTAAATACCAGAAAGCAATTTTCGTTACTTTATGATATCAATTGAGGAATATATGAATACCGTAAGGCCTTTAAACACTTTAAAACCAAAAGCTTTAGCATATCAAAAAAAAATGAGCAATCCGCTCTATTTTTGGTTTGGAATGCTATTTAAACTCCCTTCGGCCATTTTTTGGAAATTTAGGATTAAGGAACTAGATGCTGAAAAATGCATTGTTACCATCCCATATTCCTGGAGAACACAGAATCCATTTAAGTCAATCTACTTTGCAGCCATGGCTGGTGCGGGTGAGCTTAGTACCGGGGCTTTGTGCCAGCTAGCAATAAGTGGGTTAGGCAAATACTCCATGTTAGTTGTCGATTTCAAAGCAGAATACTTTAAGAAAGCCAATCAAAAAATAACTTTTACCTGCCAGCAGGGGTTAGAGTTATTTGGACTTCTAGAATCGCTAGCACCCAATGACACTGGCAAATTGACGATGATATCCAACGGTAAAAATCCTCAGGGCGAAGAAGTTGCCAGATTTTATGTGACTTGGTCTTTTAAAAGAAAGGCCTAATTAATCCAGCGCCGTTCTCTATCAATAAATTCACTTAAAGTTGCATAAACACGTTCCTTGCTCCAATCCAGGAATTCATGGTACGCATTGCCTTCATTGAAGCGAATAATAATTCTATCCCATTCTGATCGCTCCAGCTGATATTTGACCATCATATTTTGACGGACAGAATCCGAGTCCACAATTGCGTAATATCCTTCCCTTCTTCTCATCCACTCCTGCTTTTTCTGATATTCCCGCTCCTGCTTTGCTCTTTTGGTAAGTGAAGAAAGAACACCTGCAATCGCAATTCCACCAGTTGTGTTCGGGGAATCGAGATAACCTGCACTTATGCCTCCCTTTGTAGAATGAGCTTTCTCTTCATCCGGATCCACTATAGTAAGTTTTCCATCCTTAAAACGAAAAGAATAAGGTTCTGATTTAACCTCAAAAGTGGGTAACAATCTGGCTCTATCCTGAATCTGAATCTGCAAAAACCTTTCTTCAGCTAAAAGTATTTTCTGCTCAATAAATCCCGGAAAACTGAATCTAAGCGTATCACCTTGCGAAGCTGTTACTGAAAAATACCCCCTCGTATTAGTAATAGTCGAGCTTTGGGAATTGATTACTTCTACAGTCACTCCTTCCAAATAGCTTTTATCCGTAGCATCAAGCACATTTCCTGAATAGGACAGCTGTGCCAAGGTTGCTTTCGCAAAGCAAAAAGATAGAACTAGTAAAAGACGGAATTTCATCGGAGGGAAAATTAATAACTCAAATCCATCTCTGAAAATTTATGGAGTTAAAGAAACTTAAGCAACATTTCAAAGACGCTATTGAATAAAGGCTTAAATTTCAATGAGCTTATCATTTCTTAAAATCTCTAGTCTACTTATCCGATGTGAAGTTCAATTTTCAGGTATGCTCTCTTCTTCTAACTCTTTCTTTGCACCTTCAAGGAATATTGCTGAAACAGATTAAGATGTTCTCTCTATTTTAACTTAAAAAGGAAACTGTAAATCAGATTTGGATTTCATGATTTTAAGTTATCTGAATCTGAGTAATTTTACCCGATGGATTTTAAGCTTACAAGATTGGCCCCTACTCCCAGTGGATTTCTGCATTTGGGAAACCTCTATTCTTTCTTAATTACTAAAACTATAGCTGAAAAAAGTAGCGCAAACATTCTTCTGAGAATCGACGATCTAGATCGGGAAAGGTACAGGACAGAGTATGTGCAGGATATTTTTGACACGTTGGATTTCATGGAAATTGCGTATGATCAAGGTCCCAAAACAGTTCAGGAATTTGAGCAGGAATGGTCCCAAACTCATAGAATGAGTAGCTATCTGCAAGCCTTAGAGCAGATCAAGGAAAGAAATTTAGTATTCGCCTGCGATTGCACCCGAAAAAAAATCCAGCAGTTAGACTCTTCAGGATATTACCTGGGACACTGTCAAGTCAGAAATATTCCCTTGGAGAGAAATGACACCTGCTGGCGTATGGATACCTTCGACACAGACTTTATCAAAATCAAAACCTATTCGGAAGGTGAGAAGTCTTTTACACTTCCTGAAGATGCGGCATTTTTCATAGTTCGAAAAAAAGATAAGCTGCCTGCTTATCAACTCACCTCTGTAATAGATGATATCCACTATGGAGTAGATCTGATCGTCCGGGGAAATGATTTATTTGGATCCACTTTGGATCAGCAAATTATTTCAAATGGACTTGGCCTTAAATCTTTCCAAGAGTCTACGTTCCATCATCACCTACTTTTGAAAGGCCCGAAAAATAAAAAACTATCCAAATCAGATGGAGCAACTTCGATTCAATCACTCCGAAAAGAAGGAAAAAACCCGTCGGAAGTTTATCAAATACTGGGAGAAATGCTTGGATTAAATACTCCAATTACCAGTTTTGAAGATTTTAAAAGTCAACTTTCGCTATAAAAAAAGGCTTGAGAAAAATCCCAAGCCTAATGAATTATTGATCGATTAATTGTATTTCGCAGGTACATCAGGTCCCACCAATGAATTTTTGATGAATTGACGGATGTCTTCATTTGATGTCTCCAGATCTTCCGCTCTTAGATACATCATGTGTCCACTTCTATAGCCTTTCCATGAAATACGGTCAGCCATTTTGCCAGCCGGATCGATCTGCCAAAGGTTATATTTTGCATTAAAGAAATCTGTACCTCCATCAAAATATCCTGATTGGACCATCAGGTGTAAATATGGATTGGAGCGCATGGCCGTCCCCAAATCATATCCAGTATTCTCGTCGGAACGATCCCAAGGATGAACAGGCCCAAATAGATTATAAGTCAGATCGGTTTTATACTTAAGGTTTTCCTTTACATACACTTGGAAAGAAGGAGCAAATGCATGGTTCCAAGCTGTCAACGCAGGGTCAAAATCTGGTCTTGCACCTGTGCCAGCATAATCAAAACCCTTATATCTACTATCCAATCTACCGATAGTCATTCCTTGATCGCGAAGCAGTTCCTTCCAGAAGAAATTGGTTGGTATCAAAAGATTATGCTCCAATATAACTTCCTTACTTAAACCTGAGTAATGTGCATACTTAGTAGCAATGGCATCTCGCTCAGCTGCAGGCAGCATTCCACCTTTCACTACCGCCGGGATCAATTCATTGATCGTGAATGCTTCTACCTCAGGTAAGAAATCATCAAGATCCTGAGTCTGAAGATCTGAGTCCAGCGCTTTGTGATACCAAGCTGTAGCAGCATAATAAGGCAAGTAGTTTGAAGTATGGATAGCATCGCCACGCTCTATTCCCAAATCAGTCGGAGAAACCATGATTACACCATTGAAATACATCCAATGTGCACTTTGTAGCTGTGCAACAAGTCCAGCTACTCTTGTGGTACCATAGCTCTCGCCAATTAAATACTTCGGCGAAGACCAACGGCCTGCTCTAGTCACAAATGTATTCACCCAGTCAGCTAGATATTTAATATCTGAGTTGATTCCAAAGAATGTCTTGCGATCCACTTCAGTATCAATAATTCTGGAGTAACCTGTATTTACAGGATCTATGTATACAATATCCGCCACATCCAAGATCGAATGAGGATTAGACTTAGTACCATATGGTTGAAGTGGATATCCTTCATCATCTATTTTAAGAACGACAGGCCCTGTGTAAGCTATGTGCATCCAGATAGAAGCTGAACCAGGACCGCCATTAAAAGAAATGACTAAAGGCCGTGTAGTCTTGTCAGAAACATCCGTGCGCTCATAGTACGTGTAGAATAATGAAGCGATCGGCATTCCTTCCTCATTCCATACTGGCTGGGTGCCGGCAGTGGCTTTGTAAGGAACTTTCTTTCCTTTGATAGTAGTTTCATGCGTAGATTCCACCTTGGATTCTACTTCGATGTGGCGCTCAGTCTGTGCATGGACAAGGCCAAAACTGAGAGCTAATAAAATAGTAAAACTTAATTTTCTCATAAAGGTTGGGGTTAATAAGTTGTAAAAATGAAACTAGCAATTGATTAGATAACAACCCAAAAATTTACACAGATGGACGTATTTTCCTTAGATTTTACTTGAAGAAACAAGCCTGGCAATCACTACAGCAGGGTAAAGGATTCCTACTGTAGATAAAAAAACTGAAAGCATCTTTGACATTATCTGGATAGGATATAAATCACCAAAACCCACCGTGGTCAATGACACTAGACTAAAGTAGATATACAGCGCAAAATCTTTATCTATTCCTTCCAGCACTACATCTCCACCAATTCCTGAACCAGTAGTCAAAAATATAATTTCAAAGAGAAATGCTCCCAGTATTGCCACAAGCAAATATACATTGATAGCGCCGATGACTCTGTAAATATTTACTTCATGATTTCTAAATAATAACCTGATATTCAAAAATATAAAAACCAACATATTTAAAATACCCACGATTCTCTCGGCAAGGTAAAACTCAAAATCATAGTCAGAAAATCGGAGAATCCTAAGTCCCAACTGAGCTAAAAATAAAACCGTAGTCACAACTACCAATATCCTATATCGAGAAGACCAGATTCCTGTGAAAAACAAAAAAAGGAAAACTGTATTTACAAAAATTGCATTTACATGCCCATATTCTATCAATATGGGCAACACAAAAACAGTAAAAAGCAATATCAAAAGCAGAATGGCGAAACTTGCATCGGTAAGCCAGTAATCTGTAAATGATCGAAAAGCCGTCTTTACTTGTATTCCTCTTCTGGTTACAAATTGATTCATTTATCCATCTGGAATAACTCTATCACTCCTGATAACACTTTCACAGCATGCCCTCGGATAATCACACGATCCTCCCTCTTCTCCAAATTAAGCTCTCCTCCCCGCTTGCTAGCCTGATACGCTGAAATGCGATTCTTGCCAGACTTTTGGTACCAATAATCCATCAAGGCGCAATGAGCAAATCCTGTTACAGGATCCTCATCAATCCCCACATTGGGCCCAAAGAATCTACTGTAAATATCAAATTGTCCTTTTCCCACGGCAGTGATGATAATGCCTTCTTCACTATGCTTTTTCACCTCAGCGAAATCAGGTATACAAGCTTCAATTGCATCAGCATTCTCCAACTCGAAAATCCAGTTTTTTTTCAGTTTTGCTGAATTAATTATTTTTAGACCAAAGAAATCTTCCTTAAAAAATGGGTGGTCATCCTCTGTTGTAGGAATCAAAGGAAAGTCCATTTCTATCCAATCCCCATCACTTTTAACCCGAAGTTCGCCACTTCTAGTTTGAAATCTTATCATGCTACCTGCTTGTACCCAATCTGATTTGACCATCCAAAAAGCTGAGGCAAGAGTAGCATGTCCACAAAGATCAATTTCCAGACTTGGCGTAAACCAGCGTAAGCTAAATGAATCTGGTTCTGTAGTTCTCTCAACAAAGGCAGTTTCACTCAGATTCATTTCCATTGCAATAGTCTGCATCTGATCATCTGACAATTCATCATTCAATAAACAAATCGCAGCTGGATTTCCGGAGAATGCTTTATTGGTAAAAGCATCCACAGTAGTAATAGCTAGTTTCATAATCAATATCGCTCTTTAAGAATATTCAAATGATGGATAAAATGACCGGGAATAATCCATAACAAAGCCCTCGGCGTTATGGGATTTCCACTTGCTTTACCCACAAAATCCAGCGTGTCATCATGTAAAACTCTGATCATTGACAACAGAGAAATCCGCTCCGCTGCAAAATCGTCCAATAAATGCTGAAGTGGAACCTCTCCAAATCTTGCGTTTTGCACGTAAGGATCCTGGTCAAATCCTGGCAGGGCTGATGCTTCTCCCCTTGCAAAACAAAGTGCCCTGAAAGTCATAATCCGCTCTGTATCTATAATATGCCCCAACATCTCCTTTGGCGTCCATTTACCTTCTTCATAGGCTTGATCCGCCCATTCGGAATTTTTTTCATGGAATAGTTCTAAAAGTGAATCTACCTGTTCCATGATTTGCTCTTCATAGTTATTACCTGAGACTAGTTTAAGATAGGTAGAGAAAAAAGCCGAATACTCACCTTCTTTCGGTTGTTCTATGGTTTTCATGTAAAAATACTTTCGCTAGAATATTAATGAGATAAATTTAAGCCTTAAGTATAAACCACCTCCTAATCATGCATAAAAATTTACTTATTCTCTTTTTGGCTTTTTCGTATCAATTAGCCTACTCGCAAACCACAGTTATTAGAAATCCAGAAATTGCCCAGATGGTTTCTGAGATTTCTTCGGATTCACTTGAGCATCATGTTAGATCGTTGGCATCTTTCAATTCCCGTCATACATTAAGCCAGGATGAGGAAAATGGGATGCCGGCAGCTCAACGGTATGTACTCTTAAAATTCAATCATTTTGCGAAGCAATCCGGAGGTAGAATGACTTCAGAAATAGAAAAATTCACTATTTCAGGTGACAAAAGAAGAATTTTGGAAGATTCCCCAGGAGCTAACGTAGTCGCAACCTTAAAAGGAACTGATCCAGCTGATGATAGGATTTTCATTATTTCAGCACACATGGATTCCCGGAATAAGGATGTAATGGATTCGGAAGGAAATGCGCCTGGAGCAAATGATGATGGTAGTGGTACAGCCGCTGTGATAGAAT
>TARA_R110002012_G_scaffold11866_1_pt1 | contig 11853 bp, 11 predicted proteins | sample TARA_R110002012 | Tara Oceans TARA_R110002012 (sample SAMEA4396515) | marine metagenome | biome: Westerlies Biome; feature: [DCM] deep chlorophyll maximum layer (ENVO:01000326); material: water (ENVO:00002006), including particulate matter (ENVO:01000060) such as... | depth 40 m
AATACCTATTCTGAATGCCAAGGATAACGAACATGGGCAAGCGATTTTCGCGCACGTTGCCGGTGGCGCATACGCTGATGGGTGGTTTGCTTGCTGGCGCCTCGTTTACGACAGTGGCTCACGCTCAGGATATTCCCGCTGACGCGTTGGATTGGCGACCCTGGGGAAAAGACGAAGTAGCTAATCAATTATGCCGTGGCCGCTATGTGATGCCCGGCTATCGCTTGCCAGCAAACGATAACGCTGAGGCGCTCACCATTGAGTCCAGTGAGGTCGATTACGCCGCTGATGGTGAGGCGTTATTACGTGGAGACGTGGTATTAAGGCGCGGCAATGAAGAGCTGGAGGCCGAGCAGGTGTTTTTGCCTGCCGATCGTCAGCAGGTCGACGCACAAGGCAATATTGCGCTTCGCGATAGCCGGGCCCTGGTGCGCGGTGAGCAGGCTATGCTGCGGCTAAACGAAGACCGGGCGACGCTTAATAACAGCCACTATGTGCTTTACGACCAGCGCTTGCGTGGGCAAGCGCGTCAGCTAGCGCAGACCGCGGAAGGTGAATATCGCCTGAAGGATGCCAGCTTTACTACCTGTGACCCTGGCGCCAATAGCTGGCAACTAGTGAGCAGCGATATTCGCTTGAACCAGACAGAAGGGTACGGGATAGCGCGGCATGCCCGTTTGGAAGTCAAAGATGTGCCGGTCTTTTACTGGCCATGGCTGCGTTTTCCTATCGACGATCGTCGCCACACCGGGCTGCTTGCGCCTTCGATAGGTTTTACCTCAAGTGGCTTTGACTACACCCAACCGTTTTATTGGAACATTGCTCCTAACCACGATGCCACGATTACGCCGCGTTGGATGACCGACCACGGCTTGCTGATGAATGGTGAGTACCGCTATTTGCTGGATGAAAGTGCGGGTATCGTCGAAGGCGGCTATTTAAATAGCGATAATGGTGGCTCGGGTGGCGGTGATAACCGCTTCAAAGGCGATGACCGTTGGTATGTCGATGCCCGCCATGCGGGTCGGGTGAACGAGCGCAGCAATTATCGTCTGCGCTATGGGGCCGCCAGCGATGGGCGCTATTTCAATGATTTTGGCGGCCAGTTTGGTGAAAGCACCCGTACGAGCATGGAGCGTTTGGCCCAGATAGATTATCGCGGCCAGCGTTGGCAGTTAGATGCCCGTGCGCAGGGGTTCCAGCGGTTGGAAGACCCACTGAATGACAGCGATAAACCCTTTTATCAACTGCCAAGCCTTAGTGCTAATGCCAACTGGCAGTTCGACAATGGGCTTTATACCCAGTGGCGCTCCAACGCGACCTATTTCTGGCGCGACGTGGACGAACGTCAGGTACCTGAGCGCGAAGCGGCGACGGGGGGGCGTTTGCATCTAACCCCTGCCATAGGCTGGCGTTATGAGCAGCCCTGGGGGTATCTGGAACCGCGGACTGAGCTGTGGCACACCGCTTACGAGCTGGATTACGGTGAGCGTGAGACGCAGCGGGGTACCTCGCCCAGCCGCAGCGTAGCGCTTACCTCGATAGACGGCGGGCTGGTTTTTGAGCGTGAACTGGCGCTAGGGGAGCGCGAATATCGCCAAACCTTGGAGCCTCGGCTGAATTATGCCTATGTGCCGCGAACCGACCAAAGCGAGTTACCCGATTTTGACAGCCGAGAGCGCGCCTTCTCCTGGGATCAGCTCTGGTCGACCCGACGTTTTTCGGGAACCGACCGGGTGGGCGATATCAACCGACTGTCTTACGGGGTGCAGTCGCGCCTACTGGAGGATTCCTCGGGTCGTGACCGACTCTCCTTGGGCGTAGGGCAAAGCGTTTATTTTGCCGAACGCCGTATTGATAGCGAAGGCGACGCGGATACGCTGCCGGATCGCCCGGAAGAGAACCCTAACGTGAATCCGCTAAGCCGCTATCAGGCGACTCGGGATCGTTCGCCGCTGGTGACTCGCCTTGACTGGCAGATCAATGATCGCTGGAGCACTGGCTACGAATGGCTCTACGATGATCATCTTGAACGTACCGAGCGATCAAGCGTTGACGTGAGATACCGTCATCCCGAAGGGCATGTAGTGAACCTTGGCTACCGTTGGGAGATCGAAGGCTTCGATCCCGGTGTGGTGCCTGGTGACGATGGTTTTCGAAATTATAACCGCGAAGAATGGGACATGTCGTTTGCCTGGAAAGCCAGCCCTAACATTGATTTGATTGGTCGCTACCTTCACGATCAAACCAATGAGCGATCGCTTGAACAACTGGCGGGCGTGCAGTGGAACAACTGTTGTTACGGTCTACAAGTGGTATGGCGCGAATGGGTAGATGACAATGATACCGCTTACATCGATGATGATTTTAATGACCGCGGCATATTCCTGCGCTTCGTATTCCGTGGATTAGGCGGCGTAGGTAAGGACGCGGACAGTTATTTTGATCAGGCCATTCCTGGCTATCGCCCGACGACTTTATAAATGACTGCCATAGAATGGCTAACGAAAGAGACGTTTGTGATGAAAATGAGAAAGCCCCTGCTAGGCCGTATGAGAAAGCTCTCTGCTGGTAGTCTGTTAGCCCTGTGTGTCGGCGCTGGCTTGGCGTTGGCGCCGCTTGCACTGCAGGCGCAAGACTTTCAGTCTACTCAGCGCCAAGCGTTGGACAGTGTAGTGGCCGTGGTCAACAGTGACGCCATCATGCGCAGTGAATTAGATGATCGCATGGCGCAAATCGAGCAGCAGGTTCAGTCGCAGGGCGGCAACCTTCCTCCTCGCTCTCAGTTGGAGCGCCAGGTGCTTGAGCGTATGGTCATGGAAGAGATCCAGCTGCAGATGGCGAAAGACGCCAACTTGAGCATTAACGATACTGAGTTAAATGCTCAGGTGCGTTCAATTGCTGAAGCCAACAGCATGACGTTGGAAGCGTTTGCCGATGCGCTGGAAGCCGAGGGTACGACGCTGGCCGCAGTACGCGAGGAAGTGCGTCGTGAACTGCTTATGCGTCAGGTACAGCAGCGTCAAATTAGAAGCCGCGTCTCGATAAGCGACCGTGACGTTGAGCGTTTTTTGAGTCAACAGGGGCAATCCAGCGAGCAGAACTTCATTGAAGAAACGCGCGCCCGCCATGTACTGATTGCCTTAACGCCAAATCGCGATGAAAACCAGGCGCGTGCCCGGGCTGAAGAGGTACGTGAACGCATAATGCAAGGAGCCGATTTTGCGTCGGTGGCGCGAGAAGTAAGTGATGATAGCGGAAGTGCACTTAACGGTGGTGCGTTGGGATGGGTGCGCCCTGGGCAAACCGTGCCCGCGTTTGAAGAGGCAATGCGTGGCCTGGAGGTTGGTCAAATCTCTCAGCCGGTGCGTTCGCAGTTCGGCTATCACCTGATCGAAGTAGAAGAGCGCCGTCGCCAAAACGTGACGCAAGAGAGCCAGCGTGAGCAGGTACGCCAAGCGATTTTCCAGCGTCGCGCCAATGAAGAACTTGAAAGCTGGCAACAAGAGATACGCTCGCAGGCGTTTGTTGATATTCGCCTCTAATGAATAACCGCGCCATGGACAACGATAGCGTCTTGCCAGTGGTGGTCACCACTGGCGAACCGGCGGGCATTGGGCCTGAGCTGGTGCTGATGCTGGCTGCTCAAGGGCAACTGCCTGCCAACACGGTGGCGGTTGGTGACCCTGAGCTGCTGCGTGAACGCGCGAACGCACTAGGGCTAGCGGTGTGTGTCACAGAGTGCTCGTTAGGGGAATGTCCGCAAGGCGTGGGGCTATTGCCTGTTTGGCCTGTCACGCTGAACATCCCTGCGCCGCCAGGCGTGCTCAATCCCGCCAATGCTGACTATGTATTGGCTACATTGGCGCTGGCTGTCGATGCCTGTCACCATGGCCATGCGGCGGCCATGGTGACCGCGCCGCTGCACAAAGGCGTGATTATCGAGGGCGGTCACGCTGACTTCACGGGCCACACCGAATGGCTGCGGGATCGGTGCGGTGTTGATGATGTCGTCATGATGCTGGCCACCGACAGGGCGCTGCATGCAAGCTCACCCAATTGGCAAGGTAGTGGCGATTTACGCGTGGCGCTGGTGACGACGCATTTGCCGCTGCGCGATGTGGCCGACGCTATCACCTTTGAACGCGTGACTCACATTAGTCGCCTACTTGAGGCTGATTTGCAGGCCCAGTTTGGTATCGCCAAGCCACGTATTGCCGTGTGTGGCTTAAATCCCCATGCTGGCGAAGATGGTCATCTTGGCCGTGAAGAGCTGGATATCATTATTCCCGCGCTTGAGTCGTTACGCGCTGAGGGGATGGATATCGTCGGCCCATTACCCGCCGATACGCTGTTTACCCCTCGTCACTTAACCGGTATCGATGCCGTACTGGCGATGTATCATGATCAGGGCCTTGCCGTACTCAAATATGCAGGCTTTGGACAGGCGGCCAATATTACGCTGGGCCTTCCTTTGGTGCGTACGTCGGTCGATCATGGCACGGCGCTGGATCTGGCTGGTAAAGGCGTGGCAGACCCGGGCAGTCTGAAGGTGGCTATCGCTTTGGCACGCCGCTTAGCGGCGCAACGACAGGCTGCTGATTCATAACATTGGCTGCCTAACTACATTTTTTGTTTACGTTTCCAAGGAACACCGCTTGATGTCTACTGTGCCCCAACACCGCGCTCGTAAACGCTTTGGTCAGAACTTTTTACGCGATCTTGGCATTATTTCGCGGATCGTTCGTGCCGTTGGGCCACGCGCGACGGATCGTCTCGTCGAAATTGGTCCAGGGCAGGGGGCGTTAACCGAGCCGTTGCTGGAGGCAGCGGGCCATTTAGAGGTAATCGAGCTTGATCGTGACTTGATTCCGGGCCTTCGGGTGCAGTTTTTCAACTACCCTGATTTCGTCATTCATGAAGGTGACGCGTTAAAGTTTGATTTTGCCGCGCTCAAGGGAGATGGGCCTGCGTTACGCGTGGTAGGTAACCTGCCCTATAACATCTCTACGCCGTTGATTGTGCATCTGCTAGCCGCCGGTGATGCGATAGCGGATATGCATTTTATGCTGCAAAAAGAAGTCGTAGAGCGCTTGGCCGCCGAGCCCGGTGGGCCGGACTGGGGGCGTCTTTCGGTGATGGCGCAGTATTACTGCCATGTCGAACAGCTATTTATTGTGCCGCCAGAGGCATTTGTACCTCGCCCTAACGTCGATTCGGCTATTGTCCGGCTCACGCCTCATGAGTCGTTACCTCATCCCGCGGATGACCCTGCGCTGTTGTTTGAACTGGTCAAGCTGGCGTTTGGGCAGCGACGCAAAACACTGCGTAATAATTTTAAAGGGCGGGTCAGTCCCGCGACCTTGGAGGCGCTCGGCATCGACCCTATTCGTCGCCCCCAAACGCTGACCGTGGCCGAGTATGTCGCCATTGCCAATCGCGTTGCTGCCGACGAACAAGCGATCAATGAGCGGAGCGATCCGGCGTGAGTGGGCTGGCGATTGAGGTAAGTGTTGTGCCCAGTTATCGGGCCGATGAGTCCAATGATGTGGAGGAACGGTACGTGTTTAGCTACACCGTGACCGTCCACAATCAGAGTCCTCATAGCGTTCAGCTGATGGCCCGCTATTGGAAAATTACCCAAGGCAGCGGCGATTGCCAGGAAGTGCGCGGCAAAGGCGTTGTCGGCCAGCAGCCGCTGATTGGTCCCGGGCAGAGTTTTCGCTATACCAGCCGGGCTATTCTGCAAACCCCTGTCGGGGTCATGGAAGGTGCCTACACGTTGCTGGACACCTCCACGCAACGCGCGTTTGAAGTGGCGATAACGCCATTCAGGTTAGCTGCGCCGCTACAACTTCACTAAATATTCTCGGTCAGTCGTTGGGTAAGATGGTCGCAGAGGCGCAGGGCCAGTTGCACTATCGTTAACGTCGGGTTGGCGTGACCGGCGCTGGCAAACACGCTGGATCCGGCTATGTAGGCGTTGTCTTGAGCAAACAGCCGACAGTCTGAATTAACGATACCGTCCTTGGGCTCATTGCTCATCCGCGTGCCGCCCATATGGTGGTGTCCAGCGAGTTCACCCTCGGTCGGCAACCTTACCGGTGTCTCGGCCAGCCATTCGGCCATTTGCAGCCTGCCTAGGTTGTTGTCGCGCAGATACTCCCCGAGCAGCAGCATGCTTTCGCGAATCGTTCGGTGATCCAGCTCAGACTGCTGCCATACCAACCGACTGCGTGGAATACCCAGCGCGTCTAGCTCATCGCCCAGTTCAATGCGATTGTCGTAGCGTGGCTGTTGTTCCCAGGCAGCTCTCATCACCGCACCGTGAATGACTTGCCCTTGGGCTTGCCAAACACGCAGCCGTCCGCCCAATGTCGGTGCTTGATCGGCGAGCTCATCTATCAGTTCCTGGGTAGCGTCAGCGTTCATACGGTGCAAACGCAGCCCACAGTTAAGTATTTGACGTGACTCAAGGGACGCCGCCGTTGGGGAAAGGAATACGTTGTAATCCTCGGCCAGCCCTAGTTCCTCTGGCTTGAACAGCAGCGCTTTGCCTACCGTAGCGTGAGGATGCTCCATCCAGTAACGGCCCAGCGTATCGGCGTCAGGTATCAAGGCGCCATTAGCCTGCCGATTGCACCATAACAGCAGGCGTGAGTTTTCGATGCCGCCACAGGCGAGGACAAAATAGCGTGCGCGTACCTGGCGATAATCACCTTGATAGTTCTTGAAGGTCGCGCTGGTGATGTTTCCATGCTCTGTTTCCAGCGCCACCAGGTTGGCAGTCAGGCAGCATTTCAGCGTGTTTGATGCGCTGAGCGTAGCGGCATATTTGTCTTTCAGGCGGGCGGGGTTGCCTAACGAAAAATAGATACGCTTGAGCCCTGAGTCATTAACGAGGTGATCCTGAGGCGTCGCCACCAGATCGAGCACACTAGCGGCAGCCCGGTAGTAAGGCGAGAGCGCGCTACGCTCAATCGGCCATGCCGTTTCAGGCGCGGCTTCTTTAGCGCTGAAATCATAGCGATCCAGTGGGCGGCAAACGCCTCCCCAATGATTGGTTGAGCCGCCCAAAAAGCGTAACCGGGCGCCGTATAGCGGGATGTAAGGATCGCCGACAGATTCGCCGCGGTAGCAATCCTGGGAGCGCTCGCTATAGTCGGCGTCGCCTCCTTCGCAGAGTAGAACACGGTGCCCGCGTTCTGCCAGCGTGACTGCCATGGTAATGCCCGCTGCGCCAGCGCCAATAATGCACACATCCACCGCGTCGCTGTGTTCGCTGATATCGTTAAAATCAATAATCATCAGAGGTCACTAGCATTCAGTAGCCAACCCTTCAGAACAAGCGGTGTCGATGGAGGTGAAAGAGGTGGGCTTCCCGCCCAGGCCGTTGGTAATAGCGTGCCGCGAAGTAGCGCCGGTGGCATGGGAAGCAGAGCGGCACTAACCCCCGCTAGAGTGGCCGCTTTTAGCAGCCTGCGCCGAGTGTGGTTCATCGTCATATCTGTCATGTTTTTCCGTAAGCGTATAGCGAGAGGGCAAACTCCAAAGCGTAACAACGCTTGTTTGGATAGTGATTCAGGTTGCATGTTTGCGCCAGTATTAAGTCATAAGAGACTCGCATGTGGCGGGCATAGCGGGCCGGTGGGATGCTACTATTTACTCAACGATGGGTTATTCAACGCAGGCGGATGCAGCGACGCGTTACGCAATGATTGATTACCCACCTCATCTGTTTATAAAGGCTACCCATGAGTACCTATGTCATCGGCGATTTACACGGCTGCCATGCTGAATTCGTTACCTTGCTGGAACAGCTTGGCTTTACTCCCGACAGGGATACGCTGTGGCTAGTAGGCGATTTGATTAATCGGGGCCCAGGGTCACTGGCGTGTCTGCGCGAAGTGCGTGCATTAGGTGGCGCCGCCCGTAGCGTCTTGGGGAATCATGATTTTCATTTGCTGGTAGTGGCGCGCGGTGGCGGTAGCGTGAAGAAAAACGACACCCTCGACGATATTCTTGGCGCCCCTGACCGCGAAGATCTGCTGGATTGGCTGCAATGTCAGCCGCTAAGTGTATACGAAAATAATCGGCTGATGACCCACGCCGGGCTGCTTCCCCAATGGAGCGTGGCACAGGCTGCCGCCTTGGGGCGTGAGGTGGAGTCGATGTTGGCAAGCGAGCTGTCGGGCCAGTTCCTGACACAGTTGTTTGGCAACCAGCCCGCTAGATGGCGTGATGATCTAGACGGCATAGAGCGGCTGCGATTGATTGTGAATGTATTGACCCGGATGCGCTTCATCGATGCTCAGGGGCGCTTGGATTTTAGTGCTAAAGAGGGGCTTGATAGCGCCCCGGGGGGCTTTCTACCCTGGTTTCAGTACCCGCGCAAGGACAATGTCCAACTGCTGTTTGGGCACTGGGCAGCCCTGGAGGGGCAGACGCCTCAGGCACAGGTGAACGTGCAAGCGCTGGATACGGGCTGTGTATGGGGAGGGCGTTTAACCGCGCTAAACCTGGATAATGGCGAGCGAACTAGCGTACCCAGCCAGCAGCGGAGCAAATAGAAATGGCTAATGACATGGCTGACACGGTGCTGCACGGGGTCGAAAAAAATGCTGACCCACGTTTGGCGGGCCTAAACGTGTATCGGGTTGGCGGGGCGGTGCGCGATGCACTACTGGGTAGGCCCGTGGTCGATAACGATTGGGTCGTTGTTGGTGCCACTCCAGAGATGATGCGACAGCGCGGCTTTAAGCCTGTTGGGCGCGATTTTCCGGTTTTCCTGCACCCTGATACGGCTGAGGAGTTCGCACTGGCCCGAACTGAGCGCAAATCTGGCCATGGCTATTCAGGCTTTGAAGTACACGCAAGTCCCGATGTTACGCTGGAAGAAGATTTGCTGCGGCGTGATCTGACGATCAACGCCATCGCTCAGAGCACTCAAGGCGAGTTAACCGACCCGTTTGATGGGCAGGGCGACATTGAGAAGCGGCTGCTAAGACATATTTCCTCAGCGTTCAGTGAAGACCCCTTGCGTGTACTGCGCACCGCGCGTTTTCTGGCCCGATACGCGTCACTCGGATTCTCGATTGCCGCCGAAACAAAAGCACTCATGCGTCAGGTGAGCCAGTGCGGTGAGCTGGAGCACTTGGCTGCCGAGCGGGTGTGGGTCGAAACCGAAAAGGCGCTTGGAGAGCCAAACCCAGAAGCCTATTTTGCTACGTTAAAGGAGTGCGATGCTCTGACGGTGTGGTGGCCTGAACTGGTGGGCGAGCCGCTAGCGAAAGGATTGGCCGCATTAGCCCAAGTGCCTGCTCATAGTGCGCTGCCCATGGCCCATTGGCGCTATGCACAGCTGGTGTCGCCGCTCAGTGAGGAGCAGCGCGAGATGTTAGCAGAGCGACTAAAGCTGCCCAATGCGGTGGCACAGCTTGCCCGTCATACGGCACTGACTCAGGCGCTACTGGGCACCTCGATAAACAGTGCGAACGTGCTGCAGTGGTTAGAACGCCTGGACAGCGTGCGCAAGCCTGCCCAGGCTGAGGAGCAACTGGCACTCATTAAGGTGCTTGCCCCTGGCGAGTTAGCGTCACTTAGGCGCGCCTTCGAAGCGTTTCGCGCCGTGAACCCGCAGGCGTTAATCGCCGAAGGGTACCAAGGCGCTGCGCTGGGGGAGGCATTGCGTCAGCGTCGCGGTCAAGCCGTGGTGGCTGCATTGAGCTAGCGTCCGCTCTACTATGACTGGCTTTATCGCCGTGCGGTGGCGAAACAGGGCTGTTGATCAGTCTGTGATACCCAGCGCCCACGCCAACGAAAGTCGACGGGCCATAGGCGTTGGTCACCTAGCGTAAAAGCGTCCCACAGTGTTGCGTAAGGGGTGCCGCAAAGAGGATGTTGCTGGTCGGGTAGCAGTTCCGCCATCGGCTGCAAAACAAATGCATTATGAGTGATTTCACCTCTAGGCAAGGTCACATCGTCAATCGTGCCGCAAAGGTTGCCTACCGTTAATAGATCAATGTCCAGTGCGCGAGGAGTGAATTTGGCGATATCGGACGGACGACCATGCGTGATTTCAAGCTGTTTTGCCCACGTCTGCAGCTCGCCTGGCGTCCAGTGGCTGTGAAAAGCCACCACTAGGTTATAGAAATTGCGGCTATCGGAAAAACCGACGGGCTCACTTTCAAAGACACGAGAGATTTGCAGCGCGCCGAAGGTATCTGACAGCGCATCAAGGCAGTAACGAATATTTTGGGCGGGATTAATATTGCTGCCTAAGCTAACGGTGACGAGATTCATGCGTTGGGCTCCTGCGCTGCCTCCGGCAGGCTACCGCGGGTGATTTCCAGGCCTACACTAGCGGCGTTGGGAACCGCGCCTGGTTTACGAACGGTGAGGCGCAGCCAGGCAATGGGGAACTCGTTGCGTAGGCACTCTGCCAAGCGTTCGGCGAAGGTCTCCACCAGCGCAAACTGGTGGGCATCGGCAAACTGCTGGATACGCTGGCAAATAGCAGCATAGTCCAGTGTGAGGCGTAGATCATCAGTGGCTGCTGCCGAACGAATATCGGTCGCTAGCGATAAGTCTAAGCTCAGCGTTTGTTGAATCGAACGCTCCCAAGCGTAGACGCCAATGACCGTATCAACGGTTAACGCTTCTATTAAAATGCGATCCATCTACCTTCTCCCCACTGCAACAAGCGAGGGATTGTACGTTAGGATGGGTGTAAACGACAGCGAGCCTGACCACAAAGCGAGCATGCAGCCATGGGATGGATAGTGGTGGGGTATTTAAGCGGCAGTTGGTTGGCAGCGCTGAGCGTTTGCCGTCTTGCTGGGGTGGGTGATCCCCGTCAGCATGGTTCGTTAAACCCTGGGTTTTCAAACGTGCTGCGTCTTTACGGCGTCCGCTTGGCGACAGCGACGCTGTTGCTGGACACGGTAAAAGGCATGCCCGCCATAGTGGGGGCGGTAATAATGAGCTGTCCGATATGGCTCCAGGGGCTCGTCGGGCTGGCGGTCTTGCTGGGTCACAGTTTTCCCCTGTGGCACGGTTTTCGCGGCGGGAAGTCGGTCGCTTGTGCGTTTGGCATGCTGCTGGTATTGGTGCCCAGCGTCGCGCTCTTGAGTGCGGTTATCTGGGCGCTACTGGCGTGGCGCTGGCAGACCGCGGCGGCGGCCTCGCTCACCACGGCGCTTGTGGCACCGCTCGCCTGCGTCTGGTTAGCACCTGAGTACGTCATCATCGTGGGCGGGTTCAGCCTGCTGGTACTGGCCCGCCATGGGTTTAATATCGGCCGACTTCGGCGTGGAGAGGAGACCCCGTTTCGAGGGCCATAATGCTAGACATAGCACGAGCTAGTTAGGGCGAGGGGGCCTGTTACGCCTCCGTCACCAGCGGGGCGGTGGCCGATGGTGGGGTGAGTTGAGCAAGCGGCCAGCGCGGCGTCGCCTGCATCACACCTAACGTGTCGCATTCGCCTGCAGCCAAGCGCTGAGCGCCTACATAGGCAATCATTGCGCCATTGTCGGTACAAAAGCGCCCGCGTGGATAGTAAGCACGTGCTTGGCGTTTTTCACAGGCGTCACCTAAACGTTCGCGTAGGCGTTGGTTGGCGCTAACACCGCCTGCCACGACCAGCCGCTTCAAGCCGGTTTGATCCAGCGCCCGCCGACATTTAATCACCAGGGTATCTACCACCGCCTCTTCAAACGCACGGGCCACATCGGCACGCGCTTGCGCGTCAAATTGTCCCGCGGCCTCTAACTGACGAATAGCCGTCATGGTATGGGTTTTTAAGCCGGAAAAACTGAAATCTAGCCCTGGCCGATCAGTCATTGGGCGCGGGAA
>TARA_R110002012_G_scaffold101676_1_pt1 | contig 11846 bp, 11 predicted proteins | sample TARA_R110002012 | Tara Oceans TARA_R110002012 (sample SAMEA4396515) | marine metagenome | biome: Westerlies Biome; feature: [DCM] deep chlorophyll maximum layer (ENVO:01000326); material: water (ENVO:00002006), including particulate matter (ENVO:01000060) such as... | depth 40 m
ATCCAGTGCAACGTTTACGTTCCAAAATCAGCTGGAACGTCCGTCCTGTCTGCGATTAGCGAATCTGTTATTGACGGCTTGACCTCGGTAAATGCCACCAGCTATACAGACACGTTTAGTGTCTCTCCAAGAGTTATGGACGTTACTGGCCCAAGTCCTATTGAGCTAGAAGATCGACCGCACTTTCTGGGCATTATTTCTTGTCAATTTACAGCAGTCGTGTAGTATATTGATCGAAACGGCATTGATTTATGCGGGCCACCGAACTGCTTCGGAACAAGTTTGGCGTTAGCCAGCTGTATAAGTACGAGGTAAAAGAAGGCGACGAGGTGGTGCTTGAGGTGTTTTGGCACCCGCTTAGCATTGAAGAGCGCGAATCGATCCAGACAAAGCTTGACGCTACAGACAGCAAGGACTTTGCCTTGGGTTTGATGGTCGAAAAAGCTTTGGATGAAGATGGTCGCCGTATGTTCCAGGACGGCGAAGTAGCTGCTCTTAAGAGGACCGTAGCTGCTTCTGTCCTTCAAGAGATTCAGCTTGCCATGCTGAACTCTGGAACGGAGCACAAAGTGGAGGAAGCGAAAGCAGACCTCAAAAGCAAGTAACGACTGGTATTTTATTTTCTTCTTGGCAAAGGAGCTGGGCATGACGGTTGCTCAGCTTTCGCGTGATTTAACGCAAGAAGAGCTGGTCGGCTGGGCTGCTTACTTCGAGTTGCATAACGAGCAGCAGGAGAAGGCGATCCAGAACGCTAAGGCAGGCAAAGGAGCGCGAACGATGGGTGGGCGGTAGACTGGAGCGCAAGGCTCTACGTGTTTCGCTGTGGCTAACTACAACGTAGATATTCTTTTAAAAATTGGCGGTACTGCTGCGCTAAAACAGCTAAATGATAAATTAAAAGAGACTGAAAAACTTCAAAAAAAGATAGAACAGCTTAGTGCAGGGGCATCTTCTGCAAATTATTTACGCAATAAACTTACAGCTGAAAAACAATTTGCCGAATTTAAGAAAAAAACTTTAGCTGAAAACAAACGACTTGAAGCGTCAGAGCAAAGGCTTTTTGAAATAGTACAAAAACGTGCAAGAGCAGAGCAAACGTTTGGGCAAGAGGCTAATAGAATTGCAAGGCAAAAAACTGCTGAAAAGATAAGAGAGTTGCGCTTAGAAAGGCAACTCCAAAACGAACGATTAAAGGGGTTAGGGCAGTATGGGTCGCCTATAGGGCCTAACGCTTCTGGCGCTGCTGAATTTAGAAAGTTCAATCAGCGCATGGCTCAAGAACGCGCCATGCAGGCTTATATGGGAGCAGGGGCTCCAGGGGCTCCTGCCTCTGGACGCCCGTTTGGTGGCGGCCAAAAAGCATTGCCCGCTTTCCAGCAAAGAGGTTTAAAGCTTTTAGATGACAGCGTTAGATTAAATCAGCGAAATCTTGAAATTGAAACTCGTTTAAATGGCCAAAGGGCTAGAGGCGTTAGGTTTTTAGAAAAGCAAACGCAAGAAGAAAAGCGTCAGCTAGATCTAGGGATTGGTGGTCGCCAAAGAACAAATCAACTGCCAGGCGGAGGGATGGGTAGAGGCCGTTTTGGTATGGCTTCGCAGTATGGCCAGCCAATAGGGCCTCAAAGACCGCGCAGAGGTGGCGCGTTTAGGTCGAGCGGGGCTCAAAGCGCACTTCTTGGCGCAGGCTTCCCGCTGTTATTTGGCGGTGGAGCGGGCTCAATTGCTGGCGGCTTGTTAGGCAGCGGAGGCGGCTTTGGTGGCCAAATTTTTGGCAGCGCTATCGGTCAGCAGGTTGACCAATTTGCTAGCAAGTTAGTGGGGCTAGCCGGAGCGCTAGACGGCACGGGTGGATCAACTGAAGCGTTAGAAACGCTTTTAGGGGACTTGGATTCGGAGACAGCTAGAAGAATCCAAAACCTAGAAGAGTCAGGGCAAGCGTCACTGGCAGCAGATGCAGCGTTTCAGAAATTAAGCGATGAAATAGGCGATGATTTGGCTAAAGCTGCAGTTTTAGCTGGCCAGGACTTAAATGCTCTAGGCAACCAAGTAACTAAATTTTTCACAATACTTGGGGTTTCTATTGCATCGCTTTTCCAAGAAGCTTTATTCCTAAATACACGAGACCCTTTAGAGGGCGTACCTGAGGTAAGTCTAGAAACTGCGGTAGAAAGAGCTACATCGGGCGAAGCCGTTGAGGTGGCGCGGGTTCAGTTAGAGCTAGCTGAAGCAAAAAAACTTAAAAATCAAGAAGCTGCGTTTGCTGCAGAGCAAGAGTTAATTGATCTAAGAAAAGCCAACGATTTAGGAGAAATTACGCGCCAAATTCAAGACGATAGCTTGGATGGAAAAATTGGAGAAAATAAACAAAGAGAAATTGAATTACGGGCTAGGAGAGAAGCAGCAGATTTAGCAGAGCGCACAGCTGCCGCCGACGAACGCTCTGCTAGGGAGGCAGAACGCGCTGCTGCAAAAGCTAAACGCGAGGCCGACGCAGCGTTCCGCAAGCGTCAACAAGAATTGAAAAAGCTAAGGCAGGGCGAAGCGGCACTTAAAGGCGCACAAGTGCAAAGTTTGGAAGCTGACCTTCAATTTGTTAAAACTTTTTCTGACAGAGAGTTGGCTATTAGGTCTGAAAGAGCAAGTATACAAGGAATATTAGACTTAAAAATTGATCAGCTGCGCTTGACGACAGAAGACAATAAATTGCTTTTAGTAAAAGAACATATATTGGTTAGGCAGGCTGATACAAAAGACAGGATATTAGAAAGAGAATTATTTGCTTTACGTGTATCTGAGAGGCGGCTTAAAATTGAAAAAGCGATAGAGCGTCAGTCAGGGCTAACGAGCATCGATAGACAGATTGAAAGTATAAGCATTGGCAAAGGTCCAGGTTCTGAAGAGCAATTACTTGCTTTAGACCAGCGAATACGCCGAGAAGACGCGCTTATTGAAGCCCGCCAAAAATTGGCCGTGATAAATGACAAAATACTTGAATTAGACCCGACTAGTACAGACGAGGAATATAACAAGCTGGTTCGCGAAAGAACCGAGCAAGAGGCATACAATGTTTCACTCCAAGGGCGTTTAGATCTTTTAGACCAAGCCGAGCAGGCTCAACTTAGGTTTAACCAAGCGCTCGAAGCGGCCAAGCCATTTGCAGACGCATTTACCAGCGGCCTGCTCGATGGAATGGTTGCTGTTGTCGATGGAACGAAAACAGCAGAGCAAGCCTTTGCTGATTTCTTGAACAGCATTGCAAAGATGCTGATGCAGACAGCGCAGCAGATGATTGCTCAATACATCGCGCTGGGAATCGCTCGCATGTTTGCGGGCGTTCCAGCAGCTAGCTCAGGCACTGACACTTCCTTTATGGGTGGCGGTTTTAACCCGCTTAATTTTGTAGCCGGACCATTTAGTGGGTATGGGACTAGGGCGCTTGGTGGTTCGGTTTCTGGCAACCAGCCTTATTTGGTCGGAGAGCGTGGGCCTGAGCTGTTCGTTCCAGGCGCTCAAGGCAACATTGTTCCGAACAGCGCAATGGGCAGCGCTAACGTAACTGTGAACGTCGATGCCTCTGGCTCTAGTGTTGAAGGCGACTCTGAACAAGCAGGACAACTCGGCAAGATGCTTGGCGCTGCTGTTCAGGCAGAGCTGATCAAACAGAAACGCCCTGGAGGCTTACTTGCATAATGGCAACCTTCCCTTCAATCAATCCTGCTTACGGGCTGCAAAAAACAAGCGCACCATCAGTACGGACTGTGCGTTTTGGTGATGGTTATGAGCAACGTTTGAGCTTTGGCCTCAATCAAAATCCAAAGTCATACAGCTTGACTTTTAACGTGTCAGAAACCGACTCAGACACCATCGAAACGTTCTTGGACGCTAGAGCTGCGGACAATGAAGCGTTTGATTTCACACCACCGGGTGAGGGCAGCAGCTCTAAGTTTGTTTGTGAAGAGTGGAGCAAGTCAATTCCGTACTTGAACCGTGCCACGATTCAGGCAACATTTAGGGAAGTCTTTGAACCGTAATGGCATTTACTGCATGGGCTGCTAGCACTGCTTTTTCCATTGGTGACGTTCGACGCGCCACGGCGCTGCAACCTAGCGGCCTGGTCTTCCGCTGCACAACCGCTGGAACGTCTGCCAGTTCAGAGCCGGAGTGGCCTACAGACATTGGCAGCACTGTCGTTGATAACACGGTCACATGGACGGCGATTAGCTCAATCCATGAGGAGTTAGCCAAGCTTGCTCCAAGCGCAATCATCGAACTGTTTGAGCTGCATCTTGACAATGACTTGCACGGCGCAACGACAGTCGTGCGTTGGCACAGCGGAGCAAATGCAGATGTTGACGGCAACATCACTTGGAACAGCAACACCTATTTCAGACTGCCTGTCAAAGCAGAAGGGTTTGAGTACACCAGCACTGGCAGCTTGCCGCGCCCGACTTTAACGGTCGCCAACTTAAACAGTGATATTACGGCGCTGCTTTTAGATGTAAACCTTGTCACGCCAGGGAATGACCTTACGGGCGCAGAGGTCAAGCGTATCCGCACGCTGAAAAAATTCTTGGATGGCGAGACTGCTGCGGATCCTTATGCAAGTTTCCCGGAAGAGATTTGGTATGTAGACCGCAAGGCATCTGAAAATCGTGATGCTGTGAGCTTTGAGTTGGCGAGCAAATTTGATATGGCTGGAACGGTTGTTCCCAAGAGGCAAATCGTCGCAAACATCTGTCAGTGGGAGTACCGCAGCACAGAGTGCAGTTATTCAGGCACTGACTTCTTTGATGTTAATGACAATAGTCAGACCGCTCGTGCAGACGACCGTTGTGGCAAGCGTCTTAGCAGCTGCAAGGCACGGTTCGGCGCTTCGGCTGAGTTGCCTTTTGGATCGTTCCCTGGTGCTGGCTTGACCCAATGACGCTGCCGCCGTCAATCAAAAAAGCTGCGCTAGAGCATGCAAAACAGGAAGCGCCCAAAGAGTCTTGCGGTTTAGTGGCGGTTGTCAAAGGCAGGCGTCGTTATTTCCCTTGCACCAACTTGGCAGAGACGCCAGACGAGCACTTTGTGTTGGATTCTGCGGAGTATGCGGAGACTGAAGACAGTGGTGAAATTATTGCCGTCGTGCATAGCCACCCAGTTACAAACCACGCACCATCACCGGCTGACCGTGTGGCGTGCGAAAACAGCGGGCTGCCTTGGTACGTCGTCAACCCAAACACAGAGCTGTGGGGATATTGCGAGCCAGAAGGGTTTGAGTTGCCTTATGTAGGGCGTGAGTTTGTGCATGGCCTAGTTGATTGTTATTCACTCTGCCGCGATTGGTACAAGCGTGAGTGGGGCCTGGATCTCCATAACTATGAACGGCGTGATCAGTGGTGGGAGCATGGCGAGAACATGTATCTCGACAACTTCATGAAAGAAGGGTTCCACGAGATCCCGATAGGGGAACTGGAACGGGGCGATGCTGTGTTGATGCAGCTTTCATCTCCCGTCCCAAACCATGCTGCTATCTACCTTGGAGAGCAATTGGTGTTGCACCATATCCAAGGGCGTTTGTCTAGCCGGGATGTGTACGGCGGTTATTATCTGAAGAACACGGCGAAGGCGCTACGGCATGAAAGTCGTCAAGGTTTACGGCCAGCTGCGTGAATTTTTAGGCCAAGGCCGGTTTGAGTTTGTAGCTGATACGCCGCAGCAGGCATTGAAGGCGCTGTTTGCAAACTTTCCAGGTTTACAGAAGTGGATGCTGGATCAAGAAAAGGACGGCATGGCTTATCGGGTGACCGTTGGCCAAGACGTTATCCATAACGATGACGTGACCGGATTGTTTCTGCCTTGGAGCGAGCGTGAAGTATTCAGGATTGCGCCTGTGCTGGCTGGTGCGGGACGAGGCACCGGGCAGATACTGGCGGGCGTTGGATTGGTTGCTGCTGCGATTGTTCTAGGGCCATTAGGAGGAGGGTTCTTAGGGCTTGGCGCTGGCATCGGTGGCGGCGGAGCTGTCGGTGTTGGGTTTTTGACAGGAGCTGCTTCGACTGCAATTGGTGCGATTGGTGCCAGCTTGATTCTTGGCGGTGTCGCGCAAATGATCTCGCCTGCACCTGCGATTTCGCCTTTAAGTCGCGGCAAGGAAGCTGCCAAGCTTGAGTCTTTTAGCTTCAGTGGGGTGGTCAACACCAGCAAACAGGGCTTGCCCGTTCCAATCGCTTACGGGCGTTTGTTTGTTGGCTCTGCTGTCCTTTCGTCTGGCTTAGACACTGATGACTAAACGAATTATTGGTGCTGGCGGCGGCGGCGGCGGTTGTTTTACTGCTGAGACGCTTGTTGCTGTCCCTGGCGGGCAGATCCGCATTGATGAGATCGTTGTTGGCTCAAGCGTTCTGAGCTTTGACGACAAGGGAGAAATCCACTCAGCCAAAGTCCTGAAGGTTCATAAGCATGAGAACGAACGAGTTGTCAGGTACGCGCTTTGGGGCGGTGAGTTCCTAGACGCGACCCCCAACCATTGGGTGCTGAACCAATACAACGCTTTCGTTGAGATTGGAACGCTTGAAGCTGATGATTGCGTCGTTGATTCTCTGAATCAGCTTCGGCCAATCCTTAGCCGCGACGAGCTGGGCAACCATACGGTTTACAACTTAACGGTTGAAGGCCGCCATACCTTCATCGCCAATGGTGTCCGTGTTCACAACGCTGGCTTAGGCAGCAAAATCATCGGTGCTGGTGGTGGCGGTGGCGGCGGCGGCAAAGGTGGCGGTGGCGGTGGCGGTGGCACTAGCCGCACACCAACGGAGGCTGACGACAGTTTGCAGTCAGTTCAGTTTGCTTCTGTCCTTGACCTTTTAAGCGAAGGGGAGATTGACGGGATTGAAGACGGCAACAAAGGTATTTTTCTTGATGGAACGCCTGTTGAGTCTTCAGGCGGCTCAAATAATTTCACCGGCTTTTCCGTTAACACTCGCAACGGTACGCAGGCGCAGTCTTACATCTCTGCCGTTGGCGGTACACAGAGTGAAAAAAGTGTAGGCGTTGAGATCTTAAACAGCACAGCAGTAACGCGAACAATTACAGACACTGACGTTGATCGTGTACGCATCACTATTTCAGTGCCGGCGCTTCAAAAAATTGAAGACGACGGTGACATTGTAGGCACATCTGTCACTTATAGAATTCAAGTTCAATACAACGGAGGCGGTTTTAATGCCGTCGGCAGTGATAAAACTATTAGCGGTAAAAGCAGCGATCAGTATTTGCGTGATCACATTATTACGCTGACCGGGGCGTTCCCTGTTGATATTAAATTAGTCAGGATTACCGCTGACAACCAAACGACAAAAAACCAGAGCCGCACGTTCTGGTCAAGTTTTACCGAAATCATTGACGAAAAGCTGCGCTACCCAAACAGCGCATTGTGTCACCTGCGTTTTGACTCGCGCCAGTTCTCAAACATCCCAGCACGCAAGTATTTGATTCGTGGGATCAAAGTACGCATCCCAAGCAACGCAACCGTAGACACAACAACGCATCTGGGGCGGCTTACATATTCGGGCGTGTGGGACGGGACGTTTTCTGCAGCAACTTGGACAAACGATCCAGCGTGGTGCCTGTTTGATTTGCTTACAGATACCCGTTACGGGTGCTCTGTGCCTGAGGCTTCACTGGATCGCTACGACTTCTTTTCAATATCGCAGTATTGCAATGAGCTGGTTTCGGACGGCAGGAGCGGGCAAGAAGTGCGCTTCGCCTGCAACATGCTGCTAAACAGCCGTGATGAGGTGTTCAATGTCATCTCTGAGATGACGAGCATCTTTCGGGGCATCTCTTATTACGGCGCTGGATCGCTTGTGCTTTCGCAGGACAAGCCCGCTGATCCGCAGTATTTGATTGGGCCTTCAAATGTTGTTGATGGCCTGTTCACCTATTCAGGGTCATCGCAAAAGTCACGACATACATGCGCGACCGTTGCGTACCAAAACTATGACGATTTAGGGGAAGTTTCTTTTGAGTACGTTGAAGATGATGATGCAGTCAGCAAGTACGGTGTCATCAATAAAGACATCAAAGCTGTCGGCTGCTATTCGCAAGGCCAGGCAAACAGGCTGGGCAAGTGGACACTTCTGAGCGAACAAAACCTGACGGAGACTTGCACGTTCTCGATTGGAATTGATTCAGGCATTGTTGTACGCCCTGGAATGGTCATTGATGTTGCTGACCCTGTTCGTGGCGGTACACGGCGAGTGGGGCGTGTGAAGTCTTCGACAACGACTGCAGTGACAATCGATAGCACCACTGACTTCTCGGTAGATACGGATCAGTCACCAACAATCTCTGTGGTTCTGCCAACTGGCCTTGTAGAAACAAAGGACGTTGATTCTATTGATTCTGCAGTTGTCACTATCTCTGGCAGTTTCAGCCAAGCTCCAGCCGCGAACTCAAATTGGTTGATTCAAACCACAGATATTCAATCACAACAGTTCCGTGTTGTTTCCGTCGCTGAAGGCGATGACGGTGTTTTTGCTGTTACTGCGATCAGGTACAACGAAACTATTTATGACGCTGTTGAGGAAGACCTCAACCTAACGCAACGCGACATAACCAATTTGTCGTCCACCCCGGACCCTGTTTCTGATGTATCTGTCACAGAGTTTTTATATGAAGATGATGGGATTGTTAGAACTGGTGTTGATTTGAGCTGGTCAGGAGACCGCCGAAGAGTCTCTGAATATCGCATCAAGTATCGACTTGATGACAATAATTTTGAGGAAATCGTTACCGCTTCAACGTCTCCACAAATCAAGGGGTTGAAGGTTGGAACGCTTGAAGTTCAAATCATTGCGTACAACTACATTGGCCGTCAGAGCACTATTGTCACGAACAAGTTTGAACTTGCGGGCAAGACTGCACTGCCAGGCAATGTGCAGAATCTCACCCTTGAAGCAATCTCAACTAACTCAGCGCGGCTTAAGTGGGACGAAACTGTTGACGCTGACGTGAAGATTGGCGGTAAGGTCCATATCCGCCACAGCAGCAAGACTGACGGTTCAGCAACATTCAGCAACAGCGTTGACTTGATTACTGCGATTGCAGGTAACTCAACTGAAGCAAATGTTTCTCTGCTTGAGGGTGAATACATTGTCAAGTTCAAAGATGACGGCGGCAGATTTAGCCCTGATGACGCCAGCGTGATCGTGGATCAGCCTGATGCGTTTGGTGATTTAGTTGTCAAAAACCATCGGGAAGATCAGCAAACGCCACTGCCATTCCAAGGCACGCACGTAGATACTTTTTACAGCAGCGAGTTTGATGCCTTGACGCTTGACGGCTCTCAGTTGATAGACGACGAGGGTGACATAGATGACATTGCTTCAATAGATTTTCTTGGTGACATCAAACCGCTTGGCACGTACACCTTCCTAGACACAATTGACATGGGCTTGGCGCTTAACGCTGTTGAGCTGGAACGTCGGTTTGTCACGCGGGCGTTCTTGCCGAGAGACCTTATGGATGGCCGCACCGCAAAACTTGATGACTGGGACGACATTGATGGTGATGACGTGAACAACGTCAACGCAGAGCTGTATGTACGCACCACAAATGACGATCCCAGCGGATCTCCAACCTATGGCGACTGGACGACGTTTAACAGCGGCACATTCAAGGGCCGTGGCTTCCAGTTCAAGACAGAGCTGACCAGTGACAAGGTGGACGAAAACATCCTTGTTGACGAGCTGGGCTACAAGATTGAGCTGAAGTCACGCACAGAGTCATCAGATTCGGAAGTTGCCAGCGGCACCAGCACCAAGTCAGTGACGTTTGAAAAGCCGTTTTTCACTGGTACGTCAGCCCTCGGGGGCGTCAATGCTTACCTGCCAAGCGTTGGAATCACCGTGCAGAACCTAGGGGCCAACGAACGCTTCAACATTTCAAACGTCAGCAGCACCGGGTTCAACATCGATGTGTTGGACGCAAGCGACAACAACGTCAATCGCAATTTCACATACTCAGCGAACGGCTATGGCCGGGGGCAGTAGAATTAGGCGATACCAAGCAGATTTGTTGTGGCAACACACGACTACAATCTTGCGAACGCCACAGGTGCGGCATTCAGGAGTGACCTGAACAATGCGCTGTCTGCTGTTGCGTCAAATAACAGCAGCTCAAGCGACCCTGCCACGACGTTCGCTTATCAGTGGTACATCGACACTGGCGACAACACCCTCAAGATCAGGAATGCCGCTAACGATGGATACGTCAACGTCAGCACTGTTGGCGGCGTTGGAACGGCCAACTTTGGGCTCGCTCCACTAGCAGGCCCGACGTTCACGGGCGATGTCGTCATTAGCAGCACGTCGGCACTTCAGATCCCAGTCGGCACAACGGCGCAACGGCCAGGCAGTCCAACTGCCGGAGACCTGCGGTTTAACAGCACTACTACTTCAGCAGAAATACACAACGGCACAGCGTTTGTTGCTGTTGGCGGAGGGGCAACAGGCGCAGGCGGTGACGCTTGTTTCTACGAAAATGATTTAACTGTCACGACCTCATATAGCATCAGTGCAAACAGTGGTGCTCACGCCGTTGGCCCGCTGGTCATCAACAGTGGCGTCACCGTCACGGTGCCTTCAACGTCCCACCTCGTTATCAGCTGATCATGGCAATCACGATTGACGGCGACGGAACAATCACAGGCGTATCGGTTGGCGGCCTGCCTGACGGAGTTGTTGATGCCGACATGCTGGCGGCAAATGCTGTTACTACAGCAAAAATTTCTGACAATCAGATCACTACAGCAAAAATTTCTGACAGTCAGATTACTAACGCTAAGTTAGCCAGCGATCAGCAAAAAGCACTAGCTAAGGCGTGGGTGAATTGCGTTCACGATGGAACAGTAACCGACAGCTTTAACGTGTCTAGCGTCACTGACAATGGGTCTGGTGATCTAACAGTAAACTTTACTAGCAGTCTTGCGAACGCAAACTATTGCATGACAGGCGGTGCAATTTATTCAAACGGCGGCCCTTTTGATGCGTTTGGGATGCCAACGGTTTTAGAGGGTGACAGCAGCGGCAACCCAAACACTAAGACAACTTCAGCGTGTAGGGTCAAAACTATGCACGCTCAGCGATCAAGTAACTCCTTAAATATCGTTCAACAGACCAATAGTCAGCTGCAAATTTATTTGGTTTTTCACGGAGATTGACCAATGACCAAAATTATTTACCAAAACTCAGAAGGCGGCGTTTCAATCGTCGTTCCAACAGGCGAAGTCCCTGTTGAAGAGCTTCCTGCAAAACTTGGCCTGACTGATTACGAAATCGTTGCTGATGATGCGGTGCCTACTGATCGCACCTTCCGCAATGCTTGGGTGAAATCAGGCAAAACGATTGCAGAGGATCTCACCAAGTCAAAGGCTATCGGGCATGACCTGCGCCGTGCCAAACGTGCTGAAGAGTTTGCCCCTCATGATGACGTGATCTCTAAGCAGATCCCTGGTGCGGATGCTGAAGCAGCAGAAGCGTCACGGGCGACAATCCGCACAAAGTACGCGACAATGCAAACAAGCATTGATGCTGCCAGCTCTACAGCTGAGATTAAAACCGCGCTGAACGGAGGTGCAGGATGAGCTTAAGACTGAACGGCAGCAACTCAGGCTTTTCTGAGATCACAGCACCTGCAACAGCAGGCGACAACACGCTCACATTGCCAGCCGGTAACGGCAGCGCAAACCAATTCCTTAAAAACAGCGGCACTGCTGGGGCGTTGGAGTTTTCAAGCTCAGCCACTGATGGCTCTGGCAGGCTTTTAATCAATACATCTTCAACCATCCCGTCGCCTGGCAT
>TARA_R110002012_G_scaffold9138_3_pt1 | contig 11820 bp, 11 predicted proteins | sample TARA_R110002012 | Tara Oceans TARA_R110002012 (sample SAMEA4396515) | marine metagenome | biome: Westerlies Biome; feature: [DCM] deep chlorophyll maximum layer (ENVO:01000326); material: water (ENVO:00002006), including particulate matter (ENVO:01000060) such as... | depth 40 m
CACCGACTGGGCTCAGCTGTATGCCAACTACTCGGAAGGGTTTGGTATGCCCGACGTGGGGCGGGTGTTGCGCGGTATTGGCACGTCGGGCCAGGATGTGGATACCCTGCTGCAGCTGCAACCCATCGTGACCGATAACCGTGAGATTGGCGCGCGTTTTGACTGGGATGGCTATGGGCTGGAGATCAGCTATTACGAATCCAACTCGGATTACGGCCAGCGGCTCACCGAGCAGAATGGCACCTGGGTAGGTAGCCGAGAGAAAACCGAGATACAGGGCGTGGAGATTACCGGCAACATGCAGGTGGCGGACAAGCACGATCTATCGCTCTCTTATGCCCACACTGAGGGCAAGTCAGATCAGGATGGCGATGGCAGTGTGGATACCAAACTCACCGGTATCAATATCGCCCCGGATACGCTCAAACTCGGCTGGAGCGCTACCTGGAACGAGCGTGTCTCCACACGTTTACAGGGTAGTTACTACTTTGATCGCAGCGTCGATAATCCCGCGCTTGATTTTGACGGCTACGGCCTAGTGGATGCTTCTCTGGCTTATCGCCTGCCCACCGGCAGAGTGTCAGTGGGTATCGAAAACCTCACCGATGAGGATTACCTCACTTACTACTCCCAAGCCGCACGCATTAGTGATGAGTACTACTTCACTGGACGAGGCCGCACTTTTACGCTGGGGTACCAGCTGGATTTCTAGTCAGTTGTTTTCTATTTTCTTTTTCCATGCTCGATACTGTTTGGCGGCGCCCCGAGGGTGCCGTTTTTTCGTCAGTTCGCTCTAAAAGCGAGCTCGCGATTTATGTAGTAAATAAACGAAGAAGGGCGCGCCTATCCCGGCAACAAAGATGCCGGCAGGCAGGTCTTTGGGTAAGAACGCCACACGGCCTAACAGGTCGGCATAAAGTACTATCAAGGCGCCGACCAGTGCTGACGCAGGCACTAATTGTGCCATATTTCGCCCCACCAGTCTGGCCGCCAGGTGGGGCGCAATTAAGCCTACAAAGCTTAAGCCACCGGCAAACGCCACCGCGGCGCCGGCGAGTGCCACGCTGCAGGTCAGCAATATTAATCGGCTACGCAGAATCGCCACCCCCAACCCTTCGGCAACGCTATCACCCAGGGCCATGGCATCCGCATGTCGGGCGAAGGCTAGGCTGATAGGCACCGCGACGACTAACCACGGCACTAGGCCCCACACATCGTCCCATTGCGCCGCGTAAAGGCTGCCGGTCAACCACACGTAGGCGGTCATGGCGGCAGAGTCATCGCTGATCACGATCAACAGGGTGGTGCCAGCGCCCATGGCCGCCGCCAAACCAATACCCACCAGCACCATGCGCGATGGGCTAATACCGTTTTTCCAGGCCAGGCTAACCACCAGCAGTGCAGACACCAGCGCGCCCAGCATGGCCGCAACGGGCAGCCAGTGAATGCTAAGGGTCGAACTCAATAGCGATAGAAACACCACCGCTGCCAGCGCCGCGCCGCTGGTAATACCGATCACATCCGGGGAGGCCAGCGGATTACGCACAATGCTTTGTAGAATCGCCCCCGCGATTGCCAGGGCGGCACCGACCAATACTGCTAGCGCGATGCGCGGAAGGCGCAGCTCCCAAATAATAAAGGTAATATCGCTACTCTGCGGGGCTGCCAGTGCATTTAGCACCTGCAGAGGTGGCGTGGGAAAACTGCCTAAACAGAGCGAAAGCCCGGCGCTTGCTAGCAATAAAAGACTTAGCATCAGCAGGCGACGCAGTAAACGATGACTATCGCTTTTTGCGGTGCTGTTGAGCGTTAATGTTGCGTCTGTTCTCATTGGCCAGCCATCTTGCGTCGTGCCAGATAGATAAAGAAGGGCGTGCCGATCAGCGCAGTCATCACACCGACCGGGATCTCCTGGGGGGGTATTAAAAAGCGCGAGCCAAGATCGGCCAGCAGCAGCAGACAGGCACCCAATAGCGCGCAGGCAGGTAGCAGCCAGCGATGGTCGATGCCAAATATTCCCCGCGCCATGTGGGGCACAATCAGGCCGACAAAACCGATCATGCCCGCCAGCGCCACGGAGCTACCCGCTAGCACAATCACAATTAAGCCGAGTAGTAGCTTGATGGTGGTGGCCTGCATGCCGAGTCCAGCGACCATGTCATCGCCCAACAATAGTGCGTTGGCGTGGCGTATCAGCAGGGTGCTGAGTAGCAGTGCTCCACCAAAAAGCGGCAGTAAGGGCGCTACCAATGAAAGATCGCGTCCCGCCACTGAGCCTGCCAGCCAGTAAAGCACGCTTTCAAAACTTTGCTGATCAATCACCAACAGCCCCTGGCTGAACGACACAAACATCGCCGTTACCGCAACGCCTGCCAGCACAACCCGCAGAGGGGAGAGCTCACCGTGGCGGCCGCGACTAAGCATCACCACCAGGATGGCCGCAACGAGTGCGCCTGATAGCGCGGCCCACACGTAGTGAGCGGGGGTATGTAGCGGCAATAGTGAAACTGCGATCACGACAAAAAACATCGCGCCAGCGTTAATGCCCAAAATGCCCGGCGACGCCAACGAGTTGCGCGTCAAGGTCTGCATCAGCGCCCCGGCAATGGCTAAGCTGGCGCCCACTAGAGCGGCAATTACCGCACGGGGTAAGCGCTCAGTTAAAAGAATGATGTGGGCGATGTTGGTCGGGTCGTAATGGGCGAACGAACCGAATAGAGCGGAGAGGGGGATCTCCGTTGTGCCTAGCATCACGCTGGCGAAAAAGGCGCCTAGTGCCACCAGCGCGCCGATGAAAAGGCCAATACTTTTTGCGGCAACACTGTTTAGCATGAAGTGGGCTCCCCGCGGCCACTGGTGTGAGACAGGCAAGCCCGATGCGTGGCCGCTTCGGGCTGCGTTAGACCATAGTGGCTATACAGATCATCCAGCATGGCGTTGGCCGCCAGTATGCCGCCACCCATCATCCAACTCACTGGCTCAACTTCAAATACGCGTCCGCTTTGTACCGCTGACAGCTGCTGCCAAAGTGGGTGGGAGGCCCAGTGCTGGTAATTATCCGCTATCGCAGGGTCATCCGGCTCAAGCAGAATAAACAGGGCATCGGCATCCAGCACCGGAATGTTTTCAGTACTGGAAAGCTTCATTCCCCAGCTCTGGCTTTGCAGTGTATCGGGTTGCTCAAAACCCAGCTCATCAAGAATCGAACCCGCAAAGCCGCTGGTATAGATACGCACGTGGTCGCTTTTAAAACGCACCACGGCCACTTTTTGCGGCCACTCGCTGCCAAGCCTGGTGGCAATCTGCTGACGAAAGTCGGTGACACGATCATCCCATTGCTCAAGCAGCTCATTTGCCTGTGCTTCGCGGCCAGTAGCATTGGCCACCATGTTCAGCGTGGTCTTGAAGTTAAACACTGTCGGGGCAGATACAGTGGGGGCGATGGCCTCCAGTAGCGGCGCTATTCGTGCATGGCGAAAGTTGCTGGCAATCACTAGATCAGGATTAAGCCAGGCAATCTTTTCCAGGTTCGGTTGGGTCTCCAGCCCCACATGCTCGACGCTATCAAGTGAGTCACGCAGGTAGCGGTACATGGGCTTTTCAAGCCATGAGTCGACTACGCCAATCGGCGTCAGTCCAAGGGCCACGGCGCTGTCGGTAGCCCCCTGGTAAAGTGTCACTATACGCGGTGATTCAGAGGGTTGGTTTGGCGTGTTAGCGGCCGTCATAAAGGGAGTTAACACCGCAAACGTTATCAGCAACACCCTCATTAGAACCTTCTTGCGATGGGGAGATGCTGTCAACATTAATGTCACTTTACGGTTGGCTAGGAGTGCAGTACCAGGATGATGGCATGGCGTAAAAGCTAATGCAAAGCATTACCAAATGAGAGCCACAACTTCCACTAAACCAAATGCCGCCACCCCCGCGGCCACCGGCCAGCCGAGTGAGCGCGTGTGTGACCACACCAACAGCGTGACGCTTAGCCCTATGGCCGTTGCCAGCCATGAGATCGCATTTGGGTTAACCGGCACAATGGAGACGCCGAGTACGGCGGCAATCATCAGCGGGCCGAGAATACCCAGCCACTGGGGCATGTTATTAAGGCCGCTTTCGCTGTTGAGGCGGCGCTGCATCCATAGAAACGGCACTACCCGTATCAGTAATGTCCCCAAGGCAGAAATGACCACGGCTAGCCAAAGTGCGGTGCTCATTGAGTGCCCCTTCTGGACTGGAACTGAACCGTATAAAAGCATAGCGCACCGCAGGCGGCCGCCAGGGGAATCGCCACGTTAGCCCAGCCGACCAGCGTCAAGCTGAGGGCAACTATAATGGTAAGCCCCATGGCCAGTGACCAGCGTTTATCGGTAAAGCGCGGTGCTACCATGGTTAAAAACAGCGCAGGGAGTGCAAAGGGCATAATCTCACCCAGCAGCGGCCAGCGGGCGGTCATCGTCTCGCCTGCGGTGGCCCCAACCAGGGTGCCCACGACCCACACTCCCCAGGCTAATAATGAGGCGCCTAAAAACCAGCCAAACCGTTCAGCCCCGGGCAGTTGGGGTAAGCGAGTAAGCGCCAGGGCAAATACCTGATCGGTCAGGCCGTGCATCAACCAGGGCCAGTGCCGACTTCGCGGTAATAACGCCGCCAGATTAGGCCCGTATACCACATGGCGCACGTTGATCAACATGGTCATCGCGACCACGAGCCACAGCGGTGCGCCGGTGGCAATCATGCCCACAAATAGAAACTGGGAAGCACCGGCGTAAATCAGTAAAGAGATGGCGGTCGCCTCCCAAGTGGCAAAGCCTGCCTGTGTGGCGACTAGGCCAAACGAGAGGGAGACCGGTATATAGCCGCCCAGGAGTGGAATGGCTTCACGGGCGCCCTTGAGCGTTGAACGCACAAGCGGAGAGCGGGAGGGAGCAAGTGTGCTCATTGTGTTTTGCCTTGTTCACCGTAGGTGATGGTCATCATCAATGTGGCCTCAGTTGCCTGGGTGCGGTAAAGGTGTGGCTGGTCAGCAGGGAAGGTCACGCTATCGCCGGGTGCAAGTTCTGTGGGGGCGCCCTCTGGCCCTGCTTCCAGGGCGCCGCTAATCAGCGTGAGCGATTCTAGAGTGCCCGGCGCATGGGCTTCTGCATGGCGCGATGTGTGCGGCGCACAGCGCATCCAGTAGGCATCCACCTGAGGGGAATCCTTGCCTTGGTCAATTAACCGCACCTGAACACCATCTTCACCCAGCGGTACGCTGATCGGCGCTACCAGCGTGCCGAAAGGGACATTGAGCCGCACCGCCAGTCGCCAAATGGTATCCAGCGTTGGGTTGCCATTGCCTTGTTCAAGGCGGCACAGATTGGATTTAGCTATGCCTGCCTCATTGGCCAGTCGTGACAGTGACCAGCCCCGCTCGATACGGAGTGCTTGCAGGTGCTCGCCAAGTGTATTGAGTGAGAGCTTATCCATCTCGTTATCTCTTGTTTCTTTTATAGAACGTTCTATATAAAGAACGTTAGCCTGTCAACGAATCGCTGGTAAATCCTTGCTGGCACCTTTTATGCATTAGCTTATATAGGTGAGCGTTTTGCGGTGGCTCTAAAAAGTCTGTTTGAGTGAGAGATCTGGTGCATAAATGTGATTCGTCAGTAGATGTCGTTCGTTAGATAACTGTTGCAAGGAGGCGCCATGCGGTCACTGGCAATGCTTAGACCGGTTAAATCAATTCTATACAGCGTGGCGTTACTGCTGTTGGGTAACGGCTTACTGAATACCCTGCTGACGCTGCGCGGCACAGGAGAGGGGTTTTCAAGCGCGATATTGGGCATGATCATGTCCGGCTACTTCGTGGGGTTTATCTGCGGCACCTGGGTGAGCGGGCGTTTAATTCGTCGGATGGGGCATATTCGTACCTTTGGTTTCTGTGCGTCTATTTGTGCGTCGGTCGCGCTGTTGCACTTGGTATTTATCAATCCATGGGTGTGGTTGCCATTACGCATTGTCTACGGCCTTTCCTTTATTACCTTGATTACCGTGATTGAGAGCTGGCTGAACAGCCAAGCGGCAAGCCACGAGCGCGGGCGCATTTTCGCCGTTTATATGGTGGTCAACTTGGGGGCCTTGGCGATTGCCCAACAGCTGCTACGACTCTCTTCTCCGCAAGGCTTTTTGCTGTTTGTGGTGATCGCCATTTTGATTAGTTGGGCACTGCTACCGATTACCTTGACTCGCCGCGTGCAGCCTAAAATGTCCGAGCGGCCTAAAAGTAGCCTGCGTTCATTGCTTGGCTTCGCGCCGCTGGCCGTCGCCTCCGCCGCGTTGTCGGGCCTCGCCATGGGGGCTTTTTGGTCAATGACGCCGGTGTATGCCACGCAATTAGGCTTTGATATTGGCGGGGTGGGCCTGGTGATGAGCGTCGCTATTATTGGTGGGGCTCTGCTGCAGCTACCCATCGGGCGCTTTTCTGATAAGCATGATCGTCCGCGGGTGATGACCTGGGTGGTGTTAGGTGCCGCGCTTATAGCAGCATGCATGCCGTTTGCGCCCAGCCACGAGGTGTTGCTAGGGCTCTATTTTATCTGGGGAGGCTTGGCATTCTCGCTTTACCCGCTGGCCGTCGCACAACTGATTGACCAGCTTCACCCGGATGAAATTGTGTCAGGCTCTGCGGATATGTTGGTGATGCACGGCGCCGGCTGTGCCGTCGCGCCCATCGCCTCGGGGTCGCTGATGACGGCCGTCGGAAGCCATGGACTGCCGATGTATATTGCCTGCGTATTTACCTTGTTGGGATGTTATGCCATTTACCGCCGCCGCCATGTCACGGCGCTGGTTACCCAGCCTGCGCACTTTGAACCCATGGTGCAAAGTAGTGCAGGCGCGCTGGAATTGATCTTTGATGATACCCAACGTGACCTGTTCGATGACCCTAGTTTCTATGAGGAGCACGAGCGCAAGCGATTGGCTGATCTGGTCAAATTGTCAAATAGTTAACCGTCGATAACGAAGAATAATCGTAAACCGCTGGGATTCGTTTTGTGGGAACGGTCAAGGGGCTTGAGCAGGGAAGTGGCCTTCGTAAAAGGCCACTTTCCCTATGCGACATTTAAGAGCGCTTCCCTTCTTGCGCTTGACAGGCCGCCGCGGTGAACAGCACATCGGTAGATGAGTTGAGCGCGGTTTCGGTAGAGTCTTGCACCACACTGATCACAAAGCCTATCGCCACCGCCTGCATCGCCACTTCAGTGGGAATGCCGAATAAGCTAGCGGCCATGGGAATCAACATCAGTGAACCGCCCGCCACGCCTGAAACGCCGCAGGCCGCCAGCGCAGACACTACGCACAGCAGTAGGGCAGTAGGAAAATCAACGCTAATGCCCAGCGTATGGGCAGTGGCCAGGGTGATGACCGTAATGGTAATAGCGGCGCCGCACATGTTGATCGTCGCGCCCAACGGAATCGAGATGGAGTAAGTGTCGGCATCCAGCTTTAAGCGGCGGCAAAGCTCCAGGTTGACCGGAATGTTCGCCGCTGAGCTGCGGGTGAAAAAGGCCGTAATGGCACTACCGCGCAAGCAGGTAAACACTAGAGGATAAGGGTTTTGGCGGGTGGCAATGTAGACCAGCAACGGATTGCTCACCAGGGCAACAAACACCATGCAGCCCACAATCACCCCCAGCAACTGGGCATAGTTAAGCAATGTCTGGATGCCTGACTCTGCTAGCGTTCCCGCTACCAAGCCAAAGATGCCTATGGGCGCTAAACGAATCACAAGAGTAACGATGCGGGTAACCGCCGTCGACATATCGCTTAATGCTTGTCGGGTGGTGTCGTTTGCCTGGCGTAGCGCCAAACCAAGGCCGATGGCCCAGGCCAGAATAGCGATAAAGTTCGCTTCCATTAGCGCAGTCACGGGGTTGGCCACCGCGTTCAATAAAAGATCTTTGAGTACGTTAAAAATATCCCCTGGCGGGTTGCCATTCACGCTCTCTGCATTCAATGCCAGTTCGGTGGGAAATAGAAAGCTGGCCGCTACTGCGATCAAGGCAGCGCACAGCGTACCCACTACATACAGAACCAACACTGGACGAATATGGGTGGGCTGGCCCTTTTGATGGGCTGAAATCGCAGCGGCCACCAGCACAAACACCAGAATGGGGGCTACCGCTTGTAAAGCGGCAATAAATAGCTGGCCTAGTAGGGCTACATCGCGGGCAACGCCCGGCACAAACAGGGCGAGCAATACCCCGGCAAGAATACCGATTAATATCTGCGGGATAAGGCCAAGCCGGACAAGTGGCCGGAATACAGAGCGGGTGGTGGCGATCATTGCGCGACTCTCAGGTAGTAAAAAGAGGTAGTAAAAGTAGAAGGCGTTTCGGCAATGGGCTGCCAATGCACCTGAAAGGGGCACTATTCTATCAGCTGCGGTTAGGTCACGGGCGGCTGTGTAAAAAACTCACCGGCGATATACTGCATGATCGTTGAACGTGAGAATGTTCAGCGTTACTTAAATAGCGGCACGCTGCTGGTATCGAAAAAAAGCCCAGGGGAATTTTCAATGCAGATCAGAATATTGTTAATGGCGTTGGTGGCGCTATGCGCTTCATCGTTGGCCATGGCCAGTGATTACTACGTCGATATCACTAACCGCACCGGCTACACCATTTACTACATGTACGTGAGCCCTGGGAAATCAAAAAGCTGGGAAGAAGACGTGCTGGGCAGTGACGTACTGATGAACGGTGATACCCAGCGGGTAACCTTGACGGGCTATACCAACCCTTACTTCGATATTCGCCTCGTCGATGAAGATAACGATAGCTATACGTTCTGGAACATCGACGTATCCAAGCAGGACATTGTCGTCACGCTGGATCATCTGGATTAGTGCTATCTTCATCCAATAAAAATGCCCCAGCCTCATAATCGGGCCGGGGCATTAGTCAATAACAGACGTTCATCGTGGAGAACTAGCTAGTTAAGCCGCAACACCATCCATGGCGGCTGGAACACTCTGCTGTGGCTTGCGCTGTGTGGTGCTGGTTTCTGAAAGCGTACTGGTGCCTGAACGGGTAGCAGTCTCTGAAAGCATGTCGTTACTGAGTACTATCTCCGCATAGCCACGCTCATTCAAGGCGACTACCTCGGGTGAGGTGCCCCATTTCATTAGCATGTTGTCGAGTATCTGTTCAGCGTGGTCTACCTGACCCCACTGAGAGAGCAATTGGGCAATGGCGTAATCGCACTCAGGGGTGTCGAACAGTTCATCCCTGATATCCTGAATGGCGATGTGAAGTCCCGCTTGGGAAAGATCGCTTAGCGTTTCACTGTGCATATCACGGCTCCGTGTGAATGCGGATGGAACAGCGGCTAATATTAGCTAACCGCCTGAATTTGCGCTGTACATGTGTTGTACGACACTGAGACTAATATAGCCATGAACGAGAAGCAAATGCAAAAACATTCCATGACAAGTTAGTGACGTTTATGCCTTCGCAGTGTCCAATAGCCTCCCCATAATCGAGTCGCCGTGGTGATGATGCAGGCAATCGTAAACAGCGCCGCCAGGGTTGGAAAGTGCTCAGGGAAAAGGCAAAACAGCACTAATGCCAGCACCGTCTCAGTACCTTCTGTTAAACCTTCTAAATAGTAAAAAGCTTTGCTGGGAAAGTGAGGGCGCTCTATCGCCTGATGTTTGGCGGCAATGGCAAAGGCCAGAAACGAGGTGCCGGTGCCGATAAATGCAAAGAGAAGCCAGGCAGCGGGCAGGGCGTTCTGGGCGGGGTTTGCCAGGGCGAAACCCAGCACGACCGCCGCATAAAAGACAAAATCTAACCCAATATCAATAAAGCCACCGGCATCACTTGTGCGACCGCTTAACCGAGCCAAGGCCCCGTCCAGGCCGTCACCAAGGCGGTTTAAGATGATTACCACTAGCGCCAGCCAATAATGCTGCCAAGCTAAGAGGGGAAGGGCGGTTATACCAATGCAAAACGCCGTCACTGTTATTTGGTCAGGGGTATAGCCCTGTCTATGCAACGGTTCTGCGATTCGTGTCAGCCAGCGGTGAGTCATTGGCATGGTCCAGCGATCGAGCACAGGCACCTCCTAGATGCGTCAATAACAATAGGTTGTGAATTTTCGTTGCCACTTGGCATGTTTAGCTGGGGACTTATTAATTAGGTGTAGTTAATAGATATAACTAAAGTCGTTAGACTTTGGTGGTAGTTTTGGCAAAAAAACTGGACTAATGGCCTATTGCAGTGAATAAAGGGCCGCCAAATAAGGTCTGGCATTACCTCTATAACAGCTTATTTGCCGTGATACAGGCCTTAGAATTCTTCTTTAAACCCTGACAGCAAGTGGCGCAAATAGCATGCAAAAAACTGCCCTGACGACGGTATGGGATCAGCTATGGCATTCCCACTACCAAACTAAAAACTTATTGATGTGCGCGCTGCCAACAGGTGGTGCTGCGAACGCGGCGGCTTCCTCTAGCAAGCGTGACCCTAATCACGCGCCTAAACCGCCTGCTTATACCAAGCCACAAACAGTTGGCTTATTGCTTGGGCCGCTACTCTTCGCGTTGGTGGTGATGTTTTTTCATCCTGCCGATTTGAGCATGGAAGGCCGCATGGTATTGGCGACTACCCTGTGGGTCGCCGTATGGTGGATTACTGAGGCCATTCCTATTCCGGCCACCTCGCTATTGCCTATTATACTCCTCCCGATCACTGGTGCGCTGGATAGTAGTACGGTCACCGCGGCGTATGGCAACCCGATTATTTTCCTCTTCCTGGGCGGTTTCATGATCGCGCTAGCGATGGAAAAGTGGGATCTACACAAGCGTATCGCCCTGTCCATTATTGGCGTGCTGGGAACGAGCATTAACAGCATCGTATTTGGTTTTATGGCCGCCAGCGGCTTTTTGTCAATGTGGGTATCGAATACCGCATCGGTCATGATGATGCTACCTATCGGTACCGCTATTGTTTACCAAGTGAGCAAAGAACTTGAAAAAACGGATGGTGACCACAGTGCTGAAATCGATAAATTCAGTAAGGCACTGATTTTCGGTATTGGCTACGGCGGCACCATTGGTGGTTTGGGAACGCTGATTGGTACGCCACCCAATATTATTCTGGCGGCGATTATTAACCAGCTATTTGGTGTGGAAATATCCTTTGCCGGTTGGCTTATGTTTGCATTCCCCGTGGTGGTAGTGCTGCTAGTATTTGCCTGGCTGCTGCTGACCCGCGTTTTTTTCCGGATTGAGTTTAGTCACCTGCCCGGTGGCAAGGCGCTGATCAATAAAGAGAAGGACGCTTTAGGGTCCACCAGCTTTGAAGAAAAGGCGGTATTGGCGGTGTTCTTGTTAGCCGCTTTTATGTGGATTACCCGCTCCTTTTTGTGGCAGGGCCAGATCATTACCATTCCTGGCATTAACGACACCATGATTGCGGTTGCCGCTGCGCTATTGCTGTTTTTAATTCCCGCCAAAAACAAGGGTGGCTGCCTGCTGGGTTGGGACGTGGCAAAAGATGTCCCGTGGGGAATTTTGCTGCTGTTTGGAGGTGGTTTGGCGCTTGCGGCGGGCTTTGGTTCTTCTGGCCTGGCGAATTGGATCGGTGGGCAAATGAGCGTGCTGGAAGGGGCTAACTTCCTGCTGGTTATTCTAATGGCAACTGGCATGGTGCTCTTCTTGACGGAAATCACCTCTAATACGGCGACAGCCACCATGATTCTTCCGGTACTGGCGTCGTTGGCGCTGGCACTGGATATTCATCCGTTTGTGTTGATGGTGCCGGCCGCCATGGCTGC
>TARA_R110002012_G_scaffold23069_3_pt1 | contig 11814 bp, 2 predicted proteins | sample TARA_R110002012 | Tara Oceans TARA_R110002012 (sample SAMEA4396515) | marine metagenome | biome: Westerlies Biome; feature: [DCM] deep chlorophyll maximum layer (ENVO:01000326); material: water (ENVO:00002006), including particulate matter (ENVO:01000060) such as... | depth 40 m
CATAGACTGCTTTAGATGATCATAATGTCCTCTAGCTTCTACACCCGCTTCGTATCCAGCTCCTGTATACAATTGTCTTACAAGGTTTCCTCCTTGTCGTAACAATGTAGTGTTTCCAGCAGCTTTTGTTAGCTGTAATAATTTATTAGCATCTGCTCCTCTATCTGCAACTTTAAATATTCTTTTAAGACGAGACATATTCCTAGCATGAGAAGCTGCCGCTAACGGCGCTGCTGCTCCAAATGTTGCAGCTGTTGCCGCAACCCAAGCCATTTCTGTTAATGCTGCACCAGCAACAAAACTCATACCGTTCATAAACTGATCTGACCAAAAATTAGCAGTCCCTGCTCTTCGCCACCATTCTTGTTCTCTTTCGTATTTAGTATAATAGTTAGGAAGTTTTTTATCCATCCATTCGTTTATACCATCTAAACTATTTGCAAAAGAGTTATTAAATAATTTGTCAAACTCTAGATTATACAATGCAGAAGCTCCCCCAGCAATAGCTCCTACTGTACCACCAGCAACGTTTACCGCTGTTTTACCTATAGCTTTCATCATACCATTAGCCCACTTATCTCCTGTTCTTTGACGTCTACCTCTAGTTTCATTAATATCTAATGCTTGTTCTAATGTAAGACCCTGTTGTTTTTTACTATTAAAATCTAATTTAGAGTCTCCTAAACCTAAGCCACCTAATGGTATTGGAGACATTTGTCGATTTGCCTGCTTACCTTTAAATTTAACTACAGGGGCATAAGCAGACATATCAGGAACTATATCTTCTTTTTTTTCTTCTTGTTCTTGAGATTGGTTATCTACAGAAGGTTCCTCTGTAAGGGAAAAATTTGTTAAATCAGGTAATAAATCTTCAGCCATATAATTTAGTTTTATGTAAGTCCGCTGCTACTTATTTTTGCAGCATTTAAATAGTTTAAATAAGAACCTGAATTCATAAATCCTTGCATTTCAGCTTCCATTAAAGAGTCTATTAAATGCATACCTCTCCATTTATTTGGATCAGAAGCATTAGAAGGGCCAACAGATTTATAAATATCTTGAGACACTTGCCCGTTTACTATTTTATGATAATTTATATTTAATACAGGTTCTATAACTCTAGTTTTAGGATTAAATTCATAAGTATAAGTACCTAGCTGCATAACTTCTGTATCTCCCTCTATTATAGTTCTACCTAGATTAGTTGTTGTACTTTGATTATAATTATGATTTCTTAAATTATTCATTATTTGATGGCTTGAACTAAAAGATGCAGTAGCGTCTTGAGTTCCACCTATTTCTATTTCTACTGTAAATGCTTTATTGTTATTTTTTAAATTTGCAGGCACTTTTAAAGAAATTACATGAGAACCTGCAGCTCTACCCCCGGCTGTAAATCCAGGAGCTAAAATATTTTTTGGATCAGTTAAAGCAGCTTCAATTGCAGCTTTAGTATTTCTAGTGCTTACACCACTTCTAGCATTTTGTGCTGCAAATTCTATTGCTTCACTTCTGCTTTGACTAAACTGGCCTTTTTTGTTCCTTACTATCCAAGGCACTCCATCAAATGTACCCTTAAATATTTGATCAGCTACATAATTTTGGTATCCTGCATTTGGAATATACATTTTTTCAGAAAAATTTGAATAAGCTCTTTGAGCATCAGACAATGATTGTAAAAATTCTTTGTCATTTTTAAAATAAGGAACGCCTTGATCATCTGTTGCAAATCTATGTTCTTTATTTTTTACAAGCAAAGTAGCTACATAAGCATCTCTATTTGCTTTTAGTTTAGCTTCTTTTATTTTTAAAATATCATTTCCTGCAGCTTCTAAGTCATCATCTAATTTTGATGAAATATTTCCTAATATATCATCTATATTTTCTTCTGTTATTTTTACATCAGAGTATTCAGAGTATTTAGAAATTGAATCACTAAAGTCATAATCACCACTGCCGTCATCTTTAAAGTATTTGTCTTTTAATACACCATCGTTATTTTTTAATATATCTATAGCTGTTATAGGTCTACTATTTTGAGTAACATTTCTTCTAATAGTACTTAATTCTAACTGACTATTAGTCTCCTGCATATTATCTAATGCATCAAAGAAGTAATCATTTTTCATATATTGTAACTTCTTACCAATTTGTTTAGATCCTATAGCTTGCATTTGTTGCCCTATTATATCTAAAGCTTCTTCTTGTGTAAAATTTTGACCTGTAGCGCTGTTTATATCTAATTCAGTCAACTTCCTTACTTGTTGTCTTCCTTCGTTAGAATCTAAATAAGCGCCCTGTAAAGCCCTTACAATGTCATTTACTTTCTTTTCCCCAATTTCATTTCCATGTACCATATATCCTAGTATATCTTGCTCAACTAAATTATAGCTTTGCAAATATACAGGGTCTGCTGCAATATTTTGCAACATTTCTTCCATTTTACTTGAATAATCTAATTGTGATTCTACAGTACCTGTAAATATATTAGTACGAGTTTCTCCTGTATTAGGATCTACTTCAAAAGAACTATGCGCTTGCCCAGCATCCATCATCATAGGTTGATTATTTTCATCATACTGGATATTACCCTGAGCATCTCTAACGTATACTTTGTCAAAAAGTATCTGTTGCCCTTTAGCTCTTAATTCCATTTTTATTTTTTGATCTGCTTCCCAATTAGCATATGACTGCCTAGACGCATTTAATGCCTCATTACCTTGCCAATCTGTTACCGCATTAGATACTACTGTTCCTGCATTCTCAAAATTATTTGCGCTAATAGTATCTTTAAATGTAGAATTAATACCATCTATAGCTGCTGATTTATGATGTTTATCCCCGTCTAAAACATTCATAGAGTTTGCAGTACGATTTAATAAATCATATTGCATTTTATTTTTATCCCATCTGTCTCTTAATGTTTGTGCAATTTTTACTCGTTGGGGGTCTACATATTGACTTACATAAGGTTGTAGTTGATATCTACTATATTTATTAGCCATAAACTTGTTTTTTACGTTTTAGTTGTTTTCTATTTTTCTTGTATCCGCCTAACATATTTTGCGTTGGATTATAATTTTGTGCAAACTTCTTTTGTTTTGCAATCATTTTTTCACGTCTAAGAGCAGCTTGATCTTCAGTAGTCATAGTATTTGTTGCATTTTCAACTTTATTTCCTATTCGTTTTTGATAGTCAGCATATTTTTCTCCAGATCTTTGTAATTGACTAAACATAGCTTGATTGCCTTTTTTTAATTCACTATAATAACTTTTTTTATCTTGTATTTGATCTCTATATCTTCTATCTAGTTCATCTCTAAAGGGACTAAAAAATTTAGATTTATTACCAAGTTTTAAAGCTTTTTCTTCGTTACCTCTACCCATAGCGTCTAGTGCTCTAGCAGATAATCTTTTTGATTTTCTACTTCTTTTGTCATCAGACATACGATCTCTTTTATTGCTTAATCTTCTTCTATTAAACTTATCAAGTTTAACTCTTTCTCCTCCAAATCTAGCATTTTCTGGATCTTCATTTTCACCCTGATTAGTAACATTAGCAGTTAATTGCTGAGACTGTTGATTTTGATAATTAGTATATTGAGTTAATGCAGTATTATATTCTGGAGTACCAGGTTTAATATTAGGATTAGCTTTTTTAAATGCTGCTTCTATTTCCCAAAATCTTTCATTTACACCTGTATTACCAGCAACAGCTGATGCTAACTCTTTTTGAGATTGATATGCTAATAAGTCTTTATTAATACCTGCAAAATTTTTGGTCAGAGTATCTAATCCACTTAGCCTTCTATCTTTAGTAGCTGCTCTCGCTCCTGTATTAAATTCATTAACATACATTCTGTTTTTAACATTCATCATGTTTGTTTTTTGATTCAGACCTGCTTCTTGATTAGCTATAGCTGCATTTTGTCGTTTTTCTTGCGCACCAATTTTAGCTTCTTGTTGATTGCTTTTTTCATATGCAGCCATCTTAGCAGCTATACCTCCAGGTCCTAAACCACTTTGCTCTATAAATCTACCCATACCTCTAAGCTCTCTTTGATTTGCTGCTCTTGCGTCATCAAATCTTACTCTGTCTAGATGAGTTTTTGGTATTTCTCCAGGAGGTGCCATATAATCAGGTTTAGCTCTCATTGCTGCAATAGCAGGAAGCATTTGAAGACCCATAGCTAACCCTGTACCAACCTTATGCCAAGGAAAAGGTTTTTTAAAGTCCATGTTTACATTCGACTTTTCTTCTTCTTCTTCTGCACAGCACGCTTCACTCATACTACCATCCTCACAAGGACATCCTTCTACCGTAGATTCTGGTTTTACTAAATCTGACGTATCTAATATTTCTTCTGTTAATGGGTCAGGGCCCTGGTTATCAAGCATAAGCTTTAAAGCTTCAAATGTATCTGTACCAAATTTACCATCTATACCTGCAAAGTTAACAGATTTTTCTCCTTCTTTTCCAATATATTCTCCTTCTTCTCCTGTAATAAGTCCTGCCTCATCAAGGTCTCCCGTTAATCTTGTTTGAAGAGCTTTAACATGGTCTGGATTTTTAAAATCAAAATCTTCCATTCCTGTTAATTGTCTAATTTCTTCCATATAAGGTTCTACATCTTTCATGTTTATATTATTATATAAACCGGAAAATTCTGTACCTGAATCTGAACCACTCTCGTTTTCATCTGTTTTAAGAAGTTCAGTAATATCATTTCCTTGATCCCATTCTCTAAATAGGTAAAAGTAATCTGGATTATCTGGTGTTACACCAGTTTCTTCTTGAAAAGATGTTTCTCGATCACTAGTTGCTTTCATATCTGATTGGCTTTCTGATGGGCTTTCTGGAAAATCATAAGAAGGATCTTGATTCAGATTATTTGATCTATTTGGAAAATACGAACTTACCCCTGTATCTTTCATATGCTGTTCCATTTCTTCTTTAGATGTAAATTTTTGTTCAGCATTAACATCATTAGGATCGTAATAATAATAAACAACACTATCACTTCTTTTTCCATCAGGATCGTGAGAAGTAGTATAAAATGCAGTATCAGGAGAGTTTATATCATTGTTATAAAAAGGATACCCTCCTTTTTTGTATAATTTTTTTTCTCCTCCTAAACGCATCTTTTTTCTACCTGCTGTTTTTTCTTGCATATCAGCTAATGCATCAATTTCTGTTTGAGATGCTCCCGACTTTACCATAGACTCATGTCTATCTGCAAAAGATCTACCACCCAGTTTTAAATAACTAGAAAAGAAATAATCTTTTTTACCGCCTTTCCCAAAGTTTACCTTATCCATAGTTTCACCTCCTTCTACTTCTGTCATAGGATCTACCATAATACCACCTTGTTCATGGCTTCTACCTATAAATTTAGTAGCTCCACCAGGTAAAGGTTTAGCTATTCCTCCTTCTAATCGTTCACCTCCCATTCTACCCATTTGAGGCATAGGCCCACTTGTAGCGGGTTGATTTGGACCAGTTAGCAGAGGAGAATCTATAAGAGGATTAACAGTTTGTGTTGGATTAGGTGTAGGTGTAAACATATTTCCTCCTGCAAGTTTTTCTCCTTTTAGTGTTTTACCTAATGCTTTTGCAGTATATAATGGATCGCCTTTTACAGATTTTACAAAAGGATCAACAACATTTACAGCACTTGCTTTTAATCCTTGTGTTAAATTTTTAGCATCTTTTATTTTATCTATTTGTTTAGCTGATGTTTTCATAACAGTATTTGCTAATTTTCCACCTGCAACACCTTGTCCTAGTATAGGAACTGTTGTCATTAAATTAACACCTGTATTTACAGCATGCTTTTTTGCCTTATCCATATTCCCACCAAAAAAATTAGTCAAAGTTCTAGCTCCAGATATACCAGTATTAACAAGATCTGCTACAGCTCCAATTCCAGGAGACATACCACCTACTGTTAAACCAGTTTGTACGTTATCTAATGTATCACTCCAAGATGTATTAGCTGCTTTTTGATATTGATCAGCTGTTCCACCAGGTGCATCATAATCTTGTAATCGTTTACGTTCTTGATTTACATTAAAATCAAATCCTCCTCCAGCATACATTCTTGGTCCACCCATCATTTGCATATATTGAGGCATACCTTGTTGTTGATTAAGCATAGGCTGCTGTGGCATCATACCTTGTTGAGGAGGCATCATTGCTTGAGGAGCAACTGATCCACCAAATTGATACATTCGTGGTCCTCCCATTCTTTGATATCCCATTCCTAAATCATAACCGCTATATTCTTTCATGTTACCAGAAGCCATAGCATAATTTTGTAACGCTGTACCTCTTTGTTTTCTTTGTTCAGCTTGTTGAGCTCTAGCTATTCTTGCTTGTTTTTTTCCACTAGCCGCACCATAAATAGCACCACCAATACCACCAGCTAGAGTACCTAATGGTCCTAATGCAGATCCTACACTTGCCCATTGCCCTGCTTGACTCAACATTCTACCTGTTTTTTCTTTTCCTGTAAATGTTGTTACGTCATTATCATCAGCTGCTTTTGATATAGCACCTCCTATAAGTTGTGCACCCATAGTATATAACATAGGATTTTTAAGAGCACTTGTTAAACTACCTCCTACTTTTGTTTGTGCAAATTCTTTTCCTGTTCCTAAAAAGCTTTTACCAGCATCTCCTGCACCTGCAGCTAAATTACCTGTAGCAGTACTACCAGCACCTAAATTTTGAGATACATAATCTCCTACTTGGGGTGTCTGCATTCCTTGAAGACCTGTTGGAGCCCCACCTCCTGGTAAACCACCTCCTATACTTAAATCCATACCTGCAGTAGGATTTGCTAAACTAGGACCAATAGGAGCTCCTCCTGTTGCTGATTGCAAATCTCCTATAGATAATGGACCTGCAGGTGGTGCTGCAACCCCTGGTTTTTTACCAAATAAATCTTTTACAAAATCTGTAGCTTTATTGCCAAATTGTTGTACTTGATCTAGTTGACCTAATTTTGTTAATTGCCCTGCTAATTGATTTGTTTGGGCGTCCTGTGCCATATTTCTTTGTAAAGCTTCGCTTCTCCATCTTCTACTTGATTCAGCTGATGCGTCTAAACCTTGCTCATATTGATCAAGATAATTAGGATCAGTTTGCTCATATACAATATTTTGTATAGGCATCATACTGGCAGGTAATGCAGGTTGATACATACCTCCTGTATTATATTTTCTTATAAGTTTTTTCTTTATAGGGCGCTTTTTACCCTTCTTTTTTGTGTGTTTTTTCTTTATCATTTTCTTAGGAATTTACGGACTCCCACTTCTGTGGAGTACAAATTTACTAAATTATTAGCACTATTACTAATAATTAATCGAATTGCTAGGTATTTGTCTACGAATTTTTTAGGATTAGGCGTGTCAAAATTTACGCCCATTATTTGTTCATCAGCACCACTTGTCGTTATAATTGTTCTACTATTGTCAAAAGAAACACTTGCTGGTGTAGGCACACCTCCAGGCGTAATAGCATTACCATCGTCATAAAAGAATAAATCATAATAGAGAGAAGTATTACCTCCACCACTTACACTTGTAAATTGACCTTTAGTAAAGTCTCTAAATTTATTTATATACCATTCTTTTCCATTTCTTCTTGTATTAACAAGTTCTTCTACTTGTATCTGGCCTGAACATTGGTACGTATTATATAAAATAAACGAAGTTATACCAGGAGTATCTATTTTTGTAGACATTAAATTATCTAAAAAGTCTGATTCATTTGTAAATGAAGCAGGTTTGTGCTGATATACATCAGTAATAAAACTAAAATTATAAAACATTTTAGATAAATTTGCTCCTTGATTGTGTATTACTTCACATTCAGAATCATAATTACGTTGCGTATGAGTACCTAGTTCATGGTCTTCTATTCCTTTAGTATAAAACTTACCTTTATTATATGGAATATTATGTCTCCATATTAATCGATGAAAAAAGTTATCTTGATTTGAGTAATCAATATCTTCTGTATCACCTGTTAATGCATAAGCTTTTAATGAATATAAATCAGTTGATGTAGTTAAATATCTGTAAGGCCAATAATCATGAAATGATACCCAAATATTAAGTTTAGGATAATATGATACACTCCAACCAGTTTCTTGGAAAAAAGGATCTTTATTATACAGAGTGTTTATAGATGAATCTTCTAGACCAATAGTTAGTAATTCCCAAGTATCTTCTTCTCCCGTTTCTGACCAATAAAAACTATCATCAGTTGGTTCATATTTAATTGCTCCATGTGTAGGATCTACTGTACCTGACTGCCAAGCTCTCCAAGCATTAGAAAATGTGTTAGTTGGCGCTATCTCTCTTTTAGTTAATATAACTCTTTGAAATTCTTCATCCCAAACAGAAATAAAACTAAAGTATAATGGATTATCTTCAAAATTTCTTTTACCAAAATATTCTAATTCGTATGCTAAATTAGTTGAAAACCATTTTTCTAAACCTAATATACCAATATCTGTTATACTATCAGTAGCCATAAAAACTCTTCTATTTTTTTGGTCTACATAAAAATATCCATACTTAGTTACACAAGTAGACCATTGAGATTGTAATCCTCCATGACCTGATTCTGTCTGTACTAACTCTACAGGATCTTGAGCAAATATATTTCCACTACCAACAAAAGCTTCAGAGCCATCACCTAACTGCATTGTTTGTTTACCTTGCGTTTTGTATAACGTATCCTGCATATGTAAATACAGTAGATTATTAAATACAGATATTTTCCATAAGTCTCCTCTATTCTTAGGTAAATCTTTAAAGTCTGTAACTAAGAATACTCTAAAAGCATCTATTAAAGTAGTATCATCTGACTTTGTACTTCTTATTACTCTAGTAGGAAAGTTAGATGGTTGTGCTATTTGTAATGGTAATGGAACGGTATGACCTAAATCATTTACTGCGCTATAATCTTCATTATATTTTATTTTTCCTGTACCTGTTAAATCTATAGTGTTATCTAAATCTAATACATCTTTTGCTGGTGATCCTGGATAATAACTTGTATCCCTAGCCTCCATGTGTCTAAAGTTAATATTATCTGTAGACTCAACAATTATATCATATAGCATTCGTATGTCATGTCCTAAAAATGGAACTCCTATAACATGTTCTACAGGATTTAAATTAGGACGTAAATGTTTTCTATATCCATGTCTACATATAAATGTATCTCCTCCAAATACATGAGCTGTTTTAAATCTAGTTACAACATCTCCATTTTCAGTATTTCTAGAACCACCTCCTTTTACACCATCTCCAAGATCTACATATTGATATGGATCTCCTCCTGTAGCTTCTTCAAGTACTTCACCAGTTTCATCATCTATTACTGCTGGTACCATTGTATCAGGATTTATAGTATTAGATAATAATGCATTTCCTTCAGATGCACTAATTACAGGCGCACCATCTTCATCTACCCAAAATCTTTTATACTCTGCTCCTGTAACTTCATACCCTGTCCAAACAAGTTTTTGTGTATCTATAGAATTATACATATCTAATCTAAATGCATGTAAATTACTTAGATAATAAACAGGTTTAGGATCGCCACTTGCATCTAAATCTACTGCTTGGAAAAACACATCTGGTTCTGCTATTTGAGTAAAAGCTGGATAAGTTGGATCTTCTGCAGTTCCAAAACTTACTTCAGGCTCAAATGCTCGTAGTGTACTATTTTCATGTAGTAAAAACGATGCATGGCTTTCTCCAAAATCATTATAAGTTTTAAATCCAAATCCTAATTGTCTACCATTATAAATACTATCTCCTCTTAAATATGTTTTACATCTTTCTTTTAATACTCTATTTAAATCTGAGTATCTATTAAAAGGACCATCTGTACCTACTAGCCAATTGTACATTGCTAGCCCATTTGTACCTCCACCATTTCCACTTGTCATTCCTGTTTGAGTAGGAGAGTAATAATGCATACCTATAAGCATACTATTAACTATAGGGTCTTCTAAACATAATGAGGTACAATCTGTGGCACCTGGTGGAATTGGTACACAATCTCCACTACTTCCTGGGTGACTACCAAGTGACATTCCAAACATAGGACTATCTGGATTATTTGTTCCATTTTCTCCACTTCCGCAATCATCCCCACTTATATCTTCATACCAACAATTTTGTACTAGTCCTGGACCTGTTATAGGAAACATTTCTACTGAATACTCTACTTTAATATGAGTTGAAGCAGCTAATGTTCTTTTAGTTCTCATTAAATGAAAATCATGCATACCAAATGCTTGATATTCTTTTTTAGCTGTACCTACATCATTCCAATATCTAATAGATGGATATGCATAACTAGGTATAGAATATGGCCAGTTGATCCACATTCTATTTATATTTTGACCATCAGGTATATTTCCTGAAAATGTTGAACTACCAAGAGTAGCTTGACTTGCACATCCTGGAAAAACTGAATCCCATGACGGTGCATAAGGATTAACTAAATTTTGTCCTAATACTCTTTTATCTTCATGTTCTCTTTTTGCATAGTATATTCTAAACCCTTGAGTTTTTTCCCAAACATCAGGCGGAACTTTTATATCTTCAAATTGTATTCCTAATGCCTGTATTTCATGAGAGATAACTCCTCGTAGTTCATTATGTCCTTTTGCCCAAGCAATCCACCCAACCATAGAAGAAGAATTAACTGCTCCTGTAATAGGGTTACTTGAAATATCAGGCATGTTTGTATTAACAGCTCCACCGCTTGCACTTCTTTTTGTACGATGCACAATAACAAAATTTTCATTTGCCCACACAACTTCAACTGCCCTTTTATCTGTACAATCTTCATCTCTAAAAGGAGTTCCAATAGGCCAAATAAAAAAATCTGGTTGATCATTTCTATATTTTCTTAATGGAAGACTTGTATAAGCTGAAGTACATCCGTAGCCAGTTATGTATGGTAAAGGTGGTACTCCAGTTGGAACCCATCCAGGTTTTCTTACACATCCTATTCCAAAATACCAAGATCCACCTGCTTGATTATCGCTGCATCCTCCTGTACTTGTATCAGGGTCATTTGTATGCTCGTCACCTCCTGTGCAATCTATAGGTCTTTGAATTCCAAATGAATTATTACCTCCTTGCATATAAATGTCTCCATGTTTAGGGCACGGATTAAATCCAAAACAATCTATTTTTAAATCTAATTCTGCAATATCAGATCCGTATACTGTAGCTGGATCATAAGTTCCTGCCATTTTACGATACCTTTCATTGTCTGGACTTACACTTTCTCCTGGAGAATTAACAAAGCTGTAATTACCTTGATAACCTCTATGAGCTACCCAAACAACTTCAATAAGAGTTCCTGGTTCAGGAATTTCCCACGACGGAGGAACAGATCCATCTGCAGACATAGATCCATTTCTATATGGACCAAACCTAGAAAACATAAAAAAATCTTCTCCTGGACCTGCTCCTATAGAACTAAGCCACTCTGATGCATAAGAATCAGGACTATCAAGGTAAGTATAGTTAGCCGGATCATACCCCATAGCAATCAAATCTGCAGTTGGAGGAGGTCCATAAACATAATTAATTACTTCACCTGTAGCATCATCAAGTCCATCTGCATCATTATCTGTAGCATTAAATTCTTCTATAGTTACGCCGTCATCTCCCTCTACTTCAGCAGTATATCCTACACCCCCCGTTGTTGGACCGCACTCTAACGCTTGTTGTATAGAGTCTGAATTACCAAGTCCTATACCTGCTTGAAAA
>TARA_R110002012_G_scaffold29142_12_pt1 | contig 11814 bp, 10 predicted proteins | sample TARA_R110002012 | Tara Oceans TARA_R110002012 (sample SAMEA4396515) | marine metagenome | biome: Westerlies Biome; feature: [DCM] deep chlorophyll maximum layer (ENVO:01000326); material: water (ENVO:00002006), including particulate matter (ENVO:01000060) such as... | depth 40 m
TGCTTTGGAAAGTAGCGGGTTATTGGGCTTTGAGAACTCAAGCACCAGCAGCCGGCCACCGGGTTTAAGCACGCGCGCCATGGAGCGTAATGCGGCGTCTTTATCGGTGACGTTGCGCAGCCCGAAAGCGATGGTGATGCAGTCGAAGCTGTTATCCGGAAACGGCAGATTTTCTGCATTGGCCTGAACATACTCGACGTTGCCGCCAACGCCGTTATCCATCAATTTATCGCGGCCGACCTTAAGCATCGAGGCGTTGATATCGGCCAGTACTACTTTGCCCCGCGGGCCGACCAAACGCGAAAATTTAAGGGTTAAATCGCCCGTGCCACCGGCGATGTCGAGGACGTGATGGCCGGGACGCACGCCTGCGCGCTCAATGGTCAAGCGCTTCCAGAGTCGGTGAATCCCCATCGACATCAGGTCGTTCATAACGTCGTAGCGGGCAGCCACCGAATGGAACACATCGGCCACTCGCGAGGCTTTTTCATCAATGGGGACTTCTTGAAAACCAAAGTCGGTGGTGCGCTTTTCTGTGGGGCTCATTGGGCAAGTAGCTCCCGAGTTCGAGGCGATATCAAATCGATCTCAAGATCGACGCGAGTAAATAGAGTAGCGTTATTGTAGCCTTGTCCACCCTGGCTTGTCTGCCCGGCTTCTGTGAGGAGATGTCTGAATCAGTCGATCATGATTACTTAACCAGTGGGTCATAGTCAGTGGGTCATAGTTGCTTGAACTGAATACCGGCAGGCTCTCGCGAGGCACCCGCCTCGTTTAAACGCTGCAAGTAGTTGTTCCAGTATGCGTCTTGATGCGTCGCCAGATCATATAAATAGTTCCAGCTAAACAGACCACTGTCGTGACCATCATCGAAGTGTAGCTTCAGCGCATAGTTGCCTGCCTGGGTGATGTTTTGTAGGCCGACGTCTTTTTTACCTACCTGCAGCACGGCCGAGTCGCCACCGTGACCACGCACTTCGGCGGAAGGGGAGTAGACGCGTAACAACTCCACCGGCAGCCGGTAGTGTTCATCCGTGGCGTAGCCAAGTTCCAGCTCGCGGGCCTGCTTGTGATAGTGCACTTGTGTCGGGGTAGGAGCGGTCATGATGAACCTCCAAAAAAACAGGGCGTAGGGGATCATCACCGCCTACGCCCCGCTAAGTCTATATAAAGGTCGGCAAGTGCTTACAAGATATAGCGCGACAGATCTTCGTCGACCGCCAACTCGCCAAGCTGAGCGTTAACATAATCACCGTCGATCATTAGCGGGCTCTCCATATCGCCACCTCTGAACGAGGCCTCTTCCAGCAGCCGCTCCATGACCGTATGCAACCGGCGGGCACCAATGTTTTCAGTGCCTTCATTCACCTGCCAGGAAATCTGCGCAATGCGCTCGATACCGTCCGGGGTGAACTCAACGTCTAGCCCTTCGGTGGCCAGTAGTGCCTGGTACTGCTTGGTCAACGAGGCTGAAGGCTCGGTGAGAATGCGCTTGAAGTCATTGGGTGTCAGCGCATCCAGTTCCACGCGGATGGGCAGGCGACCTTGAAGTTCAGGGATCAGGTCCGACGGGCGCGATAGATGGAAGGCGCCCGAGGCGATAAACAGGATATGATCGGTTTTGACCATGCCATACTTGGTCGATACGGTGGAGCCTTCAATCAGCGGCAAAAGGTCGCGCTGAACCCCCTCGCGAGACACTTCACCACCGCTGGATTGGCCGCTGCCTTTGGCCACTTTATCGATCTCATCCAGGAACACGATGCCGTGCTGTTCCACCGAGTAGACCGCGCGGGATTTGATTTCCTCTTCGTTCACCAGCTTGCCTGCTTCCTCGTCGCGTAGCAGAACGAGCGCCTCTTTGACCGTCACCCGGCGATTTTCACGCTTCTGTTGGCCCATGTTGGAGAACATGCTCTGCAACTGGCTGGTCATCTCTTCCATGCCCGGCGGGGTCATGATGTCGATGCCCTGGCCTTGAGCGGAGATTTCAATATCGATCTCTTTATCGTCGAGTTGGCCTTCGCGCAGCTTTTTGCGGAAGCTCTGGCGGGTGCCGCTCTCTTCACGGGGCTTATCTTCCTGGCCTCTCGGCGGGGGCAGAAGTGCATCGAGCACACGGTCTTCGGCGGCATCTTCGGCGCGATGGCTGACTTCTTCCTTGGCCTGTTCGCGCACCATTTTGATCGCCGCTTCCATCAGGTCACGAATAATGGATTCTACATCACGGCCAACGTAGCCCACTTCGGTGAACTTGGTGGCTTCGACCTTGATAAACGGCGCTTTGGCCAACTTGGCAAGACGCCGGGCAATTTCGGTTTTACCCACGCCGGTGGGGCCGATCATCAAGATGTTTTTAGGCGTCACTTCAGGGCGAAGATCGTCATCCAGCTGCATCCGGCGCCAGCGGTTACGCAGGGCGATTGCAACGGCACGTTTAGCATCCTGCTGACCAATGATGTATTGGTCCAGGGCGTGTACGATTTCGCGAGGTGTCATCTGAGTCATAAAAGGTAACCTTAATGTCCGTTGAGCGCGGTTGAAGATCGCGAGAGTGGATTAGCGACCGTCAATCGACAGCTCTTCTAGCGTCACGTGGTGATTGGTGAATACACAGATATCACCAGCGATGGCTAGCGATTTTTCGGTTATATCACGCGCCGACAGCTCGGTGTTCTCCAATAGTGCTCGGGCGCTGGCCTGGGCGAAGTTGCCACCCGAACCAATGGCGATGATGCCGCGCTCAGGCTCGACCACATCACCGTTACCGGTAATGATCAGCGACGCGCTGTGGTCGGCAACTGCCAGCAATGCTTCCAGGCGACGCAACGCACGGTCGGTGCGCCAGTCTTTGGCGAGTTCCACTGCGGCTTTGGTGAGGTGGCCCTGATACTTTTCAAGCTGTGCTTCAAAGCGCTCAAATAGCGTAAATGCATCCGCAGTGCCCCCGGCAAAGCCGGCCAGCACTTTGCCACGATAAAGGCGGCGTACTTTACTGGCATTACCCTTCATTACGGTATTGCCCAGTGATACTTGACCATCACCCGCGAGGGCGACTTGATTACCGCGACGAACGGAGACAATGGTGGTCATGGAGATAACTCCTTGGGGGGGATACGTGCTCCCGATGACTGATCGGCCGCCCTGGGCGGTCGTAAAAAAAGCGATTTCAAACAAAATGCGGGCGGCTGATAAAAAATCAACCGCCCGCAAGCATTAGGTGAAGGATTATCAGCGCTGTAATTGGATGAGCAGTGGCTCAATACCTTGGGTAGTCATTAAATCCTGGGCGCGGTTAAGCTCTCGGGTGTCATCATAAGGGCCTACTTGAACGCGGTGCCAGGTATTGCCGTCGGCCTGTACTTCGCTAATTTCCGCCAGCAGGCTCAAATTGCGCAGCCGCCCGCGTAGCTGTTCAGCGTCGCTTGCTTCCCGAAAGGAGGCTGCCTGCAGCATATAGCGGGCCGGTGTGCTGGTCGCCGCTTCATTCACTTGGGCGGTCGACACCTGATCTTCTGGTCGCGTATTGGCGGCAATGACTTGAGCGATAGGGTCGTCAGTCGCATTGGCGTCCGCATCGCTATCGGCTACCTGCGCGGCAGGCTCAGGGCGAACCACGTTGGAAGGCAGGGTAACGCCCGGTGCAATGACTTCGGTCTCAGGCAGTAGCGTATAAAACTCGAAGGTGGGCATCGACGGTTCGGCAGCCTGCTCGGTTTCCCGGGCAGCAGCACGCTCTTCGCTGTCGGCAGGCTTTGAAAGTACCGTTGCCTGGGGCGCGTCACTCTGCTCTTGCCAGGGGGCGGTGCCGTGCTGGTGTTGAGCCAAAAAGAAACCCGCCGCCATCCCCGCAAGCCCCCATAGCCAGCCGGGAAGGCGAAACCCTCCGCTAGAGGCGCGGGTTGACTTGCGCTGCGAGGTAGCCCCGCGGCGAGTGGGCTTTTTACGCGGGCTAGCCATGGGTTACATCTCCTCAGGGGCACTAACACCCATTAAGTCGAGCCCGTTACGCAGCACTTGGCGGGTCGCGAGCCCTAGTGCTAGGCGGGTATTGCGCAGGGTGTCATCGTCTACCATCACTTTGACGGCGTTGTAGCAGGTATGGAAGTCGCCGGCCAAATCAAGCAAATACTGAGCGATTTGCTGCGGTTCGCGGTTTTTGGCGGCCGTGTCCACGACCTCAGGAAAGCGTGCCAGGCGGTTCAATACGGCTTTTTCTTGATCGCTATCCAGCAGCGCCAGGTTGGCCAGCGCGATTGCATGGTCAAACGGCTGCTCGGCTTCCTCGGCTTTGCGCAGCATGCTGCATACCCGTGCGTGAGCGTACTGGATGTAGTACACCGGGTTGTCGTTCGACTGCGAGCGGGCCAGGTCAATATCAAAGGTCAACTGCGAGTCGGCGCGGCGTGCGGCGAGGAAAAAGCGCGTGGCATCGCGGCCGACTTCATCGATCAGGTCGCGCACGGTGACATAGCTGCCGGCCCGCTTGGAGAGTTTTACTTCGACGCCTGAGCGGGTAACCATGACCATCTGGTGAAGGACATAGTCCGGCCAGCCCTTGGGAATGCCGACTTCGAGCGCCTGTAACCCAGCGCGAACGCGGGTGACGGTAGAGTGGTGGTCCGCCCCTTGCTCGTTAATCACGGTTTTAAAGCCGCGCTGCCACTTATCCAGGTGGTAGGCCACGTCGGGCAGGAAGTAAGTGTAGCCGCCTTCACGTTTGCGCATGACACGGTCTTTGTCATCGCCAAAATCGGTGGTGCGCAGCCACATGGCGCCATCTTCCTCATACGTATGGCCTGCGGCCATCAGCTTTTCAACCGTGGCCTCGACTTTGCCATCTTCGTAGAGTGACGATTCCAGGAAATAAACATCAAACTCGACGCCGAAGGCTTTTAGATCCAGGTCCTGCTCGCGACGCAGCCATGCCACGGCAAACGCCTGAATCGCCGCTAGGTCCTCTGGGTCGGCTTTGGCGGTAACTTCACGATCATCGGCGCTAACCGTTTTGCCCGCGACATAGTCGTTGGCGACATCAATGATGTACTCACCCCGGTAGCCATCTTCCGGCCAGCTGGCATCGTCAGGGCCGAGACCCTTCACCCGCGCCTGAACTGAGAGAGCCAAATTGCTAATCTGGGCGCCGGCGTCGTTGTAATAGAACTCACGGGTGACGTCATAACCGGTCGCTTCGAGCAGACGGCATAAGCAGTCACCTATCGCCGCACCACGGCCATGACCCACGTGTAGCGGCCCGGTCGGGTTGGCAGACACAAACTCGACCTGCACTTTCTCGCCTTTACCGATCAGGCTGCGACCAAAGGTATCGCCGCAGTCCAGCACTTGGGCCACAATTTGCGCAGCGGCATCGGCGGACGCGAAGAAGTTGATAAAGCCCGGGCCTGCAATTTCCGTTTTTTGGATCGCGTCGCTGTCAGGTAGCGCAGCAACCAGCGTCGTGGCCAGCTCACGTGGATTCATGCCTGCTGGTTTGGCCAACATGAGGGCCAGATTGGTGGCGTAGTCGCCGTGCGCCTTGTCTTTGGTCGGGTCTACTTTGATGGTGGGCTGAAGATCGTTCGGCAGCACGCCTTGGTGCTTGAGCGCGGCGACCGCGCCTTCGAGCAGAGAAACTATCGTATCTTTCATGTAGGTATCCGGTGTCGTCGGTGGCGGCGTGTGCTAACGCGCACCCGTGAAGGCGCGTCGATAAAGCGGCTATTATCGGCAATTGAGCCGCAGTTTCAAAGCCATGTTACGAAACAGGCTGTGCTAAGCGAGTGTTTGCGGGTCAATATCAATCGACCAGCGCACTTTGCGTGCCTCGCGATTTGCCTCCAGCCACTGCACCAGCCAGCTAACGGCGGGGTGAAGTTGGCTGCGCTTATCAGCGGCCATCATGACATGCATATGGTAGCGATTCTGGCGTCTTTCCATCGGTGCTGGCACCGGTCCCAGGCAGCGCGTGGCCACGCGGGACTCTTTTAACCACTGTCGCAGCGCCTGAGAGGCCTGTTGCGCCATGGCTAAGGCGGCTTCTTCTCGTGGGCTTTCAATTCTCAGCAGCGCCATAAAGCAAAACGGCGGCAGTTGGGCGATACGCCGCTCTTCGAGCATGTTGCGCGCGAGCGCCGCGTAGCCGTGTTCGGCGAGCTGGCCCAAATGAGGATCATCCGGATGTAGCGTTTGCACCAATACCCGTCCAGGGTGAGCGGCACGTCCAGCGCGGCCGGCCACCTGCTCAAGCAATTGCGCGCTGTGCTCCAGGGCGCGAAAGTCAGCGGCGTAGAGACCGCCGTCAGCGTTCACCACCACGACCAGTGTTACATGGGGCAGGTGATGGCCTTTGGCCAGCATCTGGGTGCCGACCAACACGCACGGCTCGCCGCGCTGAATCTCCTTGAGTACCTGCTCGAAGCTGTCCCGACGCCGCGTACTATCCCGGTCGATGCGGTGGACAGTGGTTTTGGGAAATAGCGTCTGAAGGGTTTCTTCCGTGCGCTCGGTGCCGCTGCCGAGCGCACGGAGATCGCCGCTACCACACTCAGCGCAGGCATCTGGCAGTGCACGACGGCTATCGCAGTGATGGCAAGCGAGTAGCGGGGGCTGGCGGTGCAGGGTCATGCGCGCATCACACTGCCCGCACTCGGCCATCCAGCCGCAGGCATGGCAGGCAAGCGTGGGTGCAAAACCGCGCCGGTTGATGAAAATCAGCACCTGCTTACCCGCGCTTAAGGTACTTTTAATGGCCTTGATTGCCCCCGGTAGTAAGCCGCCTTGGCGGCGCTGATGGCGCAAATCGATTAGCTCTAGCTTGGCGGGGGGGTGGCGACTAGGGCGCTGGGTCAGGCGAAGATGACGGTAGCTGCCAGAAAGCGCCTGGTGCAGGCTCTCAAGCGAAGGTGTCGCACTGCCCATCAGCAGCGGAATGCGATGGTAGTGCGCCCGCGTCACCGCCAAGTCGCGAGCGTGGTAGCGTAACCCGTCGTGCTGTTTGTAGGAGCCGTCGTGCTCTTCATCGACAATGATCGCGCCGGGGTTGGCTAGGGGAGTGAAAATCGCTGAGCGCGTGCCAATAATAATCAGCGCGCGGCCACTCGCGGCGGCCTCCCAGACATCCAGGCGCTCTGGGTCGGTAAGGCCTGAATGTAGCGCCACCACCGGCACCCGAAAACGACTTCTAAAGCGCGCCAGGGTCTGTGGGGTCAGGCCAATTTCCGGTACTAGCACCAGTGACTGTTTCCCCTTGGCCGCCACCGCTTCAATCAACTGCAGGTAAATTTCCGTTTTACCACTCCCCGTAACGCCTTCCAGCAGGCAGGGGTGGTAGCCATCAAGTTTTTCATGCAGGGCAGCCAGGGCCGTTGCCTGCTCGCGGTTAAGGGGGAGCGCTGGCGTGGCCAGTAAATTACCGCTGGGCGGGGAGGGAGCGGTGAGAATATGCTCCATCGACGTGGCCAAGCCTTTCTTCTCAAGCGCCAGCAGCTGGTCGCGGCTAAAGCCGTGAGCGCTCACCGCACGACCAGGTAGACCATGGGGGTGTTGGCGCAGCAACGCATAAAGCTCGGCTTGCTTGGGCGCACGGCTCAGTGTTTCTTCTGCGTCTTCTCCCTGGGCGAGCCAAAGCGTATGCGTACGGCCCGCCATAGGATGACCCTGACGGAGTCGCGCAGGCATCGCGTGATGGAGGGTATCGCCTAAGCTATGTTGATAGTAGCGGGCAGCAAAACGGCATAGCCAGAGCCAGTCGGCTGGTAGTGGTGCGTCGTCCAATGTCTCGCTAACGGGCCGTAGCTGCGTGGTCGGAAGCTCGCTGTGGTGGGTCACTTCAACGATGACGCCGACCACCTCGCGTCGCCCAAAAGGCACGCGCACCCTTAGTCCCGGCTGCCAACCACACGTAGGCGTCAGGGCGGCGGGTAAGTAGTCGAACAGACGGCGCAGCGGTGACGGTAGCGCTACTTTGAGTATCAGAGGTAGTGTCTGTGGCGGCGTCTGCGAAGAAAAAGAGTCAGCCAATTGGCCTCCGGCATGAGTTTTGCTATAATATGCGACCGCTTTCAATCTTAACGACGAAGCGGGTAACCGGTTAGTAGTTTTTCCAAACCCATATGCGGTGCCTGGCACAAGATCAGGTGGCGGCATATAGCTGATGAGGTTCAATATGAGACAAGGTATCCACCCGAATTACAACACGGTCACCGCTAACTGTTCTTGCGGTGCTAGCTTCCAGGTTGGTTCTACTTCTGGTCAGGACTTTTCCTTGGACGTATGCTCCAACTGCCACCCGTTCTACACTGGTAAGCAGAAGCAAGCGACCACCGGTGGCCGCGTAGAGCGCTTCAACAAGCGTTTCGGCGCTGCTGTTAAGCGCGGTTAATCCTCACGATTAGCCATGCCGCTAGCGCGTGCTTGACGGAAACGTTCGTTAAGTATCGCATTTGTGCAAAACCCACGCCTCGGCGTGGGTTTTTTGTGTGCTGAAGAAAGCGTGGTAAGTTGTCGCATTAATGGAAAATTTTTCCATTAATGCTGCAGCACAGTAATAAGCAAAGCGTTATAGCTAAAGCGTCCATGCATAAGTTTCAGTAAATAGCTGTCAAATGCAATGAATGTGAAGCTAAAAAGCGCTTAAACGAGCGTTTCTTTTTGGGATGACGGTGCGCTTGAGGCGCCCAGTTTTTTTCTATATTCTGAAGTTACTTATCTACTGTATGTTAACTGGACTCTGACGATGACGGATGCAAATAAGCAGGCTGCGCTGGATTATCACGCCAAACCGATCCCCGGTAAGCTGTCGGTGGAGTTAACCAAACCCACCCAGACGGCACGGGATTTGGCGTTGGCGTATAGCCCTGGCGTAGCTGAGCCAGTGCGAGAGATTGCTCAGGAGCCAGAAAACGCCTACCGCTATACCGGGAAAGGTAACTTGGTCGCGGTGATTTCGGATGGTAGCGCTATCCTGGGGCTGGGAAATCTGGGGCCGTTGGCGAGCAAGCCGGTCATGGAAGGGAAAGGCGTATTGTTTAAATGCTTTGCTGGCATTAATTCTGTCGATATTGAAGTAGATGCAGAAAATCCCCAGGCGTTTATCGATACCGTGGCACGCATTGCCGATACCTGGGGCGGTATTAACCTTGAGGACATCAAGGCGCCGGAATGTTTTGAAATAGAAAAAGCCCTTATTGAGCGCTGTAGCATTCCCGTGTTTCATGATGACCAGCACGGTACCGCCATTGTGACGGCGGCAGGTATGCTGAATGCGCTGGATATTGCTGGCAAGCGAATCGAGGACGTTAAGATTGTCTGCATGGGCGCTGGCGCAGCGGCAATAGCCTGCATGCGATTACTGGTCTCTTGCGGTGCGCGTAAAGATAACCTGATCATGCTCGACCGACGCGGCGTTATTCATACCGACCGTGAAGGTATCAATGAATATAAAGCCGAGTTCGCGCGTGATACCGACATGCGCACCTTGGATGATGCGATCAACGACGCGGATGTTTTTATTGGTCTTTCAGGGCCGGGGCTGCTTTCTGCCGAGCAGGTCAAAACGATGGCGCCTGATCCGGTGATTTTCGCCTGCACCAACCCGGACCCGGAAATTCACCCGGATGTTGCCCGTGAAGCACGCCCGGATGTGATCATGGCCACCGGTCGGTCGGACTTCCCGAACCAGGTTAACAACGTGTTGGGCTTTCCGTTTATTTTCCGTGGCGCGCTTGATGTTCGTGCTACCCGTATTAACGAAGAGATGAAGCTGGCCGCTGTACATGCGCTTAAAGACTTGGCTCGCGAACCGGTGCCGCAAGAAGTGTTGGACGCATACGAGCGCACCGAAATGAGCTTTGGTCGCGAGTACATCATTCCCACACCAGTGGATATTCGTTTGTTGGCGCGGGTTTCCTCGGCAGTGGCTCAGGCCGCGGTTGACTCGGGCGTGGCCCGCAAGCCGTATCCGGCCCACTACCCGCTGACCTCCATCGAGGATGTCTACGGTTAACGTTACTGCCTGAGAGGTTTATTTACGCCCGCTGCTAGCGGGCGTAAATGTTTAATAAGGCGTTAATTCAGCCCTGTGAATAGCGGGTGAGGCCTTCCTGAGCGGTAGAGGCTACCAAACGGCCATCGCGGCTATAAATATGTCCGCGCGCCAAGCTGCGGCCGCCGCCTGCCCAGGGCGAATCAATAACGTAGAGCAGCCAGTCATCTAAACGCGTGTCCTGATGCAGCCACAGGGAGTGGTCTAAGCTGGCGATGCGCAGTTTGGGATCGCGAAACTGAATAGCGTGGGGTATCAGGCTGGTAGTCAGCAGGTTAAAGTCAGACGCATAAGAGAGCAGATGGCGGTGCAGTGCCGGATCATCGGGCAGCGAGCCCGAAAAACGAAACCATAAACATTGCCCGGCGGGCGTGCCGTTGTCGGGGTTGCCGGTAAGGTGCAGGAACTCGATCGGATGGCCGGGAAAACGCTCATGCTTGGCTTCTCCGTTCTCGATTAATGTTTCCGGGGTCGGTACGTCCGGCATGGCGCGCTGATGGCTAAAGCTTGTTTCTTCACTTTGAAAGGAGGCGCTGCAGAAAAAGATCGGGCGCCCCTTCTGGATGGCCGTGACGCGGCGCGTCGTGAAGCTGCCGCCGTCGCGAATCGTATCCACTTGATAAACGACGGGCCGATGAGGGTCGCCGGGGCGCAGGAAGTAGCCGTGTTGAGAGTGAGGGCGGCGCTCGTCGGGCACGGTATGCGCGGCGGCCGCTAGCGCTTGACCGAGTACCTGGCCGCCATAGAGTTGCGGGAAACCTAGGTCTTGGCTCTGGCCACGAAATAGCGTTTCTTCCAGGGGTTCTAGCGCCAGTAGGTCCACCAGTGTATTAAGCGCGTCTGTCATTCTCGTTATCCTTGCTGATGTTTCTATATGATGCCGTCATCGGTGAAAGCGAACGTCTGCCGCTAAGGGTAACTCTTTCATACGATCGTTTAGCTACCTTAGCGGAGTTTATGTTGATGCGCAGCGATGAATTTTACATGCACCGGGCCCTGGATCAGGCACGTCTGGCCTCGGAGGAGGGCGAGGTGCCCGTTGGGGCGGTGGTCGTCGATGCGCTGGGAGACATTATCGGCGTCGGCTACAACACCCCGGTGGCTAGCTGTGACCCGAGTGGACATGCCGAAGTTCGCGCCTTGCGTGCGGCGGGCCAACAGTGCGGTAACTACCGTTTGGAGGGGTGCACCCTTTACGTCACGCTGGAGCCTTGCATGATGTGCGCAGGCGCGATGATTCATGCCCGGGTGAAGCGACTGGTGTATGGCGCCGCCGAGCCGCGTGCCGGAATGGTGGAGTCAAAAGCCAATCTGCTCGGCCAGCCGTGGTTTAACCACCAGATTGAGGTCAGCGCAGGAGTGCTGGCGCCGGATTCCAAAAAATTGTTGAAAGCGTTTTTTGCCGCAAGGCGTGGCCGTGCTTAGTTAAGTGGCGGCACAAGCTCGAAAAGCAGGAGCGGATCATCGTTTGTCGGCGTTTGTTCCAATTGAAAAAATTGCTGACGGCTGCGCTCCACATACTGAATCATTTCGTAGTAACGGCGGATGTTACGTACGTAGATAACCGGTTCACCGCCACGCGCGTACCCATGGCGCGTTTGGCTATGCCATTCCCGCTGCTGTAAGAGCGGTAGTGCCGCGCGCACATCGCGCCACAGGTTGGGGTCGCCGCCACGCATTTCAGCAATCTTGCGCGCGTCGTATAAGTGACCAAGGCCGACATTGTAGGCCGCCATCGCCATAAACAGCCGGTCATCGCCGGTAATGCTATC
>TARA_R110002012_G_scaffold153804_1_pt1 | contig 11809 bp, 4 predicted proteins | sample TARA_R110002012 | Tara Oceans TARA_R110002012 (sample SAMEA4396515) | marine metagenome | biome: Westerlies Biome; feature: [DCM] deep chlorophyll maximum layer (ENVO:01000326); material: water (ENVO:00002006), including particulate matter (ENVO:01000060) such as... | depth 40 m
CTGCATACCATGAGTAAAGTATGTCTCCTTATCTAATGTTGGTATTTGATTTGCTATAAACACCTCCATTCTTTCAAGAACCAATGGGTCTGTTGGATTTCCTACATCGTCGGTCTGACCACCTTTTTCATAGTAATCAGATATGTCGTAATCGTCATCATCAATATCAATATCAATATCAATATCAAAATCGTCTGCGCTCATATTTAAAGATTCTTCTTCTTCTATATTTTCTTCTACAATAGAGTCATCAGCCAAAGGGGTAGGCAAAATGACTTCTGTATCTGATAAAGACATTTGCTCTAATTCATCTTCAGGCTCAGAAATCATAGCAATGCTTTGTTGGATTTCTTCTTGCGCTTGCTCCATATCATCGTCTTCAAGCAAAAACATCTCGACTTGTTTCTGAAGGTCAGCGATTACATCATCATCTTCACCAACGGTCATAAACTCAAGGGCTTGTTCAAAGAGTAATATTTTTTCTTCAAAAGAAACCTCTTCGACAACAGGGCGAGATTTAACTTTCCCTATAAATTGAATGCTCTTTTCGTCTTCTATATCTACTTTATCAGTAAATGCAAGAGCATTTTCTCCCACAATTTTTTGAGCATATTGCAATGGGTTTGTGGGCAATAGTCTTGCAGGGGATGAAGTAGGAGTGTTTTTCGTTTCAATCATAATGAAACCTAAAACATCCTCATCTTTTACAAAATAAATAGTGTAAAGACCAATATTAGAACTTGTTCCTGCCTTTACTTCATTTGCGCCATAAAATTTCTTGAAATAATTATAAACAACTGCGGGGACGTAAAAAGTCCGTGCATTAAAAGGAGATGAAAACACAAAATAACCTGCAAATTCAGATAAGCTATCTACCTTATCATACTTTATCTCATTAGGCAACACCTGTGTAAACCCTACTTCATAAAGAGTTTCATTTTTTGTATATGTTTCTCCAACAATACTTTCTACTTTTCCACTAAAAGTTAAATCATCATCTTGCACCTTACTATTAGCAATTGTTTCGTTACGGGTATTGCTAAATGGAACATTCAAATGAATACCTCCAATCTCAAAAATTCGCAATTGCTTTAAATCGTTTCCTTCACAATAGTTAGTTATGTATGAGTAACCACCAACTGATGCGCTCAAAAATTCATCACAATCTGCTAGTCCGTAAAGTGTTTTTGGAGTAATATAAAAATTACTTCGTGCCACCATATTTGGATGTACTGCTTTACCTACGCTAAAACTTAAATCCGATTTATCAAATTTTTCTTTGTTATTTTCTTTAATTAATGTTGATTCTATTGCATTAAAAGAAGTATTTACCTCCTTACCATTTTTTAAATATTGTTGGGTGTTATATACTTGACTTACTTCTTCGCGCGACAAAGACAATACCTCTTTATCCACCTCTTTTATTCCTGCATCTGAATTAGTATTTGCATATTCTAAAATTGATTCAGCATCTTTAGATAATATTTCGATACTCATATTAGCCTCGCTTAAATCCATTGAGCCAAGACGAGAGAAATCCGATTCGTAAATTCCCCTAACTAATATATTTCCCACCTGAAAAACCAAAGCACCTTCACTATCCGCTTCGGGGACTTCCATTTTTACATATTCTGAAAAAAACTTTGATGCGCTTACGTTGTCATAACTTATCATATTTGCCATAACGACTTTTGGAGCAGGTGGCTTTGGCTCATTGACAATTGTTGGCGATGAGTCGTCTTCCTCTATGGCATCTAACTCTGCTTGATTAACTCTAATATCGAAACCCGAAGTAATTTCTTTGTCTAAATCTAAATCAAAGTCTAAATCAAAATCGTCAAAGCCTTCGTCCTCTACGAAAGCTTCTTTTCTATTTTCTTCTAAAATAGATTTTACCTCTTCTGATTCAAGGTATTGAACAACCCTATCATCCAATGTCGATACGTGTAAAGCAAGTTTATCAATCTCTTTTGCTTTCATAAGTGATGATAGCACATCCACTTGCAATAAATCTTCGACTTCAGAAGTCGTCAATCCGTATTTATTTAGTAATTTTTCAGTTCTAAGCATACTATTATTTTGCTATATTTAAGTAAGGGAATATTGCCGCCAAATCATCCACTCTATCGTCAACAGTTGGCATGGTTTCACCATCCCTTTGTTTAATTTTTTCAGCAAACTCTTTTCGTAATTTTTCTTTGACCTCTTCCGTATTGTTTAGTGTATATATATATCCTTCTTGCTCTTTTATCTTACGAGCAGTAATATCTTGTATGTCATCAATAGTTGCGGCTCTACCATCAACTATTTCATTTGATACAATATCGTTAAAGTCAGTAATTATAATGGATTCGTCTCCTGTCCTAAACTTTGCCGCTATTCTTTCTATTGCAAAATCGTTGATTGTATTGTTATTTACAAAATCAGGGTTTGCATATTCTAAACAAGCAATAATCAAAACCTCCTTTCCTTTAAGCCTAAAATTACTTCTTACGGCATTTACTCCAAGTGCTGAAGTCATACCTTCAAAGTCATCAATTTTATCCATGTCGGCTTTGATAAGCGTCTCCAAAACTTTTTGAGCGGGTTCAAAATATTCTCGCAACATTTTCACACGGCTTTCATTTCTCTCCAATGACATAGCCCTGCCATTGGTTCTATCTGCTACATTATATACCGATTGTGTTGCCGAAACAAAAGCATTTAAAGAAGTCGTAGATGTAATATCAAAAGGCTCTTTAATAGACAATCTAAACTCGCTATCTTCATCTCCCGAATTGTTTAATTCTTGCACCATTTCAATACCCTCTTTTAAAGTCATCTCTTTGATTTTAACTGTTTTACTTAATCGAGATGCCATAGCCGCCTTGCTTTCATATTTATTTTTTCCGTCTTTTCCTTTATATTTATCAGGATTTTCTTCAAATTTCTCTTTTATTTTTTCGGAAGCAAATTGAACGGAATATTGCGCAGTTACTAATTTATCGGTTGCGATTTCCTTTTTCTTTGTGTTTGTTTTTTCAGCATAAAATTTTCCTAAAAAGTAAGATTCATACTTATGCAATGTTGCGGAGAAGGTGTTCATATAACCAAAATTAAGTTCGTAAACCCGCCTCGCTTCAGGATATTTAGACTCTAAAGTAGATAAGCTATCAAGTTCTTCTTTCAATCTATCTGACTCACGAGAAGCTTCAGATTCAATATCTTCGTATTCCATTTCTGCAAGTTTTTCAGGGTCGGTGATAAGATTTATTTTTATTTCAGCGACATCAACATCAAACTGAGTTTCTTCACTATCATAGACCTCGCTACCTAACATTTGTTTTACACTTGCAATTTTGTTTTCAAGTTTAGAGTAAACAAAAGCATCAATACTATTTTGAGTCAGTACATTTATAAGAAAAGCATATTGATATGGGTTTTTCTGTCTCCATACCCTCCCGTGTAATTGCATATATGTTACGGGTACGAACCCTACTTGTAAAATATACATTATTGGACAATTTTTCTGAAGATTTATCCCCTCTTTTATAATTTCAGTTCCAAATAAAACAAGGCAATATCCGTTATTAAAATCATCAACAATTGATGTTTTGTCTTTTGTACGCCCATCAATAGAAGCAAACAAATCTTTAATATCTCTTCCTGATTTATCTATAATAGTCTCTAAAAGTTCCTTATTTTCATCAATAATGTATTGAGTCATTAAATCAAAAATGAAAAAATCTTTTCCGTGATAACGAAACTTGTAATTGTTTGCATAAACGACTTGCCCCATAATAGGCTCTGATTCACTTTCACCCGCATAGCGTTGCAATTTTTCATTATATGCAAATTCAAGAACTTTACGTATAGCCTTACAGGTATATAATAGCTTGGGGCTATTTTCAATAACATTTTTCGCATTCTCAGATGGTGTACCGTCCAAAGGTGGGAGATAAGGGTTCATAAGACTCTTATCATTATTTATTGTCAAATAGTATGGGCTAATTAGAGTAAGCTGCTGAGTACGTGAGGCTTCTAATGCCCGTTGAGCAATATTTTGGGCTAAAGAAAGACTTTTATCTTGACTTTTAAGTGCATTGGCATCAATAACTCCTAAGTCATCGTCCATACTTAATTCTCCCTCTTCGTCTTCAATATCAGTATCATCAATACCTTGTCTTATCTGTTTAGCGATAATATTGTCAGGGTCAAGTTCTGTTATTTCATTTAATAAATTCTCAATCTCCAACAAATTATCAAGTTCATAGATAATCTTTAAAGAAGTTTTGCTTTTTTTAATTTTAACAAGAGGTGGTTCTCCTGTTTGTTTATCTTTTTTTATTAATTTAGCTACTAAAGAGTCAGCAGGACTTACCTTTTTTCCCTTTTTTTGAAGCTTTTCAAAAATTTCTTCCGCCCTTTCGTACTCGGCTTCGGTATAAGATAGTTCAGAGTCCGATTCTAATGTAATATAAGCATTCAAATCGGCATTCATCTTCTTTTGCGCCTCATTAAAAGGCACTTGAGACAGAACTTTATCTAAATCATCATCTTGAACACCTTTAATTCTAGGGGCTTGAGTTCCAACAACAACTTTCTTTGGTCTTTCCTTTTCAATTTCTACATCGCTAATTTTAAAGTTTGTAAAACTTTTTATTAATTGTGAAAGAGAATAAATATTTTTGTAACCTACAATTTTTGGGAAAAGCGTATATCTGTTTTGATAGTCTATATCTTTCTGCCATAATTCTTTAGCATAAAGTTGAAAAAAATCAAAAGTATTAAATACATTTGCTTGCATTAATTTACTTGCACTCATAGAACCAAAAAGAGATAGCATTTGAAAGTTATCATCTGTAAACGGTGTAGCAGATAAAAATATAGTATTTTCTATTTTTCTTTTTTGCCCTTCTGAAATTACCCTACCTCTCTCTTGAAAGTATAGACAAATAGAGATAAAGTTTTGAATTTCTGCTCTTATGTTATAGTTTGCTTTAGTATCATAAGCATATACGTTTTCAGGATACCTTAACGAACCTTTAATGTTAGCCTGCACCTTACCCCCCTTTGGAGGATTTCTTCTATTGTTTCCTTGACCAAGAGTGTAAGCCGCTCGTGAGCCTTTTTTTACATTATTAAAAGCCCTGTTGAAGTTATGTACTTCATCTACAATGAAAGCGTCACAACTTAATTGATTTATGTCTAAACCTCTGTATTGAGATAAAAATAGTTTTTCTTTTTGACCGCGAGTACGAACCCCTTTTTGAAATGTTGAAGATTTATTTTCTTGTGCAACTACTTGCTTTTGTGCTACTCCTTTAATTTTAACACGAGCGTTTAGGAACTGAGTTGGCGAAGATTTTCCATATATACCCGCCATAAAGTCTATACTTTGCTCACCAAACTCTTGAGATACGCTTAGTTTAGGAATAGCTAAGTGAGAGCATAAAAGAACGCTATTAGGTCTCATAGCCCAATCTTTAAATTTGCCTAAAAATAGCGGGGCTTGTTTGCTTAATGTAACGAAAAAATAAGCTATCTCTTCTGTCATCTGAAGTTCTAAAGCAGTCTTTATCTGTGCTTTAGCTAGGGCTTCTAATGCAGGGTCAACGGCATTTCCTCCATCAACGATAAATTTAGTAAAAGGAAATTCAGCTTCTAAATCAGCTTGTAATAAGCTTATGTTTCTATATGGTGAATTTTTGTGATTTTTAATTGCCCAAGGTAAAACTACTCTATCCCAAAACGACCTTGTTCCGATATAAGGAAACCACGCTTGAGAGTTTTCTTTTACATTTGGGTTTGTTAAAATCTCCAAAGTTTTTACTGCAATCCAATAACTTGCAGGCACGGTCATTGTACTTCCATTTAAAAGCCCTCCATACTTACTTGTGTCTATATCAAAATCAGGATTATCTTTTGCAGTTTTAACTATGCTTGTCCTTGGAACTCCTAATGCACCACCATATATATTTGCCTCACCTCTCGGCTTTTTTTCAACTCGATAGCCTTTGGTTGTTAGTTCCCGATATTTATTATCATATTTTTTATGAATATATTCTAGCTTAGATATAATTCTTTTTAAATCTCCTCCGTCTTTTTCATCCCACTCTATGTTAGGTGATTTAGATTTAAGTAAATTATAAACTCTTTTTATCAAAGATTCTTCTTCGTCTATATTTTTATCCAAAATATCTGAGAGACGACCAAATTCCATATAAGGGCTATCTCCAATATCCCAAAAATCGAATTCTCCTGATTTTATTGTTGTGACAAGCCCCGAAATAGATTGCCTTGGGGTATCATTTATACGAACAATATTTTCTTTTTTATATTCTTCTGATTTTTTAAAGAAAGGATTTTGTTCAATAACCATATCTTCAAAATCTTTTATCCCGTCTTTTTGTTCTTTAGGAGTAAGCATAGAAGTGGTATTATCTCTACCATATTTATACTTTGTACCTCCAACTATTTCCGTTAAAGTATCTTTTGCGGAACTTAGAACTTTCATTAATTCTAAATCACTATCACTATATTTCATAGCCCCATCAAAGCCCGTACCTTCTGACTTTTCGTCAAATTGTGGGTCTCCTTCAGTAATTTTTTTACCTTTTAAATCCTCGAATTTCATCGAACCCAATTTTATCAAAGTAATGGTTGATGGTAAAAGACCATTAGACCTTTGACGACCTGTATTATCTTGTGTTCCTGAAATTTCTTCTTCCCAATTGCCTGAATCGTAGACAGGGTTAGGTACGCTGATTAGAACTCTTTTCGCATCTCCTCGTAAAAACATATCGCTAACTTTAGCAATAGAAGACGTGGTTTTACCAAATCCAACTTCGTGTGCTAATAAACCGCTATTCCCACTTGAACCAAGAAATCTTAACCCGTCTTTTTGCGCTCTTCTTAAAGAAAAACCCGACGCAGAACCGTCTTTAGGTTTAGAATCCGCAATGAAGCGCAGAGTATCACCAAATGTTCTATTATTTTCTAAAAATATAGGTATTCTGTCGATAGGTTTATATGCAAAATTGTTGTATTTAAGATTGAATAAATCTTCCATGCTCTTATCAAACGAACCTTTACTTGCAAGAGCGTAAGCAAGAGAATATAAGTCATCGCCTTCAATTCTTGCTAAAGATGCAATTTCATAGTATTTACCTTTTGCTTTTATAGAAATAATTCTAGCAAGTTCTTTTCTTTCCTTTTCGTTGTCTAAATCGTAACCTAAATCTATTAGCTTATTACGACTTGAAGAAGTTGGGTCTAAAAGTGCTTCTTCTATAAATTTAGCATCTAATACAGGCGGCTCGGTTCTTGCTTTTTTTCTATCCGACCAATTAATTGTAATTGATTCCGATAAACGAGGAGAACCATCATCTTTTAATTCCTTATTAGAAATTGTCAGCCCTAATCTTAAAATTTGGTGCGCTCCTGCACGAGCAGATTGAGGATTAAAGTAAAACTTTTTAATAGCCTCTTCTTTATCTAAAAGATTATTTCTAAGCCTATTACCTGCTTTTCCATACAATGAAGTGCCATCAAATTTATTGGCATATTGTTGAAAAAGTTGGTCTCCTCTAGGAGTGCTTATATTCCCTGAACCAAAGGAATTAGGTTCTTCTAAATCTTTATATTTTGCGTTAATTTTACTTCTAAGTCCTACGGCATATTTAGGCTCTAAATACTTCAAATACTCATCTTCAATTATTTTATCCATACTTGTGGCTGAACCATACGCACTTGTGTATGATTCTATTAAGCCTAAAGCTAAAGTTATTCTAGTAACCTCTAACATCCTGTCTGCACCTTCGTATTTATAGGGGCTGCTAAAACCATTATTTCTAACCTTGCTTGTATAGTCTATTTTTGTTCCATGATGAAGCTTCATGAATTTTGGTGAATATTCCTCTAGCAACTTTAAGTGATTTTCAGACACCTGAGACGCAACATCTTGTCCAAAAAATTCCTGCAATTCATCTTGAAAGACTTGGGTTTCTATTTTTTCTTTCGTTGCATAGTAATTTGTATCAAGAAGCACATCTGCATTACAAAATATTGGAATTCCTTCATTAAAAGAATCAATAAATAGATGTCCTGCTATAACACTATTGGTACATAATTCGTAATAATTCAAAGCATAATCAATGCCCAATAGTCTTGCGCAAAGAATTCTATACGGGTTTATCTGATTTAAATGAAGATTGTTAGCACTTATCCCCATTCCTAAAAAATATCCTAATAATTTTTCAGGATTACTAAAATTTTCGTTCAGATTGAAAAAGGTTTCTTCAACTGTATATACGTACTTAGACATTTTTTCCCTAAATACTGCATTATTTAAAACGCCTTCTGAGTCGGTTAAGCGTTCTTCATATTTATTTCTTGTTTGCTCATAAACCGTTCCGTTGTTTACCCTAACATCTTCTCCATCTTTTTTAACAATTGAACTGTAATATGAGACGTGTTCTTTCATAATCTCTACCGCCTGTCCGTAAGACAAATTACTTTTACTCCATTTGTCTAATGACACATAACTAATAGGGCGTTGTTTACCGTTATAAGCAACAAACATCTGATTCATAAGAACAGAAGTTGGAAGTTTTAACACCTCAACTTGTGCCGCTTTAACTTCTTCAAAACTTTTCGGTTGTGTGTTGGGGTTTTTAGGGTCATAATTGATATAGCAAGCAGGGTATTGGTTGAAGCTATCAAAAATCATCACGTCTAAAAATTTAACTACCTTGACCTCAATAGGTATCACCTCTCCATCAGGCGTGGTGTACGTAGTAGGTACAATATCAATTGTAGACGAATCAATTATATATCCTGAACTTGTTTTGAAAAATTTGTATTGTGTTTGAGTTTTTTCATTGTTAGACACATATTTAGAAAACACATCGGGCAAAACGATGACTTCATTTTCAAGCTGCAAATTTATAGAGTTGCATATATTTTCAAATGTAAACCCCCATTCCATTATATAGTTTCCCGATGTTGAAGGCAGTTCATCTAAAAGCTTTTCGTTAGTTGCAGTCTCTATGCCCGTCACAAAATGTGTTCTAATTTTTTCAAATTCACGATTATTAAGATAAACAGAGTGGTCAGGAGTGCCTTGTATTATAGTTTTAATCTCATCTACACTCATTAAAGGATTAACCTCACTAATACTTTCATCATCTAATTTAGAAGTTGAGATAAATTGAACATTACAATTTGTAAAATCAAATTCTTGATATAAAATATCGCTGACTATCGAATATTTTTTTGGTTTGATACTTCTTTCATAATTTTCAGGAGCAATTTTCTTTTCTTCTTTTAAAATAGGAGGATTACCATGAACTACTATTTCCCTTTGCTTCCCTCCTTGCAAAAATTCAAAATAAGTGCAAGCGTAAATAATATCGTTTGCAGAATATTTTTTACTTAATAGTCGCCCCAATGAGTCATTTTGAAGCCCTAAAACCTCATTCCCCATGCTCAATGTCCCGTTAATTAAAACGTCTACAAAAAATAATTTATTGCTGATTTTAAGAGAGTGTGCGTCTATCCAACGTACACGTCTATCCATAGACATCACATCTATACCTTCTGTAAGCGTCATTATAGCCTCAATGATTGGCTGATACTTGGCTAGTAAATCAATAGCCAAAATTTCATCTTGTAATTGTCTAATATCCATTATTCTTCGTATTTGTCGTCCCTTCCGATTGTGCTATCAATTTGAATTAAAGAAGTCCCTAAGTCCGTCCCTGCGGTCATGTCTATTAAAAGTTCTTGTATAAGAAGTCTTTTAGCCTCCACATCTTGTAGTTGTCTATAAATATTTTGTAAAGAACTACTGCTAATATTTTCTAATGCCATTAAAATCTTTTTGTGCATTTCTGCACGTTTACCATTGCATTTCATCATATATCTTACGGGTAGGTTCATCATATTCTTGTATATTTTAAAATGTAATCATCTCCTTCAATATTGGGAACATCAAAATCAAACGCTGCTCCTTCTAAGTGGAATAATAACTCCACTATCTTTTCATGTGTTTTAATGTAATCTTTGCGTGGAACTATTACCATTAAAGTTCCTCCTTGCCTCACAAATGCGAATGACCTTACGCCATAATATACTCGCGCATCTTCTTCTCCATATTTTGCTAACATCTCATCATAATCCAACTCAGCAAACTGACACTTGGCAGGAGGTTGTGAAATAACTAAGTCATAAGAAGGCATACCGTTTGTGTTCCCTAAATAGAAGTATTCAGCAATAGAGCCAAAATCGTATCTAATAAAATTATCGCTTTGCCTTCCGCTAGTGAGAGACTTAGTAATTACATGACAGAAATAATCGTGATTCATTATATGAAAAGACACACCTTTAGGCGCACTTGTTATAGCTTTTCCGCTACCTCCGTGAGTGATTAAAGCATCACCGTTAAAAGTGTCTTGGGGCTTAATCGCTTCGTCCATATTAGATGCAATTTCCCAAACTTTTTTGAAAACAACATTCTCGTTTAAATGTGAATCTTCACATTTATCATATTTACGAAAAAAAAGCAAGTCTTCAGGGGTATAGATATAATTCTTTGGTCTATTTATAATAAACGATTCAATACTTCTATTTAATTCTTTTTTAGTTGGCATTTTATTCTTCGTTTTTAAAATCAATAGCTACAATTTGAACTGCGGGATACTGTGGGCTTTGAACCATTGCCATAAATTTAGAATGCTTTTTTTCAAAACTTTTTAAATACATATCAGGCATTACTAGAAAAGTGCTACGAATTTCTTGAATAATATTAGCAGGGAGGTCTTTAGAGTTTAAGCCACCGTCAGTTAATAATATCACAATGGCTTCAAATTTTTCCTTTCTTTGTCTTTGTATAATATATTCATAGGCTTTGCTCATATTAGTTCCACCACCTCCTGCGAGCCTTAAAGAATTAGCATTAGCATTGGCGACTTTCATCGCCTTTTTAATCTTTTTGTTTTTAACTATTTCTTTTATCTCGGTATCTATTACAATGACTTCACCATCATAATCTTGAACAATTTGAGGGATATATTTTCCTAACTCCTGCATATAAGTTTTCCCTGAGTTTGCTCTCATTGTCATCGAACCTGAAGTGTCTATAATTGTAAATACTAACTCCCCTCTCTTCTTTTGCCGAACTGACTCTTTTTCAGGTACATTTCGCACAAGGCTTTCAATGTCATAGTAGTCACGACCACGCTTTCTAGTAGGTCTGCCAAAACTCTTAACGATATTTTTTAAATATTTAAACCACTTAGGCTTACCCATTGAGGGCAAAGTAATCCGCTCTCTTTTATCACCTGTCCCATCACCTGAAGATATTTCTCCACCTCTTACTTGAGCAGCATCGGGATATTCAAAAGGATTTTCGTCTACTTGAGTAACAATCTCTTCTTGTTTTCTTTGTGCCTTATCAATTTGAACGGGGTCGAGTTTAGGAACTCTTCTCGAAACTCCACAAGGACGATGTATAATCCCGTCTTCGCTAACCTCTCCTACTTGCGAAGGACTTGGATTGCCTGTAAGCCTGTCAATAATAGGACTTGTAATATCCTTTGTTTCATTTAGGATTTTATCGTATTTTTTTTGTAATGACTCCAAACTCATGACTCTTCAATTTGTTTGATTAAATCCTCAAAATTTTTCTTTTTACGCTCCAACTTGTTTTTTTCAGAATCCTTAACATTTTTACTTTCAAGTAAATGGTCAATTCCTTCAATGCTTTTTTTTGCGCTTTTAACAATTTCTTTTTTTCCTATTTTTTCCTCTAATTCTTTTTCCTTTTCCG
>TARA_R110002012_G_scaffold9170_3_pt1 | contig 11806 bp, 8 predicted proteins | sample TARA_R110002012 | Tara Oceans TARA_R110002012 (sample SAMEA4396515) | marine metagenome | biome: Westerlies Biome; feature: [DCM] deep chlorophyll maximum layer (ENVO:01000326); material: water (ENVO:00002006), including particulate matter (ENVO:01000060) such as... | depth 40 m
GTCATCATCGCGCCACGGCAACTGCTGGGTATGCTTCTGAAAAGGCTGGTAGCGGCACACCTCGGGAAAACCCACCGCCACATGCTGATAAAACTCGCGCCAGACCAATTCATTGACCCAGGTCGTCAGGCCGATATCGCCATCGCCCAGGTGGCCGCCGTTCTCGGCCATTGCCGCCTGTAAGCACTGACGATGAGAGATCATGCCTAAGGCTAAGTAGGCGGACAATTCACTGGTGCCGCGCACATTCGGCAAGTCGCGCTGAGCATGGTAGTGACGGGCACGAAAGCGCAGAAAGCGCGCCAGACTATCCGCTGCAGCCGCTTCTCCGGCGGGCCAGCTATGTCCATCGATAGGGGGAGTCGTCAGCGGTGGCAGCGCGGGTAGTGGGTCGTTTGCAATATTCAGGGCCGCTTGCACCGCAGGTGTATCGCGCAGCGCCAATTGATCGGCACTAACCTGCTTGTGCCACGCTTTTGCAAACGGGGTAAAAACACCGTAGTAGTCACCTTTTCCGGTTAGCAGGCTACCCGGCGCAAATGCTACCGCATCATGGTAACCATGGGCGCCTATACCGGCCTGTTGAAAAGCGTCCTGTACGGCCTGGTCACGAAGACGCTCATTGAGGGCGTACTCCGCGTTAAAGTGCAACTGGTCAATATCATGTTCGCGAGCGATCTCAAGCAGGACCTCGGGCGCTTGATCATAACGCTCTATATCGCGATGAAGCAGCGGGATATTTAAACCGTTGAGCGCTGTTTGAACGGCAGCCACGCCACGGCCCCAAAAATCCAGCTTGTTAGCGCCATGACCATGGCGTTGCCATTGAGGAATGCTGCGCAGAAACACGGCGATGACAGGCCCCTTGGCCGCGGCAGCGGCAAGGGCACTGTTATCGTCAATACGCAGATCGCTGCGCAGCCAAATCAACTGTCGTTTCATAGGAACTCCGGCGCGGCGTTAGCAAAAAAATGGCCGGTCGCTGCGAAGGCGAACGGCCAGTCGGTGTGCGCGCTGGTTACAGTACGCCAGACTCGCGAAGTAGAGGGCGCAAGCGAGCAATCGCCTGGGGCAGGTCATCGCCCAGCATATGTACAGGGCCGTCGCGCAGATCCGCTTCGCGCAGCCGAGCCACTTCGCCACACACGCCAATGGGCACATTGAGCGTTTCGGCTGCATTAGGCAGCGCCTGATGAATGTAGCCGTCGCTCTCACGTTGACCGCTAGACAGCAGCACCATGGATGAATGCAGACGCGCCACTGCCTGAGGGAGATCCTCCAGTGGCAGTGAGTGGTCAAGCATCTGTACCCGGTAGCCCTGCTCACTAGCCATCAACGCCGACATAAGTACCCAAAGCGGGCCAGGATCATCGGGCATGGCGTTCAGCAAAATCAACGGGCCACGGGTGGTTTGGTTGGCATAATGCAGGCGGATGCCTACCTGGCTGCGTAAAAATGCTTCCAAGGTGCGGCGTATTAGCTGATCCGGCTGAGTGGCCCATTTCGCTTCCAGGCTTAAAATAACCGGCTGCCACAGCTCGTTGATGGCAATGCTTAGCGGATATAGCGCCAGGCTCTGGTGATAAAACGCCTCAAGCTTGGGCAAGTCCAATGCTTCGATAATGGCCTGCAGTTGCTGACGCTGGCTGGCCCAATTGCCGGCCTCTTGCGCGGGAACTTCAATCGTTTCTGGCTGGTCAAGCAAGTCGGCGACTTGACTGACCGGCACGCCGCGATTAAGCCACTGCAAAATGCGTTCAATGCGGGTGATATCGTCCTGGGCGTAAAGGCGATGACCTTTTGGGGTGCGCTGCGGACGGATCAGCCCGTAGCGTCGCTCCCACGCGCGAAGAGTCACCGAGTTCACGCCCGTCAAGCGCGATACTTCGCGTATCGGATAGAGCGGTGTATCGGGTGGGTGGGTCGCCTTATGGCTCATGGGCGCCAATACCTCTTGGTTAACTGCAGCGCCATGCTGCAGGGGCCTATCAATGTCCGACGTGGCGAAGGTGATACGTGTTCCATGTAAAATGCCTGATAAAGAGCTAAACATTAGCACAATACTGTATGCTCATTTGTACAACTTGTCGCTATTTGGTACAACCTTTATAAGAACTCTTCTTACTTAGTAAAATAGTATAACAATTATAATGGCCTATTAATGAGTGCTTCTCCCAATCGATGACCAGATAACCAAGCATCTTCAACACGACCGGTGAGATAACTGTCACCGCACAAGGCTAAGCCGTTTGCGTTGTATAAGTATATTTGCTCACCAGGGGAGGCTGGCTGTGCATAGCGCCAACGATGCGCGCCTACATCGATCGGCGTGGGTAGCGTTACCCTCGTGGGGAAAATACTTCTCAATGCAGCGACTAGCTGCTCTGCGATCAGGTCGGCTGAGTCTTCTAAATGCGCTTCGCTCCAGTCCAGCTGAGCCAGTAAACTTAGACTTTCTTGCGGAGTGTCGCGCCCTGGTTTGGTCTGATTACGCGATACCAGTCTTAGCGCTGGGTGGGTAACTCTTGCCATCTGCCAGTCGGGATCGACATCGGTAAGACGCGGCAGAGGGCGGTCAAATATCGCCCATCCTGCCCAACAGGCACGCTGCTCCCTCGTTTGGCATGCCGATGCCAATGTCTGATCCCAATCGGCTACTAATGAATAAGCCTGTGGCGCTGGCGCGCTAATCACGACGTGATCGTAAGGCCCATAGCAAGTGCCGCGAGAGTCAATCAGTTGCCAACCATTATGTACGCGCTTAAGTGATGCGATCAGTGTCTGCGCATACAGTTCGACGTGAGGTAGGGTCGTTAGTGAATCAGCCAGATAGCGGGTGAGGGCACTCATGCTGGGCGCCCCGGTGTAGCGCGTTTGCCCATCATTAAGCGTTTGCCACCCCGTTGAACTAGCCTGATAAGTGCGTGTAGGCCAAGTAGCGACGCAGCCGTTATCGAGCCAGGCATCTACAGCGGATTGAAACTCGGTGCTGCGCACGCTAAACGTTTGGGCGCCTAAATCAAGCTTTGTATCAAACCTGCGTTTGCTTGACATGCGCCCGCCCGGGCCGCGAGCTTTATCAAACAGCGTAATGCTAGCGCCACTGCTTGCCAGTACTTGCGCGCAGGCAAGCGCTGAGATACCTGCCCCGATGATCGCGACAGTGTGACGGGCAGTCAGTGGCAAGAGCGGTGTGACCATAATATCTCTGAATCTTATATGGATAGTTAGCGGGTGTAGAAAAGACCTATACTGTAGCAGTTATGTATAAATACCGTACAATTTAATTGACGATAAGCGAGTGACATCGCACCGTCATTGTGTGGTGATGAGCTAACCAAAGCGGCATCCACCGATGGCATCAACAACCGATGGCACCAACAGGAGCAGCACGATGCGCGTATTAGTGACAGGAGGCAGTGGGTTTGTTGGCCAGCGGCTTTGCCAGCAACTAATAGAGCAAGGGCATGAGGTGCAAGTGGTCTCCCGACGCCCGCACCACGTTCGAGATCGCTTGCCAAGTGGCTGCGATATACGCGATAGCGCTCAGGCGTTTGTGGAGTCCCCGCCTGATGCGTTGGTCAACCTGGCCGGTGAGTCTATTGCAGGCAAACGGTGGAGCGATGAGCAGAAAGCGACGTTGATAGACTCGCGTGTAGGGGCTACCCAACAGCTCGTCGCGCTTTGTGAGCAACTCAAGGCCAATGGCCAGCCGTTGCCTGGCGTTATGGTGTCGGGCTCTGCGATGGGGTATTACGGCGATCAGGGTAAGCGTGTCGTCACCGAAGAAACGCCACCCAATGAGGAGTTTGCTCATCGTCTATGCCAGCAATGGGAAGCTGCTGCTCAACCGATTGAGGCCATGGGCGTCAGGCTGGCGATTGTGCGGATAGGCTTAGTGCTGGAAGCGGGCGGGGGCAGCCTGCAGAAAATGCTGCCGCCGTTCAAAATGGGAGTAGGAGGTCGGTTTGGAAGCGGCGAGCAGTTTATGCCGTGGATTCACCGCGAAGATCTGGTGGCGGCGATTGTGTTTTTAATTGACCAGGAGAAATTGAGCGGCGCCTTCAATGCCAGCGCGCCGCACCCGGTCACTAATGCCACCTTTACCAAAACCCTGGCCAAACAGCTCAATCGTCCGGCTATTTTCCCGGTACCCGCCTTTGTCTTGAAAGCGGGCTTGGGAGAAATGTCGCGGCTGCTGCTGACCGGCGCCGATATGCGTCCTGCGCGCCTTGAAGAGGCCGGGTTTACCTTTCAGTACCCCACGCTCGACAAGGCGCTCAAGGCGATTCTTTAGGAAACATTAGCTTAGCGCTTAACGATCAGCATCGACCGTAATCACTACCCGTACTGAATCAAGCCGCAGACGGGTATTCTCAATGGCGGTACTGAGCGCCTGACGTTCGTTTTTCAGCGCATCGATTTCAGCACTGCGCACTGCGGGGTTGTGCTCGGCCAGCGCGGTCAAGCGGGCAATCTCGCTATCTAGCTGGGCGCGCATACGCGTTTCGGCATTTTCCACAATACTGGGCAGCTGACGCTCGGCTTCGCCTTCACCCTGAGTTAGCAGTTCACGCAACTGGTCGTGACGGCTTTTGATCAAGTCACGGGCCAGCGACTTGTTGACCTTTTGCAGATTTTTGCCCAGGCCGGTGAAAGAGATTTTGCTGGTGAGATTGGCTCCCGATTCGTCCAGCAGCAGACGCACGGCAGTGGGTGGCAAGAAGCGATTGAGGTGCAGCTTCTTGGGCGCCGGACAGTGAGTACGAAACACTAGTTCGGCCATCAGCCGACCGCCGGGAATCGCGTCGTGGCGCAGCAGGGCAAGCGCTGAATTACCCATGGTGCCATCCAGCACGCGGCCCATCATTTCGCGAATTAAGGGATGTTCCCAGGAGAGCCGTTGAACATCGTCCCGGGCCAGCGCTTGGGCTCGGCTGTAGGTGGCAGTAAACCCCTCTTCACCTTTCACTAGGCCAGGCAAGCCATCCAGCATATGTTGGCTGGGCTGCAGGTGCATTAGCCCACTGCCAATCTCCTGGCTATCCACGCCAAAGATATCCAGCGCCCGTTCAAGGTAGCGCGGTAAGGCAGGATCGTCGTCAAGCTCACGAACGGCGTCGATCACCTGTTGGGCTTGAGCAGGGCGGCAGGCATTCAGCTCCAGCAGGCGGTTGCGCCCCGCATCGTGTTCGGCCAGTCTGGCGCTAAACATGGCGCGGGTTTCGACGATGATTTCGTCCAACGCTTCGTCATCCAGCAGCGCGTCAGCCAGGGCGTCGCCAAAGGCATCAAACAGGTCGTTACCAACGCCATGGGGCGCGCTGAAAGCGTCCATGCCTTCGTGGTACCAGCGCAGCAGGCGCTCACCCGGGCTACCTTCAAAGGTGGGAATATGCAGTTCAATGGCGTGGCGCTGGCCGATGCGATCCAGGCGACCGATGCGTTGTTCGAGCTGATCCGGGTGCTGGGGCAGGTCGAACATGACCAGATGGCGACAGAACTGAAAGTTACGCCCTTCTGAGCCGATTTCCGAACATACCAATACCTGTACGCCCTCGTCTTCATCGGCAAAGGCCGCCGCCGCACGATCACGCTCCAGCAAAGAGAGGTCTTCGTGGAATACCGGCGCGTGGTAGCCACCCAGCACCCTCAGCCCTTCAGCAAGGCCTTCGGCAGTTTCCCGATGGTGAGCTATCACCAACACCTTATCGTTGGCGAAACCATTCTCGCTATCGTCGCTCAGCTTCTCCAACAGCCAGTTGACCCGGGGGTCAATGTGCCACCAGTCTTCGCCGTTGAGCGGGTCATTGCTGAGTTCGCGGTAGGCCGCATCGGGGTAGATCAGCACGTCGGGGTGATCCATGCCGGTCTCGATCAACAGCTCATCCAGGTAGTCGTCGTCACGCTCTAAGCGGCGCACGACGCGGCGATAGGCCGACGGCAGCGCCAGCGGCACCAGGTGCAGGCGCCGCTCCGGGAATCCTCCCACATGACGGCGACTGTTGCGAAACATCACCCGCCCGGTGCCGTGGCGGTCAAGCAGCGCTTCGCTCAGTTGGGCGCGGGCGGCGTCCTGCTGCTCCTTGCTGGCTTCCGCGTTACACAACGTGGCCAGCAGCGCTTGGCTGTCGCGGTCATCGGCCACCGCGGAGACGTGGGCACGGGCCTCGGCGTCGCCGGGGAGGACGTTTAACGCATCTATCGCGCGAGCCACCTCGGTGTAGTGGCTCTCTTCGGCCTTGAAGCGCTCCAGATCGTGATAGCGCTCACCGTCGAGTAGTCTTAGCCGGGCAAAGTGACTCTTGATCCCCATCTGCTCCGGGGTGGCGGTAAGCAGCAGCAAGCCAGGGATCGCGGCCGCAAGCTGTTCGACGCACCGATAGCCGGGGCCGCTGCCCTCTTCGCTCCAGTCGAGGTGATGGGCCTCGTCGACAATAAGTAGATCGAATTGGCTATCGAGCGCTTGTGCCTGGCGCTGTGGGTTGGCAAACAGCCAGCCTTGGCTGGCCAGCACTAACTGGGCATTCTCAAAGGGGTTTTCGCTACCGTACGCCTGGCTCTGGGTTTCATCCAACAGCGATACATTGAGCGAGAAGCGGCGCAGCAGCTCAACCAGCCACTGGTGAGTCAGGCTATCGGGCACCAGAATCAGCGCACGCTCAACGCGGCCGTTGAGCAGCAGGCGGTGTAGAATCAGGCCCGCTTCGATGGTCTTGCCCAGGCCTACTTCATCGGCCAGCAGTACGCGGGGCGCGTGGCGGTTGGCGACTTCATTGGCAATGTAGAGCTGGTGAGGAATAAGGTCGATGCGTGGTCCGGAAAAGCCCAATGCGCTGTGCTGCTCAATCCGCTGGTAGTGATGCAGAGTGCGAAAGCGCAAGTCAAACCAGTCGTTGCGATCCACTTGGCCGGTCAGCAGGCGGTCACGGGCCTGATCGAACTGCATGGTATCGGCGAGCTTGGCTTCTGGCAGCTCGCGCAGGTTGCCTTCGCTATCTTCACCGATATAGGTAATCAGGCCGTGCTGCTCTTTACTGTCATCGACCACCATCTGCCAGCCGTCAGCGGAGAACACGCGGTCGCCGCTGCCGAACAAAACACGGGTTAGCGGGGCCTGGCGGGTATTGTAGGTACGGGTTTCCTGGCTGGCACTGAACAAAATGGTAACGCTACGGGCGTCGCAGTTAAGCACGGTGCCGAGTCCAAGCTCAGCTTCGCCGTCGCTAATCCAGCGTTGGCCGGGAGAAAAATCGCTCATGATGCCTCGGAGGAGTCTGCAAAAACGGGTCGACTACCGTCGGTAGGGGAGCACCGGCGGTAATAGGGCGGGGGATTCTAACGCAAAGCAGCGGGGGGATTAAGGTGTATCGGCATCAATCTTGTAACCAGCGATCCAGATCGGCGCGGGTAAGCTCGCCTACGTGTACATCCAGAGTGTTGCCCTGGCGGTCAAATAGCACGCTGGTGGGCAGGCCCGGCGCTTCAAAAAGAGCCAACAGCTGTTGGCTGGGATCGCGCAGGGCATAGCGAAATTCAAGCTGCTGTTCTGCCAGGTAGCGCACCAGGGGAAGCAGTTCCTCGCCTTGGTTGACGACCACGACACTGACACCATCGCGCTGATCAACCTCTTCGAGCAATGGCATTTCGCGCAGGCAGGGTGGGCACCAGGTGGCCCACAGGTTGACGATAATCAGATCGCCACTGTCGGTGAGCGACGACAGCGCCATCTTATTGCCCTCCACATCCTCCAGCGTTACCTCCGGCAGCGTATCAACCGCAAAGTGACTGCCCAGCGGAGACACGGTAACCAGTACCAGCCAGAGACTGGAGGTCGCCACTAACAGAGCCATGGCACCGCCCATGGCCAACAGCCGAGTACGTAGCGCCCAGAGCGTCCATGCTAACCCTGCGATCATGCCCCATAGACCGTGATAGCCGGGTTGCCAGACTTTCAAGGCATCCAGGGGAGCAACGCTATAGCTTTCCATGTTGAGCAGGACATGGCCCACTCTCGCACCCACTAGCCAGATAAGTACCAGGCCGAGAAACCAGCGCTGCTGAGCCCGCTGAGGGAGGCCGAGCAACAACCGCGCGCAGAGCAGTAGCAGTAGCGCACAGCCAACGGCATAAAGACGCGGTAACGAAATGAGGAGCGGGCCGAGAGCAATGGCGTTCATGGTTTTCCAGTTAAGTTTTCAATTAAGTTTTCCGTGAAGCAGGTACGAAGCAGGTACACTGGCAGACTTTACCATGCGAGCTGACAATTACGGAGACGTTATGCCCCCTCCTGCTTTCGATAGGCTGCGCGCGTTAGCCATCGGCTCACAAGCAATTGGTTTAATACTCATTATGACCATCGGCACGGTGATGGGCGATGGCGCTCGCCCTTGGCAGGGCGTTGTGCTGGCCGCCATGTTGACGACGGCATTAACGATTGCGTTGATGCGTCTTTATCGTCGTAATCATGCCCGCAAGCGCCGAGCTGAGCGCCTCAATGATCATGAAGATGATTAGGCTCTATCGCGGGGCTCAATGGCTGGCCTTGGTGACGTTGTGCGTTCTGTTGTTGGGGTGTACCCACGCGGTCGTGCGTGAGCATCAGACGATGTTGGCGCTGCCAGAGGCGCGCGCCACGTGGTTGGGTAGTCAGGCTCATCAGGCCCTCGCGGAGCAGGCTGACCCTGATGGGTTTGCGCTTCTCGCCGACGCTAAAGAAGCGTTTGCTGCCCGGGTAGGCTTAATCCGCCACGCTCAGCGCGAGCTGGCGATTCAAACCTACTTGCTGGGCGATGGCCAAACCACCCGGCTGTTTCTGGCCCAGTTGCTGAAGGCCGCAGAAGAGGGCGTCCGCGTGCGGCTGCTGGTCGATGATATTGGCGCCGTGGGGCAGGGGGAGCGCCTAGCGGCGCTGGCAAGCCATCCGAGTATCCAAGTGCGTGTCTATAACCCATTAGCGGTGGGGCGTGGGCACATCGTAACGCGCGTATTAGCGTCGGTGGTCAACCCAGCTCAGCAGCATCGACGTATGCACAATAAGCTATGGGTCGCCGACAACAGCGTCGCCATATTGGGTGGGCGTAATGTGGGCGATGAATATTTTAATGCCAATGACGCACGCAACTTTGCCGATTTAGATGTCGTCACCATCGGTGAGCTGGTGCCGGCACTGTCGCGCAGTTTCGACCTGTATTGGAATCATGGCCTCGCCCAGCCGATTGAGCGCTATCACAAGGCAGACGATCTAGCCTGGCAAACGCTGAAAAGCGCGCTGGAATCGTGGCTAGATGAACACGCCGACTGGGACTATTTTACCGAACTGCGTCACCAGCCGCGCAGTGCGCCGCCTTGGGAGACGCTTCACTGGGGAGAAGGGCTGGCGCTATGGGATGATCCAGGCAAGGTCGCCCAGCGCGGTACGCCGGACTGGACCGATACGCTGCTCGGGGAACTCACTGAAGCCACACAGCTTGATCATCGCCTGGTGATTATTTCAGCCTATTTCGTGCCCACTGAGCGAGGTGTCGAGCGCTTGACGCAGTTGGCCGACCAAGGGGTCACCGTTGAAATTATTACCAATTCGCTGGAATCAACGGATGCTGCCGTGGTGCATGGCGCTTACGCCCCCTGGCGTAAAACGCTGTTATCGCACGGCGTTGCTCTTTACGAAATGCGCCCAGAACAAGAAGCGGGCACTGAGGCTAACGAGATGGGGGTGCCGGGTGCCTCCGCTTCAGCACTGCATATCAAGGCGCTACGCTTTGATGATCAACTGTTTGTCGGCTCGTTCAATGCTGATCCACGCTCCATCTACTGGAATACCGAAGTCGGCGTATTGTTACGCAGCGACTCGCTGATGCAGGCCTTTAATGAGCTCGTGACACTTGGGCAGGATCCTGCACTGAGTTACCGCGTCGTCCTGACGCCGGAGGGCGCGCTGAACTGGCATTTGGAGCGCGAGGGTGAAAAACAGGTGTTAACGACTGAGCCGGGTAGTGTCTGGCGCCATTTCAACGCTTGGTTAAGCCATACGCTCGGGCTGGAACGCTGGCTGTAGTCGATAAGACAAAGCAGCGTTAGAAACCGACGCTTGTGTTTTTAGCTTTCTCGCTCCAGATTAATAGCAACCGCGGTGATCGAGCGCTGCGGCACCATACAGCAATCATTAAAACAATCATCACAACAATCATCCTTATCACACTGGGAGCGACGAATAACATGATCAATAAACGTACACTAGTCACCGCTATAACAGCCGCAGCGCTAGCCACGACGGGAATGGCTCAGGCGGAGGTTAAGGTTGGCTTCTTGGGTGGGTTTACCGGCGGGATAGAAAGTTTGACCCCGCCGATTTTTGCAGGTGCCCAGTTAGCCGTTGAGCAAATCAATGCCCAGGGCGGCATCTTAGATGGCCAAACCTTGGTGATGCCGTCTGGCGATACCACCTGTTCGGATGCCTCGGCCGCCTCTAACGCAGCCGACCGCATGGTCAACTCTGAAAATGTCACCGCGATTGTCGGCGCCCTGTGTACCGGCGCCACCATTGCCGCGGCGAATAACGCGGCCATCCCCGGTGGCGTGCTGATGGTGTCTCCTGCCTCTACCGCACCGGCGGTTTCTGAGCTGGATGACAACGATCTGGTGTTCCGTACCGTGCCGTCAGATGCCTTCCAGGGAGAAATGCTCGCCAAGCTGCTGCTCGAAAAAGGCATCGATGTCGTGGCGGTTACCTACGTTAATAACGATTACGGGCAAGGGCTTTCTGATGCCTTCAGCGCCGCGTTTGAAGCTGGCGGTGGTGAAGTGAGCGCCAATCTCGCCCACGAAGATAACCGCGCCGACTACCGCTCAGAGCTAGGCTCGCTATCGGTGAGTGGTGCCGAGACGCTGGTGGTGCTGGCCTACGCCGATACCTCCGGGCAAACGGTACTGCGTCAAGCCTATGAAAGCGGCATGTTCACCCAATACGTGGGCGCTGACGGTATGGTTGGCGACAGCCTCGTCGAGGCTATCGGCGCTGACATCCTAAATGGCATGATCGCTACCCGCCCCGGCAGTCCTGACCTGCCCGGCACCGATCTATTTATTGAGGCCGCCGAAGCGGCGGACCTTGATCCCAGTGCGGTATTTGCGGCGCAGGCCTACGATGCCGCTTTCCTGATCGCGCTGGCGATTGAGCAAAATGGCAGCGCGGAGCGCGAAGGGCTATCAGACGCCTTGCGCAGTGTTGCCAGCGCACCTGGTGAGGTGATCTTGCCAGGCGAATGGGAGAAAGCGGTTGAGCTGATTGCTGCCGGTACCGAGATCAACTATGAAGGGGCGTCAGGCTCGCATGAATTTGATGATAACGGCGATGTACCTGGCGTGGTGGTAGAAATGGTCGTCGAAGATGGCTCCTTTACCAGTAAAGGACAGGTTGATCTTTAAGAGAACAATGTTATTAGTTCAGTTAGCTTGAGCTAAGGGCAGAATCAACCCGTAGCGGGGGTCTTTCGCCAGGGCCGGAAAGTGTTCCTTCCTTTTCCGGCATTTCCACCATCCATGGCGGTCAGATGGCGAAAGTAGCGCCCATGGATGGGTTTACAGCGCTCCCGCATAGGGTTATTCCGACCGACTAGTGACTCTAAATACAATAATGCCCGGCTGATATCAGCCGGGCATTTTTTATGACCCTACTTAAGAGCGATCAGCTGTGGCTTTTAATCTGTTCAGGGAGCAGCCCTTTGGGTGCAAAGCGCAGCACCAGGGTAATCAGCAAGCCAATGACCAGTACGCGTGCCTGCAGCGCTCGGCTATCGATATTGCT
>TARA_R110002012_G_scaffold4023_4_pt1 | contig 11802 bp, 19 predicted proteins | sample TARA_R110002012 | Tara Oceans TARA_R110002012 (sample SAMEA4396515) | marine metagenome | biome: Westerlies Biome; feature: [DCM] deep chlorophyll maximum layer (ENVO:01000326); material: water (ENVO:00002006), including particulate matter (ENVO:01000060) such as... | depth 40 m
ATAGTCACCCTCGGCTACGGGATACATCTCTTTGAGTAGTGTGAATGCTTTCTTTTCATCACCATCTTTAGCGGCTGCGATTGCCTTTTCCATACGTGGTGTGTCACACACTAGATTCTCATAGAACTCTTCCTGTCGGTTGTGAACATTGTCACCAATCACCAGATAGTCACGGTCCAATGGTTCGGTGTGACATACCTTGCCCAGCCACATCTGTTGGCTGCACCAGTTGGAGTATGTATCTAGCGTGGACTTGCTAATCCGAATCATCTTATCCGAATCAGGAGTCCATGTGTACGTTGATAGTTCATTCATCTTACCCATGTGTATCATCAATCCTTGTTAATGTAGCCGCTAACATCTACTTTGTATGGGCCACTGTGTGGTTCGTCATCTCCGAACTCCGTCACCGTGTATTGGTTGGGGTCCGTCTGTGGTTGTTCCACCACTGGTGGGACAGGAGGAGTATTTGAACCGATGAAAGGCGCACTAACATTAGGTTGTTTTTCTGGATGCAACAATGTATCTACAATCTCCTTGACCTTCCCCAGTGCTTCTGATGTGATGGCTAACGCCTCGCGTAACCGTTTGTTCTCATCCTTCAATGCCTGTGCTTGCTCTATGAAATCATCACTCATTGTTTATTCCTCCTTAGCGAATGTGTGGCTGACTGATTCTCTATCCATCATACACCAAGGGCAACTCATACGCATTGCACCCAGTTTGTCAATCTCATACCATTTGTCACAGTCCTTACACTTGATAGGGATGTAGTGTTCCTTGTACATTGGCGCATTGCATTCACAGTCAGCGCCACCACATCGTGAACATATCCTTTGAGCCATCAGCGTTCCTCCTCATCAGGTTCTATCTGCAATAGTTTCTCAACGTATAGAATTGCGTCCATCATCTCTTCCTGTAGATGGGTGAGCCATTCAGTGATTGATAGGTCCTCACGTTCCATCGTCACACCATACTTGGCTACGCCTTTGTCAGAACGTGCCTGTATCTTGGCGCACACATCATCCTCAATCTGACTCACGCTTGCCACCCAGTAGTTTGTTCTTGAACCATTCCCAAATGGTTGTCTGTCGTGTCGGCTTGAGCCCGGTCTGGGCTTCTTCTAATGTAGGGGGTTCAAATTTCATACCCCATTCTTCCAATGTTGTTTGTCTTGTTGTCATTCTAATGGCACCTCCAGTGCTATCGTGTGTTGGCATACGGGACATCGTAAGATGTCCTTACGCTCTTCAACTATCAAGGACTCGGGGTCCGTATCCAGTCGTGTTTCTAGGCAGTATGCACGTCGCCATGCATCACACCCTTGATTTGTTTTGCCTACGGGTAACTGCCCGTAGGGTGTTTCATTTAATTCCTTTGCATTATCGCTCATGTCATCACCATAATTTCTTTGGTCTGTGCTTATCCACTGCCATGCCGAGGTCCCAGTTGAGGACATCGAACACCAATTTCAATTTCTTACGCACCATCTTGTCTATAATTCCTTCGGTATCGAATGTGAATGTATCTAGTTCTGATATGGACCGACAACCAACAACCTTTGTGGTTGGCATCCCTTGTGGTACATCACTAACATAGCACCACAACACACTGTCACCCTGTTTGAATGGTTCATCGGGTTTCATGTACCAGTTGTAGTATCGTGCAGCCCTCGCATACCCACCGGCAGTGGTTGGGTAGTGTCGCTTCGGACTATGTGATGAGGTCTCGGTGGCCTCAATATGTTTGGACAGTCGCGTACTGTATGACAGTTCATCCAATGGTATCTCATGCTTGCGTATCTGATTCACCCATAAACGCACCAACTGTGTGACCTCTACCTCGGATGCACCATTGGCGACCAGCATTAACACATCCTTCTGCAATTCACGAATGGCTTTGGGTGTGCTACTATGCTTCATCTCAAATCCTGATACCTTCAACTTGCCCGCATCAGATTCAGGCCACTGTATGATTCCAGCGTATCTGTTCTTGACATCCCCACAGAACCAGTGTGGCATCCATGCTTCTGCTTCAGCAAACAGTTTGTAGTTTCCAGTTTCGTGTTGGATAATGTCAGTCACAATCTGTGATACTTGTTCCATCTCACCCAATGGGCATCGGATAAACACCGAGTCGGTGTGTCCGAATAGAACTTCATACCCCATCTCGTATGCGTGGTCACGTAGTGACCCAATAGCACGACGACCCTCGGATAAGATGGTGTCTGCAATGGCTAGGTCTGCCATACCATGCCCCAATGATTCAGCGCACAGTCCATACAGCGAAGCCATCACACGCTTGACCGCCTTCTCCAGAATCCTGTCACCACTGTCTTTCAATTTCTGTCGTTCCTCAAACAGATATTCAATGACGGATGGGAGGATGCCTTGTTCTTCTTGCTCCCAATGTGTCCCATTCAACATGGTGCGTGTAGTCTCACTGGGTTCATCCCTGCGTGTAGTCCAACACAGATTGTTGCCCAACATAATTGATGGGTACAACCCCTTGAAATCTAACACGGCTACACCGTCATGCAAACCGGCTACCGGGTCCATGACATCAGCACCTTGTAGTTTTCCTTTCTCACGGCGTCGTGACCTGTCACGTGTGGGGAACTTGAGGTCTGTTCGACGGTTCACCAGACCACGTGCGAAGTTGCCCACTTCAAACGTGGAGGTCAGTGACACACCACAGAACCGAACCATGTTGTTGAAGAACTCGGTGCAATTGAGGAACATATCAATGTCCATCATCAATCTCACGTCTTGCATACAGTAGTCTGTCAGTCGGAAGAAATTATCGGACCAATCATTCGACAAGTCCACTTCATCTTTACCACCCAGTTTCAGGTGCTTACCAATGGCGTCCAACTTACGGGATGGGAACTGACCGTTGCCGCTGTCTTTCCACACCCGTTCAAATCCTGAACCATCACTGGCCTTACACGCTGTGTCAAATACCCATCGTCCTTTGATGGGTTGGTCGTTGTATCTGTATCCGTCGTGACCATCCTTGACCTTACGAACCTGACCCAATGGTGACAGTCGCTTGTAGTTCTTGAATCGTCTAACCATGTGTGGTATGTCAGCCCACATTGCTGCGTGGGCTATGAGCATATCAAAATTCATCTCCTCGATGTATTGGATGACGGCTTCATGCACCGCCTCCTCACTGGTGTATATGTGTAGTGTGTAGTTCACTTTCATTGAACCGCCGTCAAGCCAATGAGCATGATGGGTGCTACTACGTTGTTGCACTTCGTATTCAGTCTGACCTTCACGCCATGCGAAGCAGACCTGTTCACCTGTGAATGAATCAATCGCTGCCCAACATTGTGTGAAGTCGTTGTCGTCATCAGGGTTCCACTCGATGTCAAAGTAACACTTACGTGGAGTCCACGCGGGCATGGTGTGGTGGTTGTCAATCAACCATCGGTCTGTGAAAGGCACGTCGGCCTCCCACGTCTTCTCATACTTGGCTCGCTCATCATACACTTGGCCGGGTGTATCAAGAGTGACCTTGCGAATCGTTTCATTATCTATACTATCGTATGTCTGTACGACAAAGGTTGTGTGTTGATGAGGTGCATAGAAATAATGCTTGAACGCATGGTCAGTACCCTCAATCAACTCTCCATTGGGGTCACGGTATCGCCAGTAAATGGCTTCGCCCTTCTGCCCTCGCGGGTAGAATGAATCAACTAGCATGAGTATCACTCATCATCTTTGTCTTGATTCACGATGACGAGGAGGCATTGCTTTTCCTTGTGGTTGAATACCAACACGGAATCATCACCATAGTACACTTCGGCTGTGCCGGGGGTAGGCATGATAGAACCTCAGGGAACCAAGGTCCGAACTGGGTCTTGGTCACATCGTCACACGCAATATCTTGCACGTGGAACTTGTGAAACATTTGACCACTGACTGTTGTGCCGGTGTGTATCACACCTTCCTTTGTGTCAGGAACCACCGTGAATTGATACGGTTTGTCATTGCCGACCACACTACCCAGTGCTGCCACCTGTGATAAGTCCTTGAGATTGATAACACCATACCCACCAAGTACGCTGTCACCAAATGATTCCCAGTTGGATTCACCGGCTTCGTTCACCAGTTTAGATGCCAATGCCAGTGACTGTGCGGAACGCACGGTGGATGTCGCTGGTAATGAAATCGTACTGTTACCTGAAGTTAGTTTGAGTGGGCCGGTTCGGTTATCACTGATGTCCTGTTCCAACGTCACACTATCATCCGTGCAAGCACGGAGGAACTTCAAGACCTTGGAAAGGTCTGCGATGACGATGCCACCACCCGTTGATGTGGTGTTAGTATCAACGGACAAACTCTTCGTGATGAAGTGGGTGGCTAATGCCACACCACCCACCAACGATGAGTCCTTCACGTCTAACCGTAGGTCCTCAACGCCCGGTCCAAAACTGGACAGGAACGCTGACAAATCTGCTCGCTTCAATGTTACTTGTGTCATAGTGACCCATCCTTTAGTTCACTTAGGCCATACCATTCTGGCTCGCCACCCTGACGGGTGATTGCGACCACACGTTTCTGACCCTGCAATCGAATGTTAGTTTTCTGTTTCCAGAACTCAACTGTGTACTCCGTCTTGCCTGTCTTCTTGCCGTCGTCATCGAGAACATTCTCGCGGCGACACCATAGAATCTGATTCATGTTGGCGTCAGTATTCTTCTCCCAGTTGGGTTTCCATGAACCCGTCTGTTCGTTACGGAATACCTCGGCTTTGAGATGCGTCTCCCAATAGACCTCGACACCACGACTCATGAGTTCACGACAGATGGCAGTCAGTTGGTGGAACCGTGTGGAACGGATGCTCCAGTTCCATTGGTTGCCGACCAATCGGTTGGGGTCGGAGGCCTCGATGCCGTCCTTTGCTTTGCCCAACTCAATGACCTTCATGTTCACTACACACACGTTGTCCCACTGGTCAACTGCAGTCACGAGGAACTTCGCCAAGCGTGGTCCGTCGTATCCTTCAGCGTTTTGTTTAATGGCTTGACTCACAGCCCACCGACCAATGTTCATGACTCTAGCATGGGTTCCGGGGTAGTCATATGTGGTACGGTCTTCAGTAGCCATCACCCAAGGTGATAGAACACGAATGTTCTCAGATATGTCACGATGGTATGCCGACTTACACGCCGACGCTCCACCATCAAAATCTACCGCTAGAATATAGTCACCGTTGTCTTTCTCGGCTTCGGTCAGACTGTCCATAACGATACCAGACTTGCCCGTTCCTTCAAAGCCAACGACACCACAGAATACGTGGCTACCTTTTGACTCTTCACCTGCTGCGCTGACTTCATCCCCAATGCCACCAGAGGTGGTGGGTGTTACCACTACCACCTCCGGTGTAACCGCAATGGTTTTCTCATCCGTGTCATCCACTTTGTTCTCTTCTTGTTTTACTGCGTTAAATCCGCTCATTCATTTTCACCTCATTCAAATTGCTCTACGTTGGAGTCGCCACCATCAGCCGCAGGTACTACGAACCGAGGGACAGCGAACACACCAAACGCATTGACTTGTGGTAGTTCACCACTATCTGTTGCACGAATACCAAGACGACCCATCACAAGGACAGTTGAACGCTCAGCATATGGCTTCCAGTTCTCACCGTCGTTGTATTCAAACACATGAGTTCTCTCTTTCAAGACACCGGGGATACGCACAGATACTTCTGAACGTAGGCCACTCGGATGTTCTTTCTGTAAGTCCCATGATGATACACGGAGGTTGTACACCTTGCCGGTTTCATCATAGTCGTTGTCCCATCCTTCCTTGAACAAGGATGTAACCTTGCCCTTGATGAGAACCAATGGACCCACCGGATTGATGCCCGGTACTTCCTTCATGTTGCGTTGGTAGTACTCAAGCAAGTCCGGTAGTGGGACGTGGTGCTTGTGGATGGCGGGATTCACACCGAACTTCTCCGGCGCAAGTTGTGGTCGCACATCAGCATCTACGAAGTCATTCGTGTACTGAATCTCGTTAGCCCAACCACGTGGGACTCGGAGGATGTCAGCGAAATCTGGATTCACATTCTCTCGGGTGTTTGGAATCACCTTGAGTCTGCACGGCTTCCACATGGTGGGAGTCGCATCAATATCTGATGAGTCGAATCGCCATAGTGTTACTTCGTCACCGAAGTCTGCCTCGCTGTTACCGAGGAAGTAATAGTAACGACTCTTCAATACGGGTCGAATCGGGTCGCCCTTAGATTCAAAGTCGCCGGTCTGAAGAATCGCAATCGGTCCACTACCAGTGTTGTGTAGGAACCAAGGCTCCTCATCAGTTTCTTCGGTGTCGTGCTTCCCATCTGCTTTGATGAGATGCCATGTGCCATTTTCTTTGACACACTTCGCAACCAAACCAGATTGTACTGCCTTGTCTGCGTCCTCAAGATATGCTGCAACGGCTTGGTCACGAGTGTTCTTGCGCTTGTCACGCCACTTGCCATCCACACCAACCAGCATACCAACAAAGTTCACCGTCTCAAACGACGAACCACCGCTGCGACGTTGGACTACAAATCCTTCGCTGGCTTCAAGGAGGAAATCTTCATCCTCATCTTGCCAGTTTTCTACAGCGTATTTGTCGGACAGAAATTGTACAAACTTCTGCTTTGCATCGTCAAGGGTAACGCCATTTGCATCAGCGTATCCTTGGAGGCGTTCAACAACACCCTCGGGCCATTCTTTCGTGTCTTTCTTTGGAAATTCCATTTCTAGTTTCACTCCTTTTTCTTTTCTGTATCCTTCAGTTTCGCAATGAAGTAGTCGTAGTACGCATCGTCCCCTGCGGGCCATGTATGCACACGTTCTACGAACTCCCCCCACGTCACTAAAAAGGAATAGTACTGGTCAGGCGTCAAGCCCAACGAATATATGTTGTCTCTCAATTGCTTCATCACGTACAATCTTGGGAGACCTTTGGCTGCGACCTTTCGCAACTCGGTAGATAGTGATTGCCATTCACCCGCCGCAATAGATAGTGCGGGTTGACTGAAGTCAGCCTGTTCAATCAACAGACGTTCTTCCAATGCTTCATCGGTCCTCGGCAATGATTGTAATATGTCTATTGCACTACGCAAGTCACCATTACAGACCTGATTGAGATGTCTGAAATGTTCTTGCCATGCGATTGATAGCGACTCCGCTCGGCTAATCCTAACGAATAAATCAACGGCAGCATCGTCAGTTGCACGACTAAATCTATACGTCATACAACGTGACTTGAGTGCATCGGTGATGGCCGACTCATCATTCGCTGTTAGAATGAACAGCGTTTGGTCAGTGCATTGCTCCATCGTATTTCTCATTGCTTCCTGTGCTTGCTTGGTTAGACCATCGGCCTCGTCAAACAAGATTACTTTACGTGCTGTTCCCATACCACCCTGTTGTGCAATCATCTTGACCTGATTCCTAACGAAATCTATTCCTCGGTCATCAGATGCATTGAATGTCACATAATTGATGGGGTCGAACCATTCACCAAGCATATGTCGGGCCACTACACCGGCTGCTGTTGTCTTGCCAGTGCCGGGTGGTCCTACCAATAGAATGGCTGCTGGATATTCACCCCGTTCAATCCATTCCTCACAATCGGCACGGAAATCTGGGCAACCCACCATTTCATCAATCGTGGTTGGTCGGTATCGTTCTCGCCATTGAATCGTCATCACCATTGGTGATATTGGAGGAGTATATGAAAGACCCATCATCCATTGCGGTCACTAAACGCAGCACGTCGCCATGTTTCCACCGTCTGGGGTATGATTTGAGGAGATGTTGCATTCGTTCCATCCCATCACGGTCATACACCAATTCACGCATGGGCCATAACAAGTCTATGATTTGTTGGATGCCATCGTTGTTCTGCACACGCCGTGTGGATATACCGTGTCGTGATTCCATCCACCGCATGAATAGTGGTTCGTTACGTCGTGTGATAGTTACCCCTCGGTTCACTTGGTATCCAATGGGTGTGTCCGGTGCGAAGTACACATAGATATGGAACCGCGCCTCGCGCGCTAGCCATCCTAACATGATTGCGTCTATGTTGTCCAAATAATATCACCAATCATCCATACGATTACACATTCTGTATTGCTTAATATGATACTCAATACTATTGATACTACCCCATGATAGATAGCACGTCGCTTAACTGTGCAGCATCACTGAAACCTAGTGAGGTATCCAACCCAATGATGGTCGGACTATCAAGATGATAATTGCCGTCATGTATCTTGATACCTACTGCACTCACCCATACAATACCTCCCACATCATCCATAGATACCCACTTGCTATCTAATCGTGGGCCAAGTGAGGGATGGTTGCGTATGTTGATAGCCACATCATTAGGACATATCATCTCTGCAATGTAGGTGGTAGTGTGTCCATCCAGTGCTGCTAATTTGATACGAACATTCGTGCCACTCAGTTGTAGATGTGTAATGAGGAGGGGTAGTTTCAATGCCTGTTGTTGTAGGATATAACCACCAATGAAATCATCATCGTAGTATGGTACATCATCTAATAGGCGCACCGTCTGGTCAGAACTCACAGACCTAAGAACCTCTCGTAATTTCGCCATTGTGTCAATTTGCCGCGCGGGAGGTGCCTTCATTGGCTTATAATGCTCGTCCAACCATAATTGACGCGAAGTGTATGTTTCTTTCCACAATGCTTCGCTTCCATGTACTAGGACATCTGTAACTAGTATGGTCGCAGGGTCATAGTCGCTAGAACATTCGATTTCAAAGATAGATGGTATATGCGTACTATCCCAAGATTGCACTAATTCCCCAGACCTAGTGAATATGAGAGCATCATTACCTGTGTAGTGTAGGAATAGCCGAGAACTGCCTATTAGGTCAATATAGGTGGTTTCGTAAGGTAGCGCTACCTTGTTCCATCGGAGATATTTGGCAGTAGGCACAATTGGCTCTCCGGGCCGCATTTCGCTCTTTATCGGCAAATCGCCCCTGACCGCCCTTTCGACTACTTCCAAGAATGGTAGATATGCGCTAGATTGGCGTAAAGTCGCAGTATCGTAGTTTGTGAACTGTGCCAATGCACGTAGCATATGGCGTTTGCTGATTGGGGGTGATTCACCCAATGCAACCTGCCAGAACAGTATGGCCTCGTCATGTGACAGGGAATGTACAATGTCGCCCAATTCACGCTGATATAGCGCGTCTAGATTGTGAAAGGCGTCATCAACCGACCAAGAACTATCATCATTGTCAGATAGCGATGCAATCAGTGGAACGATGGGTTGCCCATCAACAAGGGCAATCCATTCCTCCGCGTGTATCCCTAGATGTGATGGGATACGAGATATGAACCAAGTGCCGTTGATTCGTGGTTCATCATCGAACCACAGCATGACGGCCTCCATCCAGTCGTCATGCGACTGAATGAAGTCCTTGATGGCATCGTATTTGGTGTGCCACCTATCATCACTCCGTAGGAGTGTCGCTATCGCTGACGCCTTCCATAGTCGCATCCTGCGGCCCTCTAAATGGGAGGTCTGCAGGGTCGCATATCAAGGCTTCGCATATCAATGGAATGTAGGGAGTACACCACTGGTGTGGTTCAGGTCTGGTCTTTTGACCAAACAGTTTGTCACTCAAATCTGATGTGGCTCGTCGTGAGATGGGTGCGCCTAGTGCATTGGTTGTGATGTAGAAGCACTCCACAGCCAACTTGTGTGGTGCGCGGAATGTGGGATTTGAAAAGTGGCTCAACCTGTCATGCAGGTCCATAGCCTTCTCGGCTATGAAATCTGCTCGCCCTTCATCATCTACCATGTGACGAACCATGTATCCAACTAGGTCATTGTAGGTATCAAATTGGCCGTACAGTTTGCGCCAATCATAATCGTCGTAGTGGTTGAAGTCACTCATTGTAATACCCCGTTGGAATCACAGCACATTCAGGGCATGGCCCTGTGTACTGTTCGACAAGAACTTCCTCATTTTCACCTAGCATGAACCCATCAGCAATCCATCCTGTGTTTTCACATAGGTCACAGTCAAGGACTTTCCTTTCAATATCAGGTGGTATCATGTTATCATGCTCGTGAGCGAATTTGTCGCCCAGATACTGCACGAACTTCTTCTTTGCGTCTGGTATTCTGCTGTATGGTGGTCTGTCTGGATGGTTGTGGTGTCGTATCCTATCTTGGATTGTATCTTCATCTGGTAGATTCGGATACGTCTCGGCGTGAGGATTGGGTATGGGTGATTCGCACACATCACACGCGACTGTTTCAGGTGGGTTCGGTGGCCCCACACATGGCTCATCAGGATGGTATAGACCATCCCACCAAAAGTGGTCCTGACTTGCACCACATCTAGTACATTCAATCTTCATAATAGTGCCACCACTACAAACCAGATAGTGGTTCCGAGAACTAGGCCGGTCATAACACCTTTGATGTATGCCCAATCTAAATCTTGGTCATCCCAGTCCTTGTATCCCATTACTCCCACCCTTCTATGTTCTCAAGGTTTTCTCGCACCGAAGCGAGTTTGTTAATTGCCTTGTCTATATCGTCAAGCGTTTTTTTCTTTGTGTCACTCATCTGTTGTGTTTTCATCAACTGGTCACGAATCCACTGGGACTTGAGTGGTAGTTTCTGGTAAATTTCGTATGTTTCATCGTCTAGGCTAACCGTCACTAATCTACAACCCATTACTCATCCCACTCCGCTTCCAACTCATCAATCCATTTGAGAATGTGGTCGCAATCAATGGCATATTTACGACTATACATCTCATAGAAGTCACGTGCGGCCTCACAACTCGTATCTTCACACAACATCTCAATGGAGTTTCTATTGAACTCATCCATACCGGCTTGAGCGACCCAACACGCTAGTCGTATCATATCTCTATATGGCATCACTCATCACCTATGAAATCTGTTGTCTCAACCAAGATGTCAAGTATTGCATTCTTGACCTGCTCGGCTTGTTCTAGTGTTAAACGAACACCACGTTTAGATGGTCGCCCTGAGTTCGACCATACTCGTATGTCAATTTCGTTCTTGTTGCTATCGTCATGGAACTTGATACGGTCCACCCGTATGCTAAAGTTATCTGACCCTGACCCTTTCACCGGAATGGTGGCATGGGTGATATTTTCTTGCTCGCTATAATCCTTACTCATTGTTTTTAGCCTCCTTTGCTTTTTTCAATCTCAATGCTTTTGCATTGGCGAAGCCGTCTTTACCATCTGTATATCGGCTCATGTCCGAGATACCGGGTGGCGCGGGTGGCTCATCATCCCCTACCCATTGTGGGCATACTTCTGCCCATAGTTGTCCTGCCTTGTAGGATGTACTACCAACACGGTGGGTGTTCCCCAAGTCCTGTGATTTCCATAGCCATCCGTATCCTCCTCCGCAAACTGTTGCCCCACAAGGGCAAACAGTATCTTGTTTTTCTTCGCTCATTCTTATTCCTCCTGTTCTCCATATATCATTTGTAATCGTACTCCGACAACTACTTCATTACAACGGTCACAACAACGACCACTCATTAGTGGTAAAGCATTGTGACCATGTTCCCCAATGTCGTTATGACAATCAGGAATACAGCATTCATTTTCATAGTTCACCACGATGCCCACTCCTTGAGTGACCGCTGCAAAGGTACTATCCAAGATTCATCAACATCTTCATCCGGCACTGTGACCTTCGCGTAGATGTCGTCAATGATTGTCTGCGCTTCATCCTTCGCTTTGAGT
>TARA_R110002012_G_scaffold87192_1_pt1 | contig 11799 bp, 22 predicted proteins | sample TARA_R110002012 | Tara Oceans TARA_R110002012 (sample SAMEA4396515) | marine metagenome | biome: Westerlies Biome; feature: [DCM] deep chlorophyll maximum layer (ENVO:01000326); material: water (ENVO:00002006), including particulate matter (ENVO:01000060) such as... | depth 40 m
AAGTTCATTGGACAGAATAAACACAGCGTTTACCGCAAGTGATATTCTCGATACGATGTATGATATGGAGCCAAGACCGAAGAATATGCCGTCGATACGAGAAGTTGGCGCTACGCTCAGAGGGTTTGTAGCAAAGGGTGAAATTATTGAACTCGGCAAGGCAGTCCCTAACAAATATAGAGACATGGTTGAAGCGGCTGGACTCTGGCAACGAGGTCTGAGGAAAACCAAACTATACATTAAGGTGGGAGATTTGCCTAGCATTGGTGAAGAGGAATGACTGCTGATTCATACTTGATGTTAATACGAGACAAAAATGACAATTGGATGAGCAGAGGGGCATTGTCCTTCGATGGTAAATTGACCCCAGTTGAACACACTGCTGATGAGCCAATTACAGCGATTAAAGCAGTTGTCAAGTGGATGGAGAAGGCTAAGAAGGATAGTGACAGTAACCCCGATTTCATTCCTATGATTTCACATGATGGCATATGCTTGAATGCGTTTTTGAGGAAGGCTCACATGCTAGAGTTAGGATGGGGCATATGCCTCTTTGGTTCAGCACAAGCGAAGCGCTGGATTGCAGTTGTAGGCCACGATGAGCATTTACTACTCACTGGAGGCTTTGCAGGTGCTATGGCTGACTTCGATGCGGCTATGGCAGTAGGAGGCTTGGAGGTTGAGTTTGCTCAAGCCAGAATTGAATACAAGCGTGAGATGAAACATTCGGTTAATCCGAGAGATGATGACGGCAACCTTATTCGTCACAATACCGATAGAAACAAGCGAAGGCGTCTGAAGCAACGGGAAGCCGCTGACCCACGCAAGAGTTGGGGCAAGACTGAGGATGCGGCGAAGTGGAGAGGATTAGTTCATAGTCAACCACGATATGTTCCAAGACAGAATAATGATTGAAATAGGTGTGGGTCGTAGTTGAGCCATGAGTCAACATTATCACATCTTCATTGACTTTGGAGATGAGCATTTGAGTCTGGAACATGAGGGAACCCTCAAGTCCGCTCTGCAAGAAGCGTATAAAAAATCAGCAGAAAAGCGAAGGCGCCCACATGATATTAGAATATCCGGCGCTAAACCACGAATAGGACACTCCCCCGACGATGGATGGCAGACTGTTTCCCCTGTAACTAAGGTGTGAAACCGTCATAAGCCAAGTAGCATTGTTGAGGGATAATGGAAATGCCACCACCACAGGAAGGGCTGGAAGTTCACTGGTTGGTTTCACCATCTAATGAGAATGAGATGTGCGGTTACATCAATTCTGATGCTGACAGTCACCCATCTATTAGATTGATTACAAGTGGCACTGGTCACTGGACTTTTTTCTTCAGAGATTACGAAGGAGAGGGTAAGATACAGGTTGCCAATGGCTCTGACTACAATCCATTTGTCTTGATTGAAACTCTGTTCCAGCACATGTCAAATCTCAATGAACTGGATGATGAGATTTCACAGTTCAAGAAGAAGAAAAAGGATGCCCCTATTCAATGGGATAACACCGTTACAAAGTTTGACAAGACTTTCTTGACTGATTGGGAGTGAGAGACATGATGATTTGGACTGACGATTTCGGGGCAACGGCTACTGGTTACTGGAGTTCTCCAAAAAGAGGATTGAAACAGGCAGTCGAGATAACCAAGTTTGGCTCTCGATGGTCAGTGAAAACTGATTTGGGCGTACAGGAAGTGAGTGACGGCGACATGGCTATTGGCGATATGACAGAGTTCATAAAAATCCTACTGGGTGGAACTACAACGGTTATCGACTTCGATAACAAATTACCTGCTATGATGTTCAAAACTCCACATCATAAGTTTGAATGCTTTGTTGGTGAGAAGGATGATTGAATCTCCAGAAGAACTTCGTGCGCTATTGAAAGCAAATGGACATGCAGTCTCTGCTTCCGAATCCTATGCTAGTCTGAGAAGGCGCTGTAACATACTTGGTTTACTTAGTGGTGGTACAGGGGAAGATGGCACCGCTGGTGCTAGAGGCCCGAAAGGAGACAAGGGAGATACAGGTGCCGCAGGCCCGACTGGAGCAGCAGGGGTAGCAGGTGCCGCAGGCGCTACTGGCGCTACTGGCCCTACGGGCGCTACTGGTTCAGCAGGTGCTGCTGGAGCAGATGGTAACGACGGTGCTACTGGCCCTCAAGGCCCAACAGGTGCCGCAGGCCCAACAGGAGCAACAGGTGCTGCTGGTTCTGACGGCTCTGACGGTTCTGACGGTGCTACCGGCCCTGCTGGCCCAACTGGCCCTGCTGGCCCCACAGGTGCAACTGGGGCGACTGGGGCGACTGGTGCAACTGGCCCTGCTGGCCCTATTGACCCAACTATATTAGCGTCTGAAATAATTGGCCAAGATGTCCTCAATAAAGATGGAACTAGCGGAAGCAACGGCTGGCACACATTCGCAGTGATTCAAGGATATGATTTGAACTCAAGTGGCCAGAGAGGACAGGCGCAGTTTTACATTCAAGATACGAGGTCATCAAGACATAGAACTTGTAGGATAGAGGTAGGACATCAGTATGGTAGGGATGGTTCAAACTTCATCAATTTGTTAGGTTTGTCTGGGTATGGAAATAATCTGGCTTTCACTCAGTTTAGGATTAAGGAAGGCTCCACCTACGATGGTGCGGCATTGCAGATTTTCGTAAACGATAATCTGAATAACATAAAAACACATATGATGTTCAATTTAGGTACGGGTGGTGGATGGAACCTACTCAACCCTATGCTTCTCGATACCGATACAGCAGGTCACGACGCACTTCTTGGTAGGAGAATCATTATTGATAGTGGCACTGGTTTGAATGTATCAACATGGGTTGATTTCGCTACGAGTTTTGCAGTTGGTGCAACTTTGAACATAGAGGAAACGGGAGTTGTTGATGCCAACGATGGTGGCGGAATAGCAACAACAGGTGGTTTAGCGGTTGATGGTAACGCCAGAATCACAGGTAATATCACAACAAGCGGTACAGTTGACGGGAGAGATGTTGCGGCTGATGGTGCTTTGGCTGCTTCGGCTTTACAGGCAGTTGCAGCAGACCCTGCGCCTACATTGGCTGGCGACATGAATCTAAGTGGATTTAACCTATTACAAATGGCATATCCAGATACCCTACTGAAAACTGACCCTGCTTCCAATTTGGCACCGGCAGTTCCAGCAGTGGATTATCAAGCGCCGTTACTCAACTGTCTCTGGAATGACATAGCCGGAAACCTAGGGCCTGTCAATACAGGTACAAATCTGTTGATTGATAACTGGCAATATACTTCTGGTGATGTTAATATGGACGCTGCTATGGTCAATGGTGTATTCACTACCACACCGGCTTTGGCAGGTACTTATCTTGTAGTTGTAAAATTACAATTTAATGGTGGTACTTTACTGGAGACGGCTAACACCAATTACAAATTGCAGGTGTTGGCATATTTTAACACAGTTGGACTTCACAATTTTGCTCGACACATGAATGCGCAGTTCTACAAGGGGTATATTTTAGAAACCACATTCCAAGTGGCTTTGGCCGCTGGTGATATACTTGAGTTAATGGGCAAGATAGCAACTACTGCTACTAATTCCAGTGGTGGTATTGGCAACTTTGAGATTTCTAGTGGGCCAAATGCCATGACTTCTTTGATGATGATTAAGATAGCGTGATTGATATGTGTAGCGAATGTAGTAACTTAGGAGATGTGATGCAGAATCATTACCTTGCAGAGTTGAATGAAGACACTCCACTTTTATTCAATCGTAGTGGAGTATTCACAGTCGTATTGGCGAACTGGCCGACAGAAATTAGTGCTGTACCGACGCTGGAACACTTGAATAGTCTGATAAACTAATTAACCAAGTGTAGTTTTTACACTTACATGGCGGAGCCTTGTGAATCAAATTGTCATGAATTGAAGTTGTCAGAAAGATGCTTCAAATGTAAGATAGAACAGGCTAAGAAATGGGTTAAACCCTATTGATTCATATAGGTGTGCCCGTCGTGAATGTGCATGGATAGTGAGCAACTAACATGGCTACTAGCAGTTCTCGTTCTGGGCGCTGCTTTGATTTACAAGTATTGGAATAAGATTAGTCAGTCTCTGAAGGCTGCTATGAAAGATGGTAACTTATCACTGGATGAAGCATTGGAACTTGTTGAAGATGTACAAGAAGTGGTTGAGGAAGTCAAAGAAGTATTGGCTGAAGTTCCCTCGTTAACAGAACTCAAGAAGTTAAAGAAGTCTGACCTAACAGCACTGGCTGACAAGTACGACCTTGACACTGCTGGTACTAAGGCTGAGATTATTGACAGACTCAAGACTCTCAAAAACGATTAACCAAGTCTCTGAAAAAGGCTCGGAATGATACAGGGTCTGTGACCTTCCATTCTTCCACTTGTGAGCGTTGATTGTTGCGTCTTACGATACCTGCTTTAACGCCATTGGCCATGCGTAGGGTCTGAGAGATTTGCTGTGATTTAAGTTCAACTCCGTTATCTTTCATTCGCTGTGACAGCCGCTCTGATGTGAACCATTCACCCTCTGGAATAGCGTCTGGGATTTTGCTTTTGTATCGCATCTTGCGAACTCGCATGAATGTTGTAAATTGTCTGGGTTAAAATAGGTGTGGGCATAATTTACCTGTAATGTCAGAAGATAGAGAGGAAACAGTCTTAGAGAGGTCTTTCAAAGCACGATTAGATTTACTTAGAGATGACACGGTTAGAGAGACAGCATTAGACATGCTTGAGGACTGGATTGAAGAGTCTATTGAACTACTGGAGATGTTAGACCAAGCGACAGATGAGTTTGCTGATTCACAGCCAGATAGGGATGAGTATTTGAGGAATGTCAAACACCAAAGGAATGTTCTAAGTCATTCATTACAGAATGTTCTGGATGGAATTGATGTGGGTATTTATGACACCACAGACCCTGTTTGCAGAGAGATGATGAGGCGAGTTGGGTTCACACTCAACAAGACTATTCTAACACTACAAATTGGTCAACAACAAGGCTTATTACAGGTTGAGGATAGCACAGATTCCGAAGAGTTGGAAGATGATGAAACGATATGATAGTTCAGATGATGTACCTACTAGCAAGTCAAAGAATTGTATAGTTTGTTTGGAGAGAAGGTTCAGAGGTTCTATTGCTGATGCAGTTGAATTAGGCTGGCTCACCACCAAAAAAGGGATGGTCTGTGCAGGCTGCCCCTACCCTCTGGATTGATAGATAGTTTTTTCAACCACATCTTTGTATTTCACACTGATGCCAGACGAATGGGACGACGATGCTGAGGATGAAAACTACATCGAACTACAAAGAAATCCACACAATCTTGATGACAGTTTGATACGATGGACTGCCATGTTAATTGCTCAAGGTTACAAAAAACATGAGGTCAGAAAGAAGTTGGGCGATGCCGATTTGGACAGGCGCCTCACGCAAGATGCGTTCAACAGCCTTATGTCACTAGCCGATGCTGAAGCAGATGAGTTACAATCATACGCAATAGCAAGAGCAGAGTTAGATGATGTTGACTGGCTTAGGTTGGACAGTTTTGCTAGGAGGAAAAGAAATATGGCCAGATTGGAGGGAATGATTTTGCAGGGGCACGCATTGGCGGACAATGTTGCCAAACTCAATAATGTAGCCTTCATGATTAGCGGATTGATGAAAGCACAGGATGCTCTGGATAAGATGAGTGGGGCACAAGATGCCAAGCCGCAAGTTGTAGTCAACATTGGATATGACCCGATGCAACAATTCAGACAAGTGGTGCAGGAAGAACTCAAGACAATCGACATCACTGACCATGTAGTTATCGAATCTAATAGCCTAGACGAACCAGAAGTAGATGATGGCTCACCAAATGAAGAAGGGTCTGACGAGAAATCAGATTAAAGCAAATCGGATTTGACATGATGGCACGGTTCAAGACTTAGCCGATACTTAACCGATACTTCACCGTATTGACTTCGTTTAGCCGATACTTTTGATGTTCGACTTCGTTTAGCCGATACTTAGCCGATACTTCAGCGTAGTGAGGTGGTTTCCCTATCATGAACGGGTTTCTCCCGCTCGGCTCGGCATCGTCCGCTCATGTCTAGCAACTCGGTCTACCTACATAAAGGTTCCGCCTATATGTTTGTTATTTTTTGGGTTGGTGTCTGGCGGATTTTTGGCGGCGCCATACGAGCAGTGGGCTGACACCCTATAAACCTTCCGACCTATACAAAAAAGTCTGGTCGGCGATTTTCGTTAGACGGCATCTCCCCCCGTGCCTTACTCAGCGGTTCTCGGCTCGCTGGGACTCCCGCCCCCCTTCCCCTGCTTATTCTACCCTAGGGGCCGCTAGTATATAGTCTTTTGTATTCTATACTTTATCACTGACAGCACCCGCACCATCTGCAAAATCCATCATCCATGTAAATCGGAAACCCACATTCCTCATCAATACAGTTGTCAATAATTTCGGGGGCCTCTTCCAGTTGTCCGCTCATGTACCTACGAGGGGGTGCCGGTATATAGTCTTTTGTATTCTATACTTTATCAGAAATCTGAAACCCGATTCTGGCGACCCCCCGAAATGTCCGAGAATGCGAGCCGGATGAACTTAGTATATAGTCTTTTAGGTATATGACAACGAAAGTATTATATGGGGAACCCCACTTAGCCTAAAACATGGGAGCAAACACAGCGAACCAGACCAGCCTAGAAGCGGAAACAACCACCTTGACAGGTGTCGGAGTCAATACTCTGCTACCTGTTGACAAGATTGTGAAGGCACACGGGCTTGAAGCGGCTGGGTCTGACTTAGGTCATGACTCAGTTACACCATACAGTATTGACATAGTAGTCCGTGACCCAGTCACTGGCTCCATTGTTGATGTTACAGAACTAAAAGGCAATGTCGAGGTCGGTTCTCCATACGAGAGAAGCCAGACCACAGCACTACCTTTGACAGCCTTGCTTTATGACTTGGGCGGTATTAACAACCCACAGGCTAACAAGGCAATACGCACCGCTATTGAGGCCGCTATGATGCGCCGAGATGGTTCCAGTGCTGAAGAAGTTGCTGCTTTCTATGAAGCCAACTCTGTCAAGTGGTCTGCGGACAATAACAACGGTAAGAACTTCCTAACAATGTTGAGAAGTTCCAGCGTTAGACTTGTCAAGGCTGCGGTCAAAGTCTTCAAGCGCTGAGGCGGCCCATAGGGCAGTTCTCTAACTGATTCACGGGAGTACCGAGGGAAACCGATTTGAGCCTCTGGCGGCTTCGGCCGCTGGGGGTTTTTTTATCATTGTACTGCGGCCAAATGCTGGCCCAGCAGGTGATGCTATGAGATGGGGGTATATAGTCTTTCCGGTCTATACTAAAGACGGAGTCTCCCCCCGTGCCTTACTCAGCACGGACTTCAACCGCCGCTTATTCTATCGTAGGGGCTTCTAGTATATAGTATATACTATTTTTTCTCCTACTATATAACCTTTGCGAAAGACTTATAACCCTATTATTATCAACCGCTACTGTTATAAGGGGGAAGCCCCTAGCATGGTCATGAGCGGAGAAACACCATTCAACCTAAGAATGAGCCAGATAACTGACATTAGCACTGACATGAGAGATATTGTCAGAAGCATTACTCTCAGAACCAATAATTCAAACAGTAAAGCACTCTTGCTTATGTTAGTCGATAACTGGCAAGAAACTAGACTTACAGAGTTGGTACAATTGACAGTAGGCAAGGACAACCTTTCAGATGTAACCGAGGAAGAGATTCAACTTTTAGGATTAGGCGAGATTCAAAAGTCATTCATGGGGTTGATTCAATGAACGGACATGGAGAGAACTGGGCATTCAGTAACCAGACGCTTAACACCAATGCCGAGGGCTACTTGGTATTGTTGAAGAGAGGGTTGCAGTCATTACTCACAAGACAAGAAGAAGATACCGACCCTCGGTCTAAGAGGATGCGTGCTAATATGATTAAGAACCAGCGTATGGCAATAATTAGAGTCGAGAGGAATATGGTGACAGAGTCATAAAAGTAGGCGAAACACATATATAGGGAAGGCCCGTAGGACTAAACAGAGGCGAACAGAGATGAGCGGAGAGATATTCAACCAAACCGGATTCAAGAGAGACCTAAACACATTGAAGAATATGGTTTCACAGAGAATTATGAATGATATGCGCTTGGATTGTTTTCAGTTCGGTGTTGATTTTGGAATGCTTTATTCTAAGATGATGAACAAACTAACTCAGAACCCAACAGGTCGCCTTTCAGCAGATGACAGGATTCAACTTCACCCAATTGGCCAGTTATGCGTTCAGTACAGAGACTACATGATGAAGGCTTGCCGACCTCCTACTCTTGGCCCAGATAAAGATAAGGGAGTTGCAGACTTTTTGTGGTATGCAGATGAAAGATTCGATGCAATTATTCAGAACCTACAACGACTGACAATTGAGAAGCGATAGGCGGAACATTCATATAGGGGAAGCCCATAGGACTAATCAGAGGCGAACAGAGATGAACCACGGAAAGATGAATTACGACGAGGCATTGATGAAAGATAGAATAGCAAACATGGATTGCGACCAAGTAAAGTGCGCCCACTGTGGTAGCAAGATTGGTACACAAACTCCAGTTGTATATGATGTCATAAACCTGCGACCAAAAGGTCACAAAGGAGCCAAAGAAGAGAAGCGCAATGACTACGGTGAGAAAGTCTTTTTCTGTAACCAAGAATGCGCTGAGGCTGAGAATGGCGAGAACTGCCACATTAGCAATAACACTCGCATTTACAATGAGAAAAGAGATGCAAGGGAAGAGATTGTATTAACGGACTTTAAGTCCTACCAGAACAGGCCGCTTCACTCTTCAGATTATTCATTCATGGCAATTGGTAGTTTGAGTATTATGAACATGACATACGGAAGTCGAGATTTCAATTCAATGGTTGACAATGCTGGCGAGAAGTATTACATTAACACCATGCCTAATGACCCTATGGAGCCACTTGCAGAGCAAAACTGGATGCCAAGTATTCAGAAGTCGGTCTTAGTCCTCAGAGCCTACAAGAAGGCAGTATTGGAGGCGATAGCATGAACATTCAGATTATTCATTCTAATGAGGCTGACCACCCAGATTATGATAGACAGGTGGCAATATGCAATAACCACGGCAATAGCCTCAGAAGATGGGGTGAACCTGCTAGGGGTATTTGGTTCTGTAACTACTGTGGCCACAGGGTCAAAGTAGTGATTACTGAGTAGTATAGGCGAAAGTCTTTAATAGGGGGAACCCCTCGTCTGGTATAGAGGCGAAGCAAATGAGCGGAACTAGAAAACAGATTGAAATATGCTATGATGTACCAACCGGCAGAACTACTTTGACCAGTTGGACTGATGTTGATACAGAATGTTACTGGACTTTATTGGAAGAAGTTGAGAACATGTTAGATGATGATAAAAGAATACTTTTAGAAGTCAACAGTGTGTCAATTGACGGAGATGAAGTCTTCCCAGAGTTCGACTGGGAGATGTGAAACCGCCAGTGAATTGAGATAGTTAAGTGGAAGGCTCAGTGACTCAAAGCGAGTCGCTGGGCTTTCTTTATTTTTACCCGATACTTTTTACCCGATACTTCGTTCAAGTATCAGCGTTCATGTATGATGCGGCATCTCCCTGCCGTCCTCCATTTCAGCAGGCCGCTCGCCCCTGCGCTTACACCCATGCTAGCAGGTGCTAGTATATAGTCTTGTCTATATAGGCTCAAAATAGTATATATTATAAGGGGGAACCCGCTGGACTGTACATGGCCGACAACAACGAACTAATGCCAATAGACGACTGGGAAGCACGCATGGAAAAATTAGGAAATGCAGTTTCAGAGATGATGAAGATTCAGAAAGGAGCATGATTCAGATGGGTGATGAAAACATAGGAATGAAGACCGGCTGGGCCAGAGATTGTAAGAGCGATGAAGGCAGGTTCTTCAAGGCTGTAAACTCGGCTATTAAGGATAATATGTTCACCGACTGGACTGGAGATGGTCGAGCGTGCTGGGTCAAGAGAGATGGGCACAAGATTCACTCAGAGTCGCCAGACGGAATAAACACAATTAACAGATTCCAACAACATGTATTCGACTCAATAAGTGTACGAGATTTTGACAACCGTGGATTCGCTGGGAACTCCGGTTGGTGTCGATTCATTCAGCCATTTGAGGATGCTAAAGACAGAGCATTCAATGAAACCGGCTCATTCTATGATGCTTGGATTGCTGGAATGAAAGCAATGGGCGACTACTACGGCGTAGCGATTCCTGCGTGGATTTCATGAAATACAGGGAATATAGGAGTAGTTGTTATATAGGGGCGGCCTTCCATCTCGTAACATGGCACTAATAACAACCATCGCAATAATACTGTCCGCAGCCCTAGTCAAGTGGGTCAAAGATATTGAAGCAGATATTCAAGACCACAAAGAATACCAAGAGTGGACAGAAGAAATGTACAACATGTGGAGCGTGGAGTGAATGAGTTGTCCTTATCAAACTGGAGAGTGCATGTACCCTAGTGAGTGCGAGGACTGTAACCCAGACCTACACGCTGAGAGGTGCGAGGACTGCAATGGATTCACCGAGCGTGAGTCATGGGAAAATGACGCTTGTGAATGTGAAGAAGAAGAAGAAGTCCAAGAAGTCAGACCTTTGACCCACTCAGAAAAAGTTCAGATGTGGAGAAGTTACCGAATGGGCTGGAAGGTATGAAATTGAATAACCCGATAGTTAAGGAGATGATGTGCGTATGTGGATGAAGGTGGCTAGGTCTGTGATGAAATGGGACTTACATGAAGTCCGTAGGTCTGGAGAGTTGACGGCAACTCTGATTCATTTCGCACTTCTTGGGGTGCCGCTGGGGGTTAAACTTCTGAGTGAATTAGTATAGAAAACAGGTAAAATAGACATAAAGCATATATAGGGAAGACCTCCCAGCACAATATATGAGCCACACAATCAAGCGAATAACCGAGCGCCTAACACCGGCAGAAGCGTCAATCGTTAACCAGCGAATCAACGACTGCCTAAGCACAGTCGGAGTTCATGAGGACATTGCACTCTTCGCACTAGACATAGGAGAAGCACGCCAAGCAAACTGTTCTTCAAAGTCCAACGGAAGCAAGGTAGTAGTCATCATCAGAAATGGTCGCCCAGTCACAGCAATGCTTAGAGCAGCAAACCAAAGAGTTAGCCCAATGAGCATGAGAGTTGACAGAGTAATTAGGATGGATTGAAATGAGAATAACAGTACGATATACCAGAGTTGGACGAAGGCCACACATGACCGACCATATTGAGCGTCGTAGGGTTATTGATACCGATAAGAAGCGCACAGGCTACAAAACTGGCAAGGTGAAGATGAACCACCACCGGCCAAACTGAAACCGGCTCTAGTGAAATACAATAGACGAGCGTCTTATATAGGCGAACCTACTGGCTTGTAACATGAGCAGAACACTAGCCTTCCACCGAACCAGCCAAGAAGCGGCGCTAGACATTATTGAAAACGGGCTACTGAGCCGCAAGTCAAGAGGACTTGAGGCGAACTGCCCTGCTATGGCGTGGGCTTCTGACCGTGTCGAAATGACATACATTAGTGTCAAAGGCGTTCAAAAGAACTGGGCGAGGACTGGCGTCACCATTGCACTAGATATGGACGCAATTGAAGCAAGTGGCCTTGAAGTCCGCAATGATGACTTCGGCGC
>TARA_R110002012_G_scaffold81645_3_pt1 | contig 11792 bp, 13 predicted proteins | sample TARA_R110002012 | Tara Oceans TARA_R110002012 (sample SAMEA4396515) | marine metagenome | biome: Westerlies Biome; feature: [DCM] deep chlorophyll maximum layer (ENVO:01000326); material: water (ENVO:00002006), including particulate matter (ENVO:01000060) such as... | depth 40 m
GCGCCCATAGGCCCACCATTTGATCTTGTGATGCGCAATTTGATCGCAAAAAGACCTTGTGCGCGCCTCGCCCAGAAAAAAATTGTTGTCGTGGAATTCGATGGCATTCGCGCCGTATTCTTCAACCAGCCGCGCAACCCCGCGCGCACCAAGATCAGGCGTTTCAGCCGACGTTTTACCATTCACCATACTGACAACGCCACAGAAGCCACATTTGAACGGGCAGCCAAGGCTGATGTGATGCCCGATCGTGCGCGTGCCCAAGAACGTGGGCCGCATGTAAAACTCCATGTCGAGCGCTTTGTAAGGGAATTCGGGCAGAGAGTTGATGTCGACAAGCTTGGACATCCTATTCTGAACGACCTCGCCTTGTGGGTCGCGGTAGATCAGGTTGGGATAAGAAAGATCAGGCGTGCCATCCAGAACGCTTTGCAAAAATGCGCCCAAATCGCCGTTCACATACCCCTTTAGCCCGTAATCCACTGCGGGGCAGCTCATCGCGGCGCGCGGGTACATCGTGGGGAAATACCCACCCCAGACCACAATCAGATCAGGAAAGCGAAGCTTGAGCGCAAGGGTGATTTCAAACGAACTCGCGGTTTGCGGACCGGGCATCACCGTCAGGGCAAGGATACGCGCGCCAGTTTCCACAACCTTATTGGTCAAGGTTTCGATGGGATCGACCAAATGATTGGCGTCGACGATTTCGTAGGGCAATTTTCCTTCGAATGTTGCCGCGACGGCCAGCAATGACATGGGCAAAATAGGTTTGGCGCCACTGTGGCTTTTGCCGTTAACAAGCAGGATCAATGTAACTTCCGATCATCTTCAATTTGTCATGCGTCCCTGTGTGTCACACCTCAGCAAGTCTTGCTTCGTGCGGGTGTATTTCAGTCAGCGACGCCCCAGAAACATGAAATACCCTATCCATCAGATGCGTATCAAACAACCGATGCGTCACATAAATAAAGGCCATATTTGGGTCCGCTTTGCGCAAACTGGCCAGCAAAGGGCCAAGATCGTCCTGACTGATGGCGTTCAGCCCTTCGTCGCAAATGACCAAGCGGGGCCGCCGCAGCAGCGCTTGCGCCAGACTGATCCGTTGACGTTCCCCGCCGGACAATCGATTGCCACGGTCCCCGACCACGGTCTCTAGCCCTTGGGGCAACGCGCCGACGAAATTCGCAGCCCCGCTAAGCTGTAAGGCGTTGTCAATTTCAGCGCCGGTCGCATCGCCTTGGACCCAGAGCAGGTTTTCGCAGATTGTCATATTTGCCAAGAACGTTTGCTGCGGGATGTAGGATATCTGATTAAGGTAATCCCGCCCCGTCGGAGGGGTGGAGGTGGTTTCAAAGTGGTTTATCTGTCCCGATTGCGGCTGATACAGGCCCAAGGCAAGATCAATCAACGTGGTCTTACCCGCACCTGAAGGGCCCGTGATGGCGATGAATTCGCCGACCTTCACGTCCAGATCGACGTCGCACAATATTGGTGCTTCGGGATCAAAGGCAAAGGAAACACCTTTGAAGCGCAACAAGCACCCCGGATCATCCGCCCAGCCCTGAGGATTTTCAAATGGAATGGCGGGCAGTGCATGGTTTTGGGCCGCAGCGCAGTCACGGCTAAAAGCCCGCAGGGCATCATAAGCCGGCAACAGGTTCTCGATCGATTGAACATTCTGGTTGAGCCGCTGAAGGATCGGCGTCAGCCGCGCGAGTAGAAGAATGATCAGCAACAAGAACTCGGGCGGGGTTTGGGTCAAAAAGGTGCCGATGAGCAAAAGCAACCCGATCAACCCTGCCATAATCCCTTGAAGAAACACGCCGTTCGAAAGCTGGCGCTGCTTGAAATCAAGGCTCTTGTGCTGCGACGCTTTGACTGCTTTTTCAAAAAAGAAGAGATATCTGGCTTCAAGCTGCTGCGCCTTGGCTGTCTTGAGGTTTTGCAGGAATTCACTGGTGATCGTATGCAGGGCCTGCCCCGTTTGCGTCACGCCGCGCCCCAAATCCTGAGCCTTTCGCATGATCGGGCGGAGCCATAGAAACAGGACCCCAACCGCCAGGATAATCGCAACCGCAAGCACGGGCGACAGATACACAAGGATCGTGCCGTAGCAGACCAGCAAGGTCACATCGACCAGCGCCACGCCCATCAAGGTGACAGCAGACTTAACTCTGACGATTTCGGATATCAGCATGTTTTCGACATACGCCTGCTTCAGGCCAGCCATGAATGACCAGCGCACCTGCGCAAGATTGCCCAGCAAATCGACCCGTAACTGGTCCGAAAAATAGGTCGACAGCTTAAAAGCTGCCTCATCCCGATGCTTCGATACAATCGCCCGCATGATGATCGTCACCACAAAGATCACACAAAATAGAACAAGGATCCATTGGGATGTTTGCCCCGCCCCTAGCCAGTGATCCAGCACACTGGGCGGACGGCTTGCAGCAGTTTGCCCGCCGATCATCACCGCGAAAAAGGGAATGAACAGTGCGATGCCTGCCCCTTCTAACGCGGCGGCAAGCAGATAAAGACCAAACAACGAAATGGATTTGCGCGGAGAATAGACAACGACCGCTTTGACAAGATCAGCAAACCTGCCGTTCATCGACAAAGCCCCATCGCAGAAGGTTGGACCTGTGCGGTGCACCCGCTGATGTCGTTATAAAAGTTGACCACTTCCGATGCGATATCGTTCCATCGAAAACTTCTAAGCATCCAGTCCTGCCCGCGCTGACCCATCGCTTCCAGTGTTGCATCCGGCAGGCTTGTCGCATGAAGCAATGCGTGCGCAATGGTCTCTGGGCGATTGTCTGTCCACCAGCCGGCACCCTGATCGACCAGCCCCGACCACGGTGTCCCGGTCGCAGCAATCACGGGGGTTCCAACGCTCAACGCCTCGGCCACCGTTAGGCCGAAATTCTCATTCTCTGAGGGCAGCATGAAAAGCTTGCTATCGGCCATCACCGCATCGCGTTCCGCATCAAAAACTGACCCGCTAAAGGTTATCTGGCCGTCCACACACGTGGCTGCAAGCGCTTTGAGGTGGTTCAAATAGCCGTTGCGGTCAGGCCCGCGCACCTCAAGGACCCAATCGGGCCGATGCCGCGCCATCTGCTTCCAAGCTGCAATCAGGTTCTCAAGACCCTTTTTCGGTTCCAACCGGCACAACGCCAATACCCTTTTCTTGCGCGTCTCCATGGGTCTGATCCGAGCGGCACCAACATCGACCCCATTACGGATGACCTGCACATATGCGTTTGGCGCAATACCCAACACTTCTTGTGCTTCTGCGTCAGAGGTGACGTGAAAACCATCTGCGGCCAACAGAGATTTGCGCTGATAAAACGCCATGGCGAGGCGCTTTTTCTGCGGTGATTGTTTGAACGACGCGCCAGCAAGCGCCCCATGGGGCGAGATGATCAGAGGCGCACCCGTGGCGCGTTTCAACCGCAGGCCAGCGATGCTGGCAAACGTCCAGATGCCGTGGACGTGAATGATATCGGGTTTGAACCGGGCCACTTGCGCACAGATTTGGGTGGAAAACCCAAAGCTTTTGATAAGTTGCGCTGAGAACGCTTGGGTTTTCGCGCCGCGCCACCACTCTGGCACCTCGTCTGGCGATCCATCCGATGTCACCCCGAAAACGCAGGTTTCATGGTCAAGTGCAGCAAGCTCTCTGGACAGGCTTTCGACAACCACACGGACGCCGGATGCTTGGGTGAACAGTTCCGCAGTCACAAACGCGATCCGAAGCGTCATATGGCGGGCTCGTGATTGGCGGTTTTACCCTGAGGCAGCAGAACGCCGGGCGGCACATAGCCTGTCGCGCTTTCGCGTTGCTCACGGATCACATCTGCACAGAACTCTCGGTTCTTCGCATTCAATTCTTCGTTGCGATAAATGCCGTCGGGCAGTTGATAGGGCTTATACGGAAAATAGGTATCCAAAATACGCTCGATAAAGAAACGGATACTGAACCAGTACCCTATCTTTCTCCTAAGCTTGCGTGCAAATGCTCTTCGCTTGTTCTGGTAGGAAAGGCTCGAAAACTTCAACCGGTCAAATCTTTGCGTTTCGGCAAGAATTTTCGATTTTTCCGGATCAAGGTCATCTAAAATTTGATCCAAGGGCATTACGTTGAAACCGGTAAGCCCAAATATCCGGACGATCTTTTCTTTCAGCAAAACCAACTGCACCCCACGGGCAGAATACGCTACATTCTCGCGTTTGGCCGCCTTCATTTGTGCCCGCAACGTGGTTGTCTGATCTGCGTTCAGCGCGAAAACATCTTGCAATACCTTACCCTCGGACAGCGTTTCCAAGGGAAGTAGATAGACCTTTTCAAACCGCGTGGCATACAGCGCATAAAGTCTGCGCATGTCAAAATCATCGACGGAAAAATGTGTAGGAAGCCCTGACGCGCGAAAGGCTTTGAACCGAACGAACACGTCCTTTTTTAGAAAGAAGTGTACCGGAGAACTCTGCACGCCTTGTTTGAACATTTCAAGAAACCAGCTTTTCATGAGAGCCTCGCCGTCGCGAATTGATAGAATGATGGTCGCATCCTTGCCGAATATTTCCAGATTACGATCCGCAAACGCCTCCCATCCATCCGGATGAAAGCCTACTAGGGCTTCATTGCTGATCAAAAGTGAACCCTTCGCCAATTCGGCTTTGACCTGTGCCAATTGCGCGCCGGTTTCGTCTGGCAACAGATGTATTTTCCCCAGCAATTTCTGCAAAGACTCGGGATTAAAGGTGATATTCTTTATCGTTGCGATTGCGGGAAAGACGTGCCGTTGTAACGTCGTGCTCCCGGTTTTGGGAAGTCCCACATGGACGATAAGACTGTCGTTTTGTATCATGGTCATTACGTTCAACTGCCAAAAACTGACGGAGAGGGTATTCAAAAGTACATAGTATTTTTATGGATTTGTATGTGCGACGCGTCCCAAGAATACAACGGTGCGTGTGCGTCGTTTAACCATTTACACCCCAGTCGCCCCCGTCTCTACTTTGCCGCCAAGGGCTTCGCACTTCAGACAGTTTTTCAATGGGCACGGAATTTGAGCTTTTTGATCATTCACCCGCGGACTATTCACCGATCCAACATCATCGAAATCTGCCCAGCTTTCGATATAATGAGGCAGACCAAACCCGCCCGCAACGACTTGTCGCTACCCCCGAGAATTTGGGGGGCGATCTAGTCTCCCAAGGGCTGCGGGCCGGTTCTGCCGTGATAGGAGGTCAGAGAAGCCCGGATGCGGCGTAAGTTTTTAGTTGTTTCGTGCGCTAGATCCTGAGCGACAGACATGGCCAACGCGTCGACAATGATCATGTGAATATAACGCGAGGCTGTCGGCTTATGGATATCCTTGTCTTCTGGAAGGTCCACAAGAATGGGGATCGTGCAGGAATCCGCAAGGCGGGTGCCGGATTTGGTGATACAAATCGTAGTCGCACCATACCCACAGGCAATCTCGGCGGCACCGACGATTGCGTCTGCTTCGCCGCTGGCCGAGATCAGAAACAACACGTCCCCCGGTTGGAGAGTCGCAGCCCGCATTTGCAGGATATAGCTGTCGCTGGTAGAGACAGACGGGATGCCGAGGCGAAAAACCTGTTCGCCGCTTCTTCCGAAACGTTCGACGATCCGCCGCCGATGTCGGCAAACAACATATGTCTGGTCCGCAGCAGGGCCGACTTGGCGCGGTCCAGCACCTCATAATCTATCTGGCGGCGCATCACATTTGCAGAAGCGGAGATTCCGCCAAGTATCTGGTGGATTGCGGTATCGCCGTCGGCAGATTCGAGTTGGGGGTCCGCTGATGTCCTCAGGATGGGCGTTGACGTAATCGGCGACCTTCTGCTCTTTAGTCGCAAGATTGCCGTCATGGCGGCGCAGGGCCGAGATAACATGTGCTACGCCAGATCGGCCTTTTTGCGGAGGGAGGCTTTCCAGCTTTGTTTCGGTGGATTTGGGGGCATATCTTCCTCCTACTTCGAGAAAGGAAGTGTAGCTAAGTTACGCACACCGTCAATTGCATGGAAAATCATGCTACATTTTCCAGTATTTACCGGAAAATGTAGCTCCATAACATTTTTATTTAATTTAGTCCGAGGAACGCGCTCATATGTAATTTAATTACAACGTCGTGTCAGGGGCCGGCCGATGCGAAACTAGGCAGAAAATGCCAGTGCCAAGATTAACACCGCCGTAGAAGCCATTGTTGCGGCGCTGATGCTGACACTGGTTCTTGACGTCTGGCTGGGCGTCGCGGATCGCTATTATTTCCACTGGCAGTTGCCATGGCCCGAGGTAATGGCCCGCTACCTGATGATCTGGGCGGCGATGCTTGCCGTGTCGTCGGGTGTCGCCCGGCGCGATCATATCGGTCTGACGGGATTTCTTATGATGTTGCCGTTTCAGCTTCGCCGCGCGCGCAGAGATTACGCCGGTTCTGTCTGTATTCGATGTTTGCATGATTGACCTTTTGCCCACCAGTCGCGCCCCGTTGCCCGGATTTGTGGACAAGCTGATGGCACTAGAAGAAGACGGTGCCGCCCTGTCGATCTCGGCCATCCATGATTTCATGGCGGGTGATTCTCCCGATCTGGGGGCAAAAATCATCGTCGTCTCGGACGGCGACAAGCCCGGCGGTGATGCCCTTGCCCATGATCCGGGGATGGAACTATTTTCATTCCGAGGCACGACCAAGCCCGAGTTTCTGGCCGTTGCAGACGCGCTGGCACAAGCCCGCGACGCCAAGGCCGGGCCGGTTGTCATTGCTGATGTCTGGGACAATCCCGGCGGCGGGGTCGCCGGGGATTCCACGATCCTTTTGCGCACCGCGATCGAGATGAATATGACCTCGATAGCGCTTGGCACCATCTGGGACCCGATGGCAGTCCGTTTATGCCATGCCGCCGGAGAGGGTGCCGTTATGGACCTGCGCTTTGGCGGCAAGACATCCGCCTTTGCCGGTGCACCGATTGATGCCACGGTTACGGTAGTCAAAACAGCCTGCAACGCCGTGCAAAGCTTTGGCACCTCGGTCGTGCCTTTGGGCGACTGTTCGATGATCCGCGTGAGCGACATCGAAATCGTGCTGAATCCTAACCGCTCTCAAGCGTTTTCGCCGGACCTGTTCACCAATCTTGGCATCGACATCAAGACCCACAAGCTGCCAATGATCGCGAAGCGACAGGTTCAGGCCGGCACCATCGGCATCACCTGTCAAAAGATCAGCGAAGCGGAGGCCAAGACCCTGATCGAAGCGTCAGGGCTGGACGTTCCGGTGATCTCGAATGGTGGATCGCCGGGCATGTGGCAGGCGCAGGACGTGCCTGTTGCAACCGAATACCGGTTTGACACCTACGTCTTTAACGACAGCTCGCTTCAGGATCGTAGTGCCTGCACATGGGATGATTGCGCGCTTAGCGTTCTGGTCACGGTGGTGTCGGTGCCCACCAGCAACCGCGCCGTGGTAATGCCGGCACCAAGGTCCTGACGTGCGACCTGCTAGGATTGGACGGGCACGGTCATGTGCTGGGTCGCCCGCTATCAAAGTCGCAGGGCTGTCCGAAGAACATGGCGTGCTTACAGCGGATGCAATTGACCTCAAGGTCGGTGACCGTCTGCGTATCGTTCCGAACCATGTTTGCGTGGTCAGCAATATGCTGGATGAGGTGCAGTTTATCCGCGGCGACACAGTTCTGGGGCCATCCCCTGACGCAGCGCGCGGCAAGGTAATGTGACATCGCAATGAGTGATCTTTTATGCCTTGGAGAGCCGCTTTGCGAATTGAATGCCCAAGCCGACGGCGCGTTCAAGGCTGGGTTCAGCGGGGATGTGTCCAACGTCGCGATTGCGGCCGCACGGCAAGGCACGGATGTCGGGCTGATCTCGCTGGTCGGGGATGATCCGTTCGGGGCCGATCTGGGTCGGCTGTGGCAGCGCGAAAACGTTTGTGCAGATCATGTCGCCATCATGCGGGGACAGGAAACCGGCATATATTTCGTGTTTCACATCGGCAATGGCCACAACTTTGTATATCGCCGCAGGGGGGCCGCCGCCAGCCAGATTACCGCAGACGACATCCCAGAAGCGGAAATTGCCCGTGCGCGCATCTTCTATTCGTTCGGCATCGGTCTTTGGGTCAGCAAAAGTCTGCGTGCGGCAGCCTTTCATGCGGCTTCGGTGGCGAAACAGCGCGGCCTTACCGTGGCGTTTGACCCGAACCTGCGTACCGCACTTTGATCGCTGGAGGAAGCGCGTGCAATCACACATAACTTGATGCAGCACCGCGATATCGCGTTGCCTGGACTAGACGACGCGCGCCAATTGACAGGGCTGCACAGCCCCGAGGACATCATCAGATTCTACCATGACCTTGGTGCAGATATCGTTGCACTGACCTTAGGATCCTATGGCGTGATCGTTTCAGATGGCAAAGCTGTGCACACCATCACCGGAACCAAGGTAACGGCCATAGACGCAACCGGCGCAGGTGACTGCTTTAACGGCATTTTTCTGTCCAACTACCTGCGCGATGGCGACATACTGAACGCCGCAGAAACCGCAAATCGCGGTGCCGCCTTATCCACCAAAGTCTATGGCGCGGTTGACCCGATCCCTTTCAAATCCACTCTCGAAAAACCAAAGGAACCTTAGACATGAGCAGCAAGAATATCGAACGCCTTGACGATGACCGTACCGGTGCAGGCGGACAAGCCCTGCCATTTGCCCCCGCCGTGCGGGCTGGCGATTTCATCTTTATCTCGGGTCAGGTCGCAATGAAGGAAAACGGCGAAATCGAAGCAGTGGTCTATAAGCCGCTAGGATAAGATCAGGCTGCGCGAAATATATGACTTTGCCAAAGCGCCGACGAAATTGGCATAAGGCCCGGACGATCCAACATTGCCGGCACTTCGTCCGGGCCGCAGTCTGCTTCAGCGGTGGCGGTCTAGAAAAGCGTCTTTCTCAGCCTGCGTTGGCGGTTCACCTGCAAATATCCCGGCATAATGACAGCCCGCAATTGCGCGTTGTAGTCGTGGTTCGGATACATGCATTGAATAGTATCCCGTTTGGGTCAAAATCGCTGTCAAAGCGCGGTAATGTGCGGCTTCAGCTGTCGTGCCGTAGCGTTCGAAAACGTCGGTCACTGCCTTCAATCGGGCGTCGTCAGACTGATCGACAAGCTTTTGCAGTTTGGCATCACTGCGCGCCCAATTCCGGATCGCAAGATCCAGAGGCGCATCAAAAAGATCGTTGTCGATCCAACAATCAATCAGGTTAAGCAGAGCCGCGCAAAGGCTTTGCGCCGGTGCTGCGCAGCGCTCAAGAACGATGCCGGTGTTGCGGGTCTGCCATATTTCGATGATAGCGTCGTGCAGGTCCGGCAGGTCCTTGAAATGCCAGTAGAAACCGGTGCGGGTCAGGTTCAGCTTTTTGGCCAAAGCCATGACTTTCACTGCCTCAAAACCCTCTGAAACGAAAAGCTCATATGCGGCACCCAGCCAGATTTCTCGGGTCGCACGCGTTCTGTTTGACGAATGATCGATCATCCCGCTGTTCTAAGTGACTTGACAGATGTGTCAATCAGCGAAAATGTTGACATGACACACGTGTCAGGAACGCTTTGGCCCGAGAAGGATCAGCCCATGTCTAGCGACCCATTGTTGCAACCTTTCCAACTCAAGCACCTGACGTTGCGCAATCGGATCATGACGACCAGTCACGAGCCAGCCTATCCGCAAGATGGCATGCCAAAAGAGCGCTACGCCGCCTACCATGCCGAACGCGCCAAGGCCGGTGTTGCGCTTGCCATGACTGCGGGATCGGCCGCCGTGAGCCGCGATAGCCCGCCCGTGTTCAACAATATCCTTGCCTACAAGGACGAGGTTGTGCCGTGGATTCAGAACCTTACGGATGCGGTGCACGAACATGGCTGTGCGGCCATGATCCAGCTGACCCATTTGGGGCGGCGCACCAACTGGAATAAAGGGGATTGGTTGCCATCTGTATCGTCTTCCAAACACCGGGAACCTGCGCATCATGCGTTTCCAAAGCTGATCGAAGATTGGGATATTGACCGAATTATTGGTGACTTTGCAGATGCCGCCGAACGAATGCAGGCCGGCGGCATGGACGGCATCGAATTGCAAGTTTACGGTCACTTGCTCGACCAGTTTTGGTCGCCGCTGACGAATGATCTGACAGGCCCTTATGGGGCCGACACGCTTGAGAACCGAATGCGTTTTCCCATGGATGTAGTAGAGGCCATTCGCAAGCGGGTGGGTGCGGACTTCATCGTCGGCCTGCGGTACACAGCGGACGAAGCGCAAAAGGGTGGCATCACGCCCGAAGAAGGGTTGGAGATTTCCAAACGCATTGCAGCCACAGGCCAGATTGATTTCTTGAACGTCATCAAGGGGCGCATCCACACCGACCCCGCCATGACCGATGTGATTCCCATTCAGGGCATGAACTCTGCACCTCACCTTGATTTCGCTGGCGAAGTCCGCAAGGCGACGGGTATGCCGACGTTCCACGCCGCTCGCATTCCCGATGTGGCAACTGCACGCCATGCTGTGCAGGCTGGTCTTCTGGATATGGTCGGTATGACCCGTGCGCATATGGCGGACCCGCATATCGTGCGTAAAATTATCGAAGGACGCGAGGATGACATTCGCCCCTGCGTCGGTGCGACCTACTGTCTTGACCGCATTTATCAGGCGGGCGACGCACTGTGTATCCACAACGCGGCCACTGGGCGCGAATTGACAATGCCGCATGATATTCCCGTGGCCCAGACCAGAAAAAAGGTCGTGGTCATTGGCGCAGGTCCCGCTGGCCTTGAAGCTGCGCGCGTTGCAGCAGAGCGCGGCCATGACGTGACCGTATTCGAAGCCGCCGATGCACCGGGTGGGCAAGTGAGACTGACGTCACAATCGCAGCGCCGCCGGGAAATGATCGGGATTATCGATTGGCGCATGGCACAATGCGCGGCACGGGATGTCACGTTTCATTTCAACACATGGGCGGATGCAGATGATGTCACCGCCCTTAACCCTGATGTGGTTATTGTCGCAACAGGTGGGCTGCCGAATTTGGAGCTGTTTGAACAGAAAGGCGAGCAAGCGCATGTTGTATCCTCGTGGGATATCATTTCAGGCGATGTGAAGCCGGCAGGCAAGGTTCTCATCTACGACGAAAGCGGCGATCATGCTGCTCTGCAAGCTGCCGAAGTGGCCGCAAACGCGGGTGCTTCGGTTGAAATCATTACGCCAGATCGCACGTTCTCTCCCGATGTGATGGCGATGAATTTGGTACCCTATATGCGGTCGCTTCAGGACAAGGACGTGACCTTTACGGTGGCGCGCCGTCTGACGGGGGTCGCGCGCAGCGGCAACACCCTCACTGCGACGATCGGCACTGATTACAGCGACCATACCTATAAGCTTGAGGTGGATCAGGTTGTTGTGAACTATGGGACCCTGCCGCTGGACGAGCTGTATTTTGAACTCAAGCCGCTAGCATCAAATGCAGGCGAGGTCGATTACGACGCGCTGGTTTCAGGTGCACCGCAGACCATTCAGCGCAACGAAAACGGCACGTTTCAACTGTTCCGCATTGGTGATGCGGTTTCAGCTCGCAACACTCACGCCGCTATCTATGACGCCTTGCGGTTGGTCAAAGATATATAGGAGCAAACGGTCATGCGTCGTCTAGCCAACGCGACGAGGTTTTTATGGCCCGTTGTTTAAGAATTGCTTGAGTTTGA
>TARA_R110002012_G_scaffold16117_2_pt1 | contig 11791 bp, 9 predicted proteins | sample TARA_R110002012 | Tara Oceans TARA_R110002012 (sample SAMEA4396515) | marine metagenome | biome: Westerlies Biome; feature: [DCM] deep chlorophyll maximum layer (ENVO:01000326); material: water (ENVO:00002006), including particulate matter (ENVO:01000060) such as... | depth 40 m
CCATTCTTATGTACAAGCACCTTATCAAGATGCTACTAAAGAAGAATATGAAACTCTTTTAAAAAAGACTCCTCAGACAATTAATTGGAAATCTTTTATAGAAGAAGATGATAATACAATATCAGCACAAACATTAGCATGTTCTAGTGCAGGAGGATGTGAGATATGAATGTAGTATATTATGTAGTTGCAGGTTTAATGTTACTAGGAATTTTTCTTTCGTTTATAGGAGGCTCAGTATGAATATAACTTTTCAGCCTATTGTAGGATGTCAAGTAGGTATAGAATTTTATGAACAAAACATTACTATTCCTAAAGACACTGAAGTTGTAATTGGTTATTGTTTATTAGATTTTTTTGTTATTAGAATGCAAATAGCTTGGTATGTTGGAGAACCAGAATGAAAGTTTGTATTTTTGGAAGTAGAACAATAGATAAACCTGAAATAGTTTTTCCTATTATTGATAAATTTTTAGAAAATGAAAATATAAAAATTGATACTTTTTTAATAGGAAATGCAAAAGGACTTGACCCTTTAATTAAAAAGTTTGCAGAAACAAGAGGAATAGATACAGTTGAATTTGTTCCTTATCATTTATTAGACCCAACAGAAAAATTTAATAGTAAATACTTTTTTGTTAGAACTAAACAAATGATAAATAATGCAGATAAAGTATTAGCTATATGGAATATGAAAAGTAAAGGAACTGAATATGGTATTAAATATTCTCAAAAAAAGGGTATTCCTATTAGTATTATAAAAGTACCTTAACCTCAGAGGACTTTTTAGAAGGATATAGTAAGCCACACTATATCCTTTTTTTTTAGTCTAAAAATATATCTTTATTTTGTACGCCTACAAAACCACATGACATTGTTTCATTTGCACTTAAACTATCAAAATCAAATTGACTAGGTTCTTTATGGTTAGGTGGTATTGCTGTATATTCTTTTAATGTACAACTAGCTGCTTTATATTGACTACAGTTTTCTTTAAAATAAATCATTGCTGTTGGACAGTCATTGAAATACCCAACAAACTCTAGGTCATTATAATTACCACTAAGTGATACTGTTAGTATAAACATTCCTTCAGCTAACATTAGGCTGTTTGTACCTTAGTAATGTACTCTCTAGACTCTTTAGGAAGAAGAGCTATCCAGTTATCAGGGTCTTTCTTAATAGCTTTTTTAACTATTCCTACACCACCATTATATGCAGCTAAAGCTTTATCTTCTTCTCCATCAAATTCTTTTAACATAGCTTGATAGTAACTTTCAGCAAAAACTCTATGTTCTTCTTCAGAAGCTTTTGTTAAATCAGCTATAGGAGTAACACCATATCCAGGTTTTTTAGCAGTATCAGGCATGATTTGATACTTACCTAAAGCTCCTTTAGGAGATTCAGTAAGCTTACCATCTGTCATATGCATATTTGATGACTCTACTATTGCTATTTTGTCAATAATATTAGGTTCTTCGTTGCCAGTACTTTCGTTAGAAACTACTGGCTCAGTGCTTTTTTTTGAGTTGGGTTCTCCAAGAATTTCGGCATAGAATGCATTTGCATTTTTACCATTAGGAGAAAGCTTATTAACATTAAAGTGTGCATTAGCTGTTTCATTTATACTCCTTAAATTATTATTTATAAAAGCATTCATTTTAGCATTAGCATTAGATACAAAAAGTACACCATCTGATTCTCTAACTTCTAGTTTAGCTTCAGGAAACTCTGATTTAAAACTATCTACAGCATTTTTAAGTATAGGTTTATAACTAGAAACTTGTGAAGAAAGCTTAGAAATAAGACTTGGGTCTTTTATAGCATTCATTCCTTGACCCATTTCTGGAGAAGATAAAGTAGAAATTAAATTAGCTACTGCAAAATTTGTATTACCACTACTACCTTCAATAAGATTAACCCAAGAGCCAAGTCTTTCATTTAAGTTATCAGCTGAATTATAAGGGTTAGGCGATAAATATTGTTTTAATGCAACATTAGTTGCTTCAGCTATTGCTGAAGTTTTTTTACCATTTTTTAAAGTAAAAGGTTGTAACTTACCTTGATTTTTTGCATTTGTTTTTGGAGATAAATAAGTATCTGGGTCCATACCATCTCCTAAAATATCAACAATTGATTTTTCAACTTTTAATTTTAATGAAGCACCACCTGAAATATTAGAAAAATCCAGTTCCATAAATTGTAACATTATTGGAAGTTGTGCATGTTTCTCCAGAAGTATATTATAGGCTCTATTATCTTTAAATTCTTTTATATTTTTTTGTTGTGTAGCATCAAGACTTTTATCTTCTGTTCCAATAAAACTTTTTCTTATTAACTCAAATTGAGTTTTTCTATCATCTTCATAAACTTTTAACTCAGGATTAGTAGGACTTACTTTAGAACCAACATACCATTTATTAACTTCAAAATTTAGTTCTCTAACTTTATTATCGAATGCTCGAATTTTTTTTGAAAGAGGCATAGTTGTATTATTTTCTAAGTCTGTTACAAAATCCGATAATTGATTTGTAATAACTCTATTCATTTCAGCAGGCTTAGCTTCTTCTATTAAAAGGTTTGCATCTTTTATTTCTTTTTGAGAGTTAGTATCATTTTCTAATTTTATTTCGTCAAAAGCACGATTTAAAAAAAACTTGTCTGACATATCTTGTTCTAATAAATCATAATTAATTCTTCCATTATCATTATATTTTTCATCTTCAGGAAATAGTTTAAGCTTATAAGCATTTGTTCTAATTTCTTTTTCTCTAGCATCCCTAGCAGTTTTTTCACTTTTAATTGCAGAAAGGTCTTCAGCAACTCGTGCAGTTAAATTATTCATATCAGAAACAGCAGATACATGGCTTGTAATTTCAGCAGCATATGCAGGATTAGATGCAATAGCTTCACGAGTTATTTTAGCTAATCTTTCTTTAAGCTCTAAGTCTCCCATTACACCTTGTTGTCTAGCATTACTAAGTTTAGATGTTTGTTCTACTAAAGCATTTTGGATTCCTATAGAGTCATCTGAAAGATTTTGATTAAGCATTCTAGGATAAGTAGCATCATAACCTGCTTGCATATCTAAATTAACTTGGTCTTGTTGACCTTGTATAATAGCTCCTTCAAGAGCTTCTTGTCCTGCTAAACTTCTATCTTGTTGCTCAGTAATAACACTACCTATTTCTTTAGCTACATCTCCTAAAACTTGACTTTCATCAAACTTTTTATACTCAGTAATACCTAAAGTTCCTGCATCAGACATTGCATCAAAGTCAGCTTCAGCTTTTAAAGCTTTAGATTTATCTACAACACCTGCTTGTACAGTACCTTGAAAGTTACTACGACCTAAATCTGTTGTTCCTACACTAAAATCTGGTGCTTTTGCCATTATTCTGTTTCCTCTGAAAGTTGTTTAGTTGGTTTACCTTGTATAATCTTTGTTAAATCTCTTATATTTGGGTCAGGATGAGACTCCCATCTTGAAAGTATTTCTCCTAGTCCTGCAGTATTAGGGTCTTGTTTTAATACCCATCCTATCATAGTATCTGTTTCTCCAAGTTTATATCTGTCTTGTTGTTTCTTTATAATTCCAGCTTGTATCCTTTCTGCTTGACTTACAGTATAAGTACCAGATTGAACTAATGTAGTCATATATTGGTTTAAATATTTTAGATAAAAATTCATACCTTTATTTGACATTTTATCAGGAAACTCTCTATCATATTTTACAGCTGCAGTAATATCTTCATCTATTCTTTGTATTTGGTCTGATACTCTAGCATCAATATCTCTCATTTTTTCTTTTTGATACCATTGGTCTAGTTCAGGTCTTGTTCTCATTCCTGTAAGCCCTTGTACTACAGCTTCTGCTCCAGTAATAGGTATACCTTTTCTAGTACCATTTTTAGATATAATTTCTCCTAAGTTATAATACATTATTCCTTTATCTATATTATTACCTGCAGAAGTTGCTGTTATAAGAGTTCTCATAGCATCAGTAGCAGTATCTATATTTAATGGTTTAGTTTTAAAAATTGATGAAACAGCTTTTAATTTTGTACCTACATTTCCTATAGCTTGTACACCAGGAATATTTGGAGCCTGAGCATCACCTCCTCCTATAAAACTACCTATATTTATTATTTCACCTATAATATCAGCATAAGCATTAGTTGCATTAATAGAAGATGCTTGAGAAAGTGTTACATTTGTTTCCTCTCCTGCAACACTACTTAATGCTATATTAAAAACTCTATCAAGATAACCATCACGAGTTGCTTCTGCATAAGGTCTTACAGACTCATCTTCATGGTTTGCAAGGTAGTCATATAACAATTTACCTCCACCTAAAGGTACACCAAATTCTATTCCATGCATTGCAATTCTGTTAGCAGTAAGCTTAACTCTATCAGCTCTAGTTAGATTAGTAGCACTATCTTGTAATACATTCATAAAACCTTTCATGTTAATAGATTGAAACTGTGTTAAAAAAGAAAATAATGGTAGTCTTTGAAACTGTAAAGCACCTGCTGATGTCATAGCACCAGATTGTTTCCACGCTTCAAAACTAATTTCTTTAATATTACGAGGGTCATCCCATCTTTTACCTTTATTTTTAGGATTAGCTAACCATCTTTCTTTATTCTGTAGCCATAAACCTACCCTATTAGCTAATTCACCTGTAGCAAAACCATATCTATTTACAAAACCTGTAGTTTTTTGTGCAGGATTTACAATAGCTTCTCCTGCTTTACCTAAACGATTATAACTAGGGTCAAGAACCTTAATACCACCATTAACAGTTTCAGATACTGCTAAATTTTGGTCAATAGATTCTAGTATTCCTTCTTTTCTCATAGCAGCAAGTTCTTTATCAAACTCTGCTCTCTGTTTTTTAGGTAACATATTTTTCATTTTTGTACCCATGCCATTTAATGTAGGATTAGAATCTAATAAATTAACTACATGAATAGGAGTCTTCTTCATTGTCGTTGCAAAAGTTTTAGGAAAGATAATAGCTTGTTCATAAAACATCATAGGCTGTATTATAAAGTGTCTTAAAGGTACTTGATATGTAATATAAGCTAAAGAAGCGACTCTTTTAGCAGCACTAGACACACCTGTAGCACCAAAATTAGCAACATCTCTAGTAAGCCTAGAAGAAGCTTTACCTGTTGCTGTTAATCCAGGAATTTTAATAGCTTTTTCCATTACATCTGCTACATTATGTAAGCTTTTTTGAACAAGTTCATCTGCCCAATTAACTGTAGAATTTCTTGTAAAATGAGAGTGTCTTGTATATAAGTTCTTAGCTTCTTTAACCATTTGTCTATCTTTAGCAGTAAGATTTGGACCTTTAATATCATCAATACTATCAGGAAATTTTCCATCTTTTAATACTGGACCAAAGTCTCTTTCAAAAGCTCGTTTATATGCAGTATCAAATTGACTTGCTGTACCTGTTTTTGTAATATTTCTTGCTGATTCATTAAAAGCTTTTTTAGGGTCTACAAGAACTGGGTCTCCTTCCATACTTCTAATATCTTTTCTAGCAGTAGCATTCATAAAATTATCTGATGTAGTTTTATATTCTGCTGTAAAATCAGTCATATTTTTTAAATCTGGTTGTTCTATATCTAATATTGTATATTCATCTCCAATATAATTTTTAGAGTTTGGATTTTTCATATCTGCTACTAAAGATTCGGCATCATATCTAGTAGTAGCTGTACCACGAGTTTCTTTAAATTCTAAAAGTTCAGCAGCATTTAATTTTTTACCATTTCTTATCATATCTTTTGGAACTACTCTAACAAAAAAGTTACTTCTATAATTTTTATAAGTGTGTCCAGGAAGTTTGTTTAGTACTCTAGATGGTAATATGTCTATTTCCATATTTTTACCAACTATAACATAGTCAGAACTTTCAACTTTTCCTGATACTTTATTATCTAAGTTTGCATTTTTATCTGTTTTAACAATTTTATATCCAGCATCAGGGTCATACTTAACAAACCTACCTGCTTCTGCATCATAAACTGTAAAGTCGTAAGGGTTTTTTGCATTTTTACCTTCGTCAATTAAGTTTTTAATAGTGGTTTCATCAAGAGCATTTGTAACTGCTCCTTTATATTGACCATTAATATAGATACCTTTATTATATCCAGCTGACATCATTCTTTGTTTTTCACCAATATTAGTAATTTCAAATAAAGTATCTTGTCCTTGCCTAAAAGCAGTTTGAATTTCATCAAGTTTATTAATTTGTTTTGCAGATAAGTTAGGAAAATTTTCTATTAGTTGAGATTTAGTTAATACATCTGTTTCTAAAGTTTCCATTAATTCAATCGTAGCTCCTGTTTCTTTTCTTATTTTTTTATTTGCAATTGTAAGGTCATTAAACTCTTTTGTAATTTCATTAGCAATTCTATTAGCTTTAGGAGCTAAATCTGCTCTAGCTTTTTCAAACCACTTTGCAGTAAATCCTGTACCAAATAAATACTCTCCTAAAGAACTTCGATTTAAAGCATTACCTATTTTACCTAAACCTATATTTTTATTAAAGAAACTTTCTCCAAGCATTTCATCACCAAGTAAATCATATTCTTTTTTAAAATTATATTCTATTTGATATTTACCTCGTTTAAAAGTAGTTTTGTCAAACTCATCTACAGTCATTGTAGTTTTAGTTTTTAAATCTCTAATTACTATATCGTTTTCTTTTAGAGACCTTGAAACTATACGAGGGTCAAACTTACCTTCTTTTACAGAAAGTCCTGCTTCTCTAGCTTGTATAAAATCTTCTCGTTTAACATCTTTTACTTTATCTTGAAGTTGTTTTGCTTGATGCATAATATTCTTTTTAGATGTAAAAGCATAATTATCTCCTTGAGTAAAAACCATTTTACCCTCAAGAATATTTCCTGTCATATTAAGTTTAGAAGAAGCTTGATTATAGTTTAAATTAGTATCTTTAGCTACATTTATTCTTCTGTTTAAATCATCTATTCTAAATTCTTTTTTAATTAAATTATCATCAAACATAGTTTCCATAACATGAATATCTTTTTGAGTAAGTTCTTTAGTAGCCTCTGTTAATTTTGCATTAATATCAGCAACAACATCATTGTTTACTGGATAGTCTGGAGAGTCAGGGTCTGGTAATACTTTTTCAGCAATAATAGTTTCTTTTGTAGTTCCTGAAGCATCAGCTAACTTACCATCTTCTTCTATTAATGCATCTTTTGCAACAATAGCTCCTGTTTTAGGATTAGATTTATCAGTAACATCTGCAGGAGAATTAGGTTTAGTTTTACTCATTCTTTTTAATGCACTCCTAGCATAAAGTCCTGCAGGTATAATAAAACCTAGAGCTTCTACAGCATATAAAGCTTCGTCTTTTGTTTTAATACCAAACAGTTGTTTCTCAGCTATTTTTTCTGCTACCCATTCAAAACCAGCTCCTGCTTTACCTAAAAGAGCAGTTGTATAAGAATCATCCATTTCATCATCAAGACCAAGAAACTTAGCAAGAGGCTCTATAGATAAACCTACTGAAGATTTTAATACTCCTTCTTCTGCCTCTCCAGAAGCATTTTTTACTTTATCCCAATCTAAAACACTTCCATGTTCTTTCATTTGATTATAAACTTCTTTTGTTTTAAAACCAAAGTCTACAGTACCACCTATAATAGCAGGTATTAGTCCAGCAATAGAAACAATTTCTCCTGCAAAGTTTTCAAAAAAACCAGAATCATCTTCTTCTTCTCTTTCTTTTTTAGCAACTGCTAATTCAGTATTTAAGTCATCTACTACTACTTCTTGAGCTTCTTGCTCAAACAAGCTTTCACTATTATCAGAAGCAGCTATAGTTGTTGCATATTTGTTTCTAATGTCTTTTTCTATAAATCCAGTATTAGCATAGTTTCTTAAAACTGTTGTTTTATATTTTTTATCTAATGTATCATCTTCTAGTACTCCTGCTATAACACTTTTAACTTCTATATCTTGTTCCTTTATAAATGTATCTACAGCATTACTATGAGCTCTATCTTCTCCTTCATTCATAAGATTGGATAAAGTAGTATCATAAGTTTGTTCTACTGTGTCAGTAGGTCCTAGAGCTGCTGTATAAAAAGCTTGTTCTTTTGCTTTATCAGGATTCATTCTTGATTTTATTATAGGCTGTTGCTCTGGTAGTGAAGTTAAATCTAAAGGCATTTATATTCCTTATTAATAAGTTGGATAGTTTTGTGGAGCTTGTTTAGTTTCTTTTACTCCAGTATCAAAAGGATTACCATAAGAAGTAGAAAGATTACTAAACATAGTACCCATACTTTGCCATCCTGTTTGTTTTGCTTGTGCTAAAGAAGTTTGAGATTGCAAATCACCCATAGCCATATTTTGTTGAGTTTGTCCTTCTGCAAAGTCTTGTCCAACATTAATATTACCAACATTAAGTCCTAGTTGAGAACTAACTGACCCTAGAGCTCCTGATAATACAGAAGAACCTGTCATTCCTAATCCTGCATTTGAACCACTTGCAAGTATTCTACCTGCTGCTATTCTAGCTTTTCTTTGTTCTGCTACTCTAGCTCTTTGAGCTTGTACTTGACTCATTTTTTGTTGGTCTTCTTGTTTTTTTCTATCAATAGCTGCTCTTTCTCTTTCAGCACTTGCTGCTTTTTTTCCTTGTTTTCTTTGCTGCATCATACTATAACCTTGAAAGGCTAAAGAAGCAATAGTACCATATCCAGGTACAAAAGGTGCTGCAGCTTCTGCTACTTTAGTTACTGCACTTACAACTGAACTCATTTTATGTCTCCATTTTAATTAAAGCATTTAAGTTACCACTTTCATCTGTTACTAAATGTCCAGTAGTGGTAGCACCAAACATTCTATTAAATTTTATAGCTTTCTTATCTTTTGCTAAACCATAAACTTCTGTAATTCCTCTTTCTTTTAATTCTATACATACTCTTTTAAATATTTTTTTATATCTTATAAATTCTGTTTTACTCCAAGCATCACAGTCTAAGTGCATCATATAAACATTAAGCTCTTTGTTCCAAGTTAAACCTATAAAACCATTAGGCTCTTCATAAAGAAGTTCATCATACTTATCTTGTTTCATTAAACTACTTCTTTAGAGGTTGCAGGTAATGCCCATCCTAAAATTTTCATGTCTTTACCTTGTTCTGATTTAATATAAAGACTAAGTGTTTTACCAGTTCCTCTAAGTTTATTTTTAGTTACTATTACTTTATCTCCAGTATCATTAGAATCTGAAACTCCAGTAGGAGTATAAAATCTTGTTAATCTATAAGCTTGAAATTCAGTTCCCCATTTACCACCAGTTGCAGAATTAGCCCAATTCCATTGTGCTTGAACTTTACATGAAGATTGATTATCTAATATTAAATCATCTCCACTAGCTACATAACCATCTTCTGTTTTATTAAAATAAAAGAATATATAAGGAACTTGTTTATCTCTCATAACATCTTTATATAATTCATATCCTGTAACCATATAACTTAAATAATTAATTCCTGTAGAATCTTTAGAATACCATTCTAAAAATCTTGTACTATTATATTTAGATACTGTAAAAGATGTTCCTACAATAGTTAAAAAATTAAATAACGAACTACGATTAGTTTCAACATCTTCAGTTACTACAACTGCAGTTCCAGATGTAACAATAACATCATTTGTTCCTGCTTCTACATTAACATCTGCACTACCTATAGCATATCCAGGAACTTCAATGTAATCTGCTACATATGGACTATCTGATGCTAAATCTGTTATACTATTTTTATACCACGCTTGTAAAGATAAATCAAGAACTAATTCTTTATTATATTTATTAATATAGTTAGTTTCTGAATAAGCATCAGTATCGTTATATAACCATCTTACTCTGTTTTCTTTTTCATCATAAAAACCTTTACAATTATTTTTACCTACATCAGGTATATCTAAAAATAAAGTTTGAATAGATGTTAAAGATAATGATTCAGCTTTATATCGACCTGCTACAGCATCTGTAGATAAAGCATAGATGCCTGCTTTAGACCAATAAATAAATTGTCCATTTACATTAACTACAGAGTCAGCATTTAAAATACCATTAGTAGATATTTTACTTGCTTGGAAAGAGGTTGCAACAAAGCCTCCAGTATCTCCATATATTTCCCATACACCATTTTCTGCAAACACAATTAAAGATGATTGTGATGCTACAATTTTTACAATTCTTGTAGCTTCTGGTATTTGTATAGAACCACCATCTGAATCTATTAAATCATTAATACTTGGGTCAGTTGGGTCAGCTTCTTGATGACATTTTCCAAAATCATTATCTGATGTAATAACTTTAGAAAAGAAAATATAACCTGAATAGTTAGGAGATTTTGCATCTCCAGCATTTAAGTTTGAAGCTATACCTGAATAAAATAATCTTTGTGCATATGATGCTACAGTAGTTATTTTACCTTGTTCTTGGTCAGCAGGTAATCCAGAAGCATCTGATAAACTTGTTCTAGAAGTTCCTCTATTAAAAGCATCAATAACAAATGAACCTCTAGCTACAGGAAAAATAGAAGTAGAATTTTTTTCTAATGTTTCTGGGTCATATTTTTCGTAATCTGCTCCTGAGGGATTACTTTTTTTACCTAATGTCCAAGTATCTGCATTACTTGGATAAACACCTAACTTATGTTCTGTATAAACTAAAGCATCTGGGTAAGAAACATCAGCAGTAACAATATTTTCGTTCCAGCCTTGATTTCTTAAATTATATTTATGAGTTTGAGATAGAGTAGTAGGTCTAATATTATCAAGTAAACCATCATCTACTCCCCAAATATCTCTAACTTCAAGAGTAATTTCAGAAGAAGAAACTGCTTCAGTAGACCTATTATAAGTTAAAACTACAGGTTTAGATAAATCATTTGAAACAATAATTAATTTATTATTAATTACTGTAGTTTCTATATCAGCAGTACCTAAAGAAGCTAAAGTTAAAGGACCACCACTATTTAGTAAGTTAGCACTAGGATTGGCTTTAAGCATATTCATAAACCAAAACTTATTATTAATTCTAACAACACCTATTGATACAGTAGTATCTCCAGCAGGAGCTTCCCAAGTATGAAAAGATTGTTTACTTTCTTTTATTTGTGTAGCAGTAAATCCTGTTGCAGTTAAAGCGTGTAACTCTTCATAATCAATACCTAATCGTCTTGACCTAGAACCATCTCTATTTAACACAAAGTTTTCTTCATCTATTGATGAATTTTCAGGAAAAGTAAGAGCATTAGCTTCAGTTATTAATCCTTTAACAAAAGTGTTATAAATTTGTTCTTGTTTTATAGCCAATTACTTTTCCTTAGATAATGATTTAATAAACTCTTTTTTTTCTTTTTTAACTTTTTCCTTTTCAGTTTGTTTTTCTGCATTAACTAATAAATAAGTTTGAATAGCAGAATTTGCTAAAGAATGAGAAGTATAAATACCTGATAGTACTTCAGGTACTACTCCTCCTTCTACTAATTTAATTTTTACATGTGCTGTTTGAGGACATATATAAGTATCAAGTGTTTTTCCACCTGGAGTTTTAAGTTCATTCATAATTTTAATATCCTAAATTCATAGACCTACGAGCTCTTTGCATCATAGTCATTTTTTTCTTTTTAGGTTTAGTATTATTTTTAGCCATTCTATTAACACCAGAAGGAGTATTTTTACTTTTTAAATGAGAAGGTCCTTTATTATAAGT
>TARA_R110002012_G_scaffold5445_1_pt1 | contig 11778 bp, 13 predicted proteins | sample TARA_R110002012 | Tara Oceans TARA_R110002012 (sample SAMEA4396515) | marine metagenome | biome: Westerlies Biome; feature: [DCM] deep chlorophyll maximum layer (ENVO:01000326); material: water (ENVO:00002006), including particulate matter (ENVO:01000060) such as... | depth 40 m
ATTTAATAATAAAATACTCTAAAATAATATCGCACCTTACCATAATGCCCTCCTACTCCAATAATTCGCCGAATTCTTATTTTTCGCAGTTAGATTTCCAGATTTATCGCGAATTCCTCCTGAGCGTGCTAAATAGGATTTACGCCGTGCTGGGTCTTTGTGTTGCCGAAAGTCCTTCATATTCGCGTCTCCGAAATGTATTAGACGCTTACTACCGCCGTCTCCCTTTGTATAGACCATACCTTTTTTTCCAGTCTTAGTAGATTTATAGGGTTTATATAGAGGTTTATTTATTTTAAAATTCGCAGGGGCAGAGGTCAGTTTCATAGGCATTTTATATATAATATGATTTTATTAAAAAATTGAAAGTTTTTTTCCCTAATATATTTTGTTAGAATATTCATATACAATATGATTATACAGAGTTTATGGTATGGCAGTGATTTAACTTTGTTGGAGTTTTCGAGCATAGAGAGTTTTATAAGAATGGGATATGAATTCCATTTATATACATATGATACAGTGAAAAATATTCCAGACAATTGTAGGATAATGGACGCAAATACAATTATACCAAAAAGCGAATTATTTAACGAGCATAATTCTATATTACCTTTTAGCGATATATGGAGATTTATGTTATTATATAAAAAAGGCGGAATATGGGCTGATTTAGATTGTATCTGTCTAAAAAAAATAGATTGTATGATAACGGCTGATTTAATATTCGCAAGCGAAAGAACTATGAAAAGCGGAGCATATAAATCTAAATTGCCTATGGCGCCGAGCATTAATTTCATATATACGCGATATGCTAATGAAGAGATTTTTAAGGATTTATATGATATTATGATAAAAAGAAGGGGAAAAATGCGGAATGATTGCGAAGGTATGAGAGTTATTAAGGACTATTTAAAAAAATATCCAAAGCCACATACGCTATTAGAGCCGAAAATTGTGAATAATATTAATTGGTGGGATGTAAGAGAATTGTATTATGATAAGCCTTTTAAAACTAAATATGGGTGGGAGCCAGACGCCGAGCCGTTAGGCGGACGGATAGTCCATTTATGGCGCAATAAATTTAGAATATTACAAAAAACAAGAACAAAGAATACATTAGATATAAATTCCCCAATTCCATTTTCCATATATGATACAATAACCGAAAAATATATAGAAGCATTCGAAAAAAAAACAAAATTAAAAATAGTGTATGATTATAAAACTAAATGACTACCCCTCCTATTTGCCTGAAAAAAAGAGCATTAAAAAATGAATTGCCTAATATATATATTAATACATTTAAAAATAGCGAGACCTTAGAGGACTGTTTAATGACTTGGATTAAATATCCAATTACTTTAATTGACGGTTATGATTTATCCACTCAGTCGAGTTCCCAAATAAAACCGAATACAGTTTGTTTTATGAATTTTAAGGATAAAATGTTAGATATGGCAATAAAAGATAAAAAAGGGTTGTTATATGTAGAGGACGATATATTATTAATGACTGAATTAACTTTAGATTTATTTGAATATGATTTAAATAGAATTGGGTGGTTTAGTAGCCAAAGAGGTGGTATATTTGGGACAGGTATAGTCTATTTAAGTCATAAGGCATTATTAAAAATTAAGGAAGAAATAGATAATTATAAGCCCCAGCATTTTGACCGATACCTTAGTAATTTTAGTGAAAGAATGAGAAAAACAGCGGACTTTAAAATCCACAAGGAGATTGATTTTCCGTGGTTAGAGAGAGCGCATATATCATTAAATACTGGGACATTAAGAACTCACAAGCATATGGATTATAAATATGTAGAGCGGAATTTAAAAAAAAAAGGTTTAGATATTTCTTTTTTAGAAAATTATAACAAAGAATTAAATAAATAATAAATTTTTTATATAATATATTATTATAATGCCAAGAGTATCGAGAAAGGACAATCCAGATTACGAAAAAGCCACAAGCGCCAGCGGAAAAACCGTATATAGGAAAAAGAAAATGCCAGAAAAACCTACCGAAAAGAAGCCAAAAACAAAAAAAACTCCAGTCGAAAAAAAAGAAAAAAAAGAACCGCCAAAAAAAAAAGAAAAAAAACCTACTGACGCAACGGTGAAAAAAGCCCCAAAAAAAAGGGCAAAATCGCTCCCTCCAGCCCCTTCTGGCTCTATGCCAACAGACCAAAATAAGCCAGTAGTATCAGCGTCTCCTGCTGTCGGTGTAGCCCAAGCCCAAGCGGATTTGTCTATGTCGGTTGCCGAGGGATTGAGCCAAAAAGAATTAAATAGTATTAATCGTGTGAAGGCTCGTGTTGCTCGTGTAAAAGCGAGCCAAAAATAATTTTATATAGCGAATTTTTATGAATTACTTGATTTATATTGTTTGTTTTTATTCCAATACAGTTTTTTAAATCTTCCACTTTAGGAATATTTAATTTATATTTTTGAGGTTGAGCCAAATATTTTTCATAGTCTATAAAAATTGATTTTGAATAGACTTTATTTATTTTACAAAATTGATTTGGGTGTAGTATATGTTTCGCAAGGGCAAAATAATTAATTGACCTACCGAATTTTCTTTTATTATCTGCTAATTGAGCGGAATTGTTTAAAAATCGTATTGTATCTGTAAGGAATATATGATTTTTCGGCATTTTTAATATGGCGCAGTTTGGGATTTTATCATTTGCTCTATTGAATTCCGTGCTTAGGATAATGCTTCTATTAGGGATTTTATCTAATAGCAAAACATCGCAATCTAAATAAATTGTATCTTTTTGTTGTAGTAGATTTAATACCCAAAAATATTTTTCGTCAGTTTCTATAATTTCACTTGCTCTTGCTATGTCTTTGATTTCTTTGAATGAATAAATATTAACGGTATATCCTAAATTTTCCCAACTTTTTATATTTAGTTTAATCGTTTCTGTTAGTTTATCCTCTATCAGCGTTGTTATTGTTTCGACAGGTGGGCGAGTTATACATAATTCATTTCCAGCCCAATAAGTTTTAGATATTTTTTGTTGTTCCATTTTTTTAAAATTTCGCAATAAAATGGTTTCAAAATCGTCATTTAGGTCAGGGCATTCAGTTATTATAATATAAGGTGTGTATGCTGGGAAGGTATCGTGAGGATTTATAATAGGGGTTATATCGTCAAAACGCAGTGGGGTTCTGTCTTTAGGTTGTATAAAATATAATCTTTTCATTTTAATATTTTTCTTACAAAAATCCACTATTTTTTCATTGTCTATGTCGTCAATTACTATTTTATAATCCACATCGTCGTCGCATTTATGGAAGTTCTCCCTAATATAACTAATAACGCTAATACGGTCTCCTACGATAGGTGTATTACAATGGTGTCTATGGACATTAACAAAGAGTAAATCGGTTGGTTTTAATTGGATTTGGATTTTATAATTTGGTAAGCAAAAATCCCCTCCTGTGAATTCTCCCATACAACTAATAACTCCTATGCCGTTTTTATAATCTCCGCTGTCTGTGTGTATCGCAGTCCTAAAATTTTTATTTATTGTGAGGGTTGTAAATACTGAATTTCCAATTTTTTCTTTATTTTTTAAAAAATTAGACTGATTTATATACTGTGAAGGGCATTTTTGCTCCATAATTTTACTCATTTTCTCTACATACGGTATTAATCTTTCATATTTTTCGAAGTTTTTTTGGGTAAATGAAGTAAGCCTACATTTCGGCGGATTTTTTATATATTTTCTACAATTTATATCTACTTTATCGAAATACCCTACCATATTTGAATATACTGGATTTGATATACGATATTTTGCTTTTGAATTTGGATTTGTTCTCTCTAATGAATATTTAGTGATTTGTTTGTATAAGGTTTTGACTGCTGTTGCGTTGTCTTTTTTGCCCCACCCAACTAAATTCCTATCTACTTCGCCTGCGCTTGCTCCTCTATTTGTATTTAAATTTGAATTTGCTACTTCGTCTAAAATATCATAAATTTTAAAATCCGTTTCTTTAAAAGCGTTAGGGACTAAATAATATAATAAATTGCCGTCTTCGTCATATCCTATTTTGTCTTCATTATCGTCGCTATTAATAAAATGCTCTTCTTCTTCTTCTTTCATATATTCTGCTATATACTGCTCGTAATCTCCAAACGGCATTTGCGGAAAATATTTCATTATATTACTCATTAAATAGTGCGGAGATTTTTTTGGGGATTTTCTATACTCGCTTTAATATTTTGTTTTTGTTGTGTGTTTTTTTCTACTTCAGGTCTGTGGTCTATATCTCCTATATGATTTTCTATTTGTAATGGGCGGACGATTTTTAAAATAACACTACTATTTGCTTCTAAGCGTGGCGCTGTAAGGTCTGGTGTAAGGACTTTTATTTTAATTGAATTTAAAACTGTTTGATTTTGAATTGTATGGACTATTTCATTTCTCGTTTGTATAAAATCTTGAGAAGAGAGATTTGATATGGGGACTACACCGAGTAGCGCAATAGGAGTGCCTCGTTTTACTCTATCTTTATAACCGTCTATAATATTACTTGTAATTAAATAATATCCGTCTGTGCTTAGGGTAGGTAGAAAAGTTGCCGTAATTGCTTTTCCGCTTGTTTGAATTGGGGCGGTCGTAACCTTTTTATATGGAGAGGAATAATACTGGGCTGAATTATCGAATGGAGTGCCTACGCCAGTGGGTTGGGCGGTTTGATATGGATTGCTCGTGCTTGTGCTACTTTGCGCCCCCATAGCAGTTCCTACATCTAAATTTGAATACACGCGAGGAGTTATATTGCTTATATCGCCAACTTGTAATCTGCCTATATTAAATGCCGAGGATATTGTGCTTATTATTGCTGGGTCGAATGACGGTTTTGTTGTTGTTCCGTGTAATCTTGGATTTAATACAAGCCCCTCTCCTTTGTATCGGCTCATTTCATAATTATCTTTATTTTGTAATTGATTGTATGTAAAACCTAATCTCGACCATATTGTTTTTTTCCACGCCTTTTCTGCCTTGTCTCTGTCTGTGAAGTATTCATTAAAATCCCACATTTTTTGCTGGGCTACACCCTGCGCGAATTGTGTTGCGTCAGTTGTATCGACATCGCCCTCGTCTTGGGCTACTTCTACCGACCAATTAAATACATTAATTCCTCCTATTCGTGATATCGGTTCTTCTAATCCTGATATTAAATTATTATCTACATAAATGGGATTTCCGTTTGCGTCTTCCCCACGCTTGCGGAATTCGTCGCATACTCTTTTAATTAATATACCCTCTTGTCCTGCCTCAGGTATAGGGTTGCCATAATCGTCATTTGAATTAAAACGGTAAGGAAAATGTAAATTATTTAATTCGAATGCTGACGCCTCTGCCGACCAATTAAATGTAATTTCTGGCGCACCTACATACATACCCATATATTGGGGTGCGTAATTATAATCTTTTAATGGCTGTCCTGCTCTAAAATCCACTTGACGCCACATATGCCATATTCTTTTTTTAACATATATCCAATCACTATCGTATATTCCGCCGTCGTGGGTTGTTGGCTCTGTCCCTGCGCTCGAGTTTTGTTGTTGTGTATAACTCCAATTAAAAGTTGCTTTTCTATATAATAATTCATTATTAGGGGGCGTCCATTGATTTTGCGGAAGAGCAGGTATATGGTCTGGCGGACCGAGTTTAATTGGAGTGCCAAAACCGCCTAATTCTGTAGCCCATTCATTCTGTCTGCGGTGTGTATCTCTTAAATCATTCCAATCGTGTGGTGTAATAAAAAATAATGGTTTAAATGTATCTTGGACGGTATCTGGAGTTCCTACTTGTGGATATATATACCGATTTTCTCCATAAAACGGAATTCTAAATCTTGGTTGAGTATTTCCGTCAGCGTTAGGTATAAATCTTAAATAATAATTTAGTGAATTGTTGTTGTCGTTTGCTTGTAATTCTCTATAATTTCCATTACCGTCTAATAAATTATAGGGCAGTGCCGAGGACATTATAACAGTGCGGTCATTTTCTAATGTCCCTCTGTATGTGTCATTTTCTTTTTTTTCTTTAACAAAATCCGTTGAAAAATCGCCATTTCTAACATTAACTAATCTTCCTGTAAGTTGGTCTTCTATTAATTCTGCTATTTCATTTACTCCGTATGAGCCTGCTGGTATATAAATCTCAGTTTCGCCTATCATAGGCTCCATAGTGCCTTCGTCTCCGCCCCAATTTTGATTTCCGTTTGTATTTTCATATCGCGTAATTTTTATCGCGCATAATGGTAATTCATATCCTCCATATCCGTCGAAATCCACCCCATTTGCTATATTTACTGCTGTTGGGTCTGTTAGGGCATTTTTCCAATCTCTCTCGCTTGCTGAATGCGAGGCACTATCTCCTCCAAAAGTGGGTATAACCGACCTATTGTATAAATTAGAAGAGCCAGTGCCGTCTGCCCTGACGCTTGATTGTGGGACTGGGTGTTCGCTGTGTGTAATATAATATCCATAACGGATTGTTGTGGCTATATCTTCGTCTATAACAATTGTATTTCCGCTTACTCCTTTTTTATTTATAAAACTCTCTTGAATACTTACTTGAGTTCCTGCTGGTAAATTTAGGGCTTCGTCCATAAGTTTAAATTCCCATTCATTTGTATTTTCGTCGCTTTTTATACTATTTTCTCTATTACAATCTATATACAAAATATCAGCCATTTATTATAGTGTCATAAAATAAAATACATATTTAATTTGTTATAACTGGATATATTATGTCGTGGAAAATATGTAAAAGGATAAAAAATTATTTTAGGTGTATGTGCCGTGTAAAATGCTGTGAGACCGAGTTAGATTGTGAAAATATAACTAACTTGGAAGAAAATGAAAAAAAAAGGCTTGAAGCCATTAAGAGAAATACCCTTGACCGACCTTTAAAAGAATATATGGACTAATATGATACCATAACTTGCGTTCCAGTTGGACTTGATTTAATATTCGCAGTTTTACTGACTAACATATAATAATTAACCTCTAAGGCTGAGTTTAATGCTTGGGGGAAAAAGTTGGCTACTGCGCGTGAGCCTTTGCGTCTATACTTCCATATAATTGGATAAGCGCCAATTGTGCGCCCAGCGCCAATTACTCCAGCATTTCCGTTTGTAAGGTCTAAGCATAATGGTTTATATTTACCCAAAGTTCCGCCTGATTGTGTGCCTAATCCATTAAAAGCGGTATTATCGTCATTAAAATATAATGGGCGAGGGACTTGAATATCATTGCCTAAGCAATTAGAGGTTTCGTCATATTGAGAAGTCGGCGCGAATTTAAATTCTGGGAAAACATCTACGCCAGCAATATTAACATTATATTCTTCTTGATTTATTCCATCTATTCGCTGGTCTAACTGCCAGCAATTAAGTGGTAATCCAGTTTGACTTGTTATTTTCTTTACCATATATAATTTATGGACTTCTTTATTATCTGCGCCAATTCGGTGTTCTACTTCTTGTTTAACTCCATTTGCGTGGGCTGGGATTTGTTTTTCTACTCTTACACTATCATAAAAAGTTAGATTTAATCCACCTTGTTTTAAGGTCATTTCCCTATCTTTATTTTGGACTTCCGAAGGCATTATAATATAATCTACTTGTAATTTTACATCGGCATAAGAGACGGCGTTTGCGATAGCCTGAAGTCCAACATTTCCGCCTGCTCCTCCAGCGATACGGCTAATGTCATTAATGTATGACGGTGCGTCGTGGAATTCTACTGTAATTAAAATTCTATAATCTTGGAATAAAAATAATGGAAGAGTTCTACCTTTTAATGCTGGGAAAAGAGTTCCAAGCGGAATACCCATTTGAATATTACCGTCTGCGCTATTAGTAATTCTACAACTATTAACTAACGGCGCACCGTTTCCATTACCGACATCGCCTATGCGTATGCCTGATTTTATTTTATCTCCTACAATAGTGCCTGTTCCGCAGTTATCAGCGCCACAGTCGGCGGTGCTTGCGCCGTCTAACACTTTGTAATGAAGTTGGTTTCCATAATACCAGCAATCGAAGTGGTTTCTAACTTGTTCGTTTTTGCCTATAAAATTAAGTAATGTCATTACATCGTTCGCGCCACTTACATCGTTTATAACAAAATCACCTACTTGGAAGGTAGCGCGCTTGATTGCGCCAAGTCCGCCGTTGAATGAATTTACCCTTAAATTGTTGTTGTTGGCAGAATTCACAATTTTAAATAATAAAACTGAATTTTGGTCTAAATAACCTGCTTGGTCTATACGAAAAACGAATTTTCTGCTGGTCTGCGATATAGGTTCTAAAGTATCACTTCTAATATCCATTAACATAGGAGCGTCATTAATGCTATAATCCGTCAAACTCATTTTATATATTATTAAATTATTTTTATTTTATCAAAAATTATTATTTGGGACAATTACATTTTTTTTTACCTTTGGGACATTTTGTTTTTCCGCCTTTTATAAAAATAGTTTCTATATCCAATTTTTTCTCTTTTGGAACTTTATTAAATGGGTGGGTTTTGTCGTCAATACATTTAGCATATATTCTTAATTCTTTATTGTCAGGTTTCTTCTTTAAATGGTTCTTCGCGTGGCTCTTAGGGTTTTTGTCTGGCTGATATGCTGGCATTTAATATATTATTCTTTTTTTTTTTGCCTTCTAATTCGTTTTTATCTACTTTAGAAGCCTTACCTCCCATAACGGCTGAATATACCCTTGCGTAAGCCCATTGTTCTTTAGATTTTACATTGGGTCTAACACTACTGGGATTTGTTTTATATGCTCCAACACCCTTATTATAAATACGCTGTATTCTGCCTCTCGGTATTCCTGTGAGTTTTGCTATTTTAGTAAGGCTATTAGATTGGTCTGCTGGCTGTTTATATTTTTTATTAAATTTGGTTTTCCAAGTCATAATAAAAAAAGAAAATAAAAGAAAAATAAATAAAAAAGTTTATTGGGACTGGTATTTATCTGCTAACATAGCATTACATTTAGGACAACAGATATAACGGATTTCGCCTGTAAAATGGTCGTGGTCTAAATGGCGGTGGCGGTTGCTTAGGAATTCTTTGTCGCATATCCAACAATTTTTCTCTTTAATGTAAGTATCATATACCGCTTTTAAATCTCCATCGACAATCCCTAATTGTTTCCAATTGTTTATTTTATATAATTTTTTATAATAGGCTTTGTGTTTCAGTCTATATAATTTATCAGTTGCTTTTCCTTGCTCGCTGTTTCTATATCTTTTGTTGTTTTCTCTTTTTGTCCGTAATCGTGTATTGGGTGATAATTTTACTCTTGGCATATTTCGTTATATCTAAGTGATATAAAATATAATTGTTATATCTATAAATCATTATAATCTAATAAATAACTTGAACCCCTGAGGACGAGGTTGATATTATTTTTTTAGACCATACAAAAGAATTTGCCCTTAAATTCTGTGGGCGCGCGCCTGTAAATCCTAATCTTAATTCTGGCTCAGCGTTGCGTAAATCGAAAACGAATTCACCTCGCGCCAATTCACGGCATATGAGAGGGGTATTGACATAGTCTTCTAATCTGCCTGCGACATTTGAACCCATAGATAAAACAGGTTTATTAATAGTATTAAAAGCCTTTACTAATTCATTTAAATTTAAAACTCTGTCGGCGTGGCGGAGGGGATTGTATGAGCGGAGCGGATATAATTTATTATTTATAAAATACACCACATCGTTGAGGTATGAGGCTGGAACATCGGCTTTATTCTGGACACCTGTATAATAGGATTGTCCTGCTAAATTGCGCTCGTCCGAACTATCATATAATAGCGTCATAAGGCATTTTGCTTTGCTTGCTACTGAGTGGAATGGGACTTGATGGCGAAGGGTCGCGGTTGGGATATTATCCATAAATAAATCATAACTGGTAAATTCATAATTGAGGGCGCTTGTAAGGGCTTGCGCTTGCGCTCCAGTTGGGGCAACAACACATAGGCGATATTCTGTATTTGTAATTTGATATACTGGCTCGACTGCTCCTGCTCCACCGTGAGTATTTCCATTTGCGACACTTACATTTACCATAATAAGGCAGGCGTTTGTTGTTGTGCCTATCTGCGCTCCATCGACGGTTATTGATACATTACCAGCGCCGTCGTCTGTGATTGCTGTTATTGCTCTGTAAGTATTGACTATTCCACCTGCTCCGCCAATTTCGCCTCTAATTACAATTTGATTGCCAACGGCGAGACCGCAATTATCTAAAGTAGTTGTGCCAGAAAAAGTGAAAATATTGCTCGCTCCGCCACGAGTTTCGCAGGTTTTACCCTGTCTTACCATATCTACTGGTAATACTCCGTCTGGGTGTCCTACATCGTCTTTAGTGTAAGCGAGGCGCTGTAATGCTAAATTTGCGTCTGCTAAAATTAATTCTATTCTTAATCCTCCCATATTTAAAATTGGAATTAATTTCTCGTCGTCCCAGTGTCTAAAAATCCCACACCGAAGCGGAATACAATATCTTTTTTCCATAAAAAGGGCTTGTCCTCCTACACCTATAGGCGATAATAGGGCATTTGTTTTATCTTTTCCGTTGGGGACTTGACTTTTTCTAAAAAAAGCATTATTGAGTAATTGTGGCTCTAACGCCTCGCAGGGTAGGCGGACACCTTCCTTAATGCCTAACTGGGTTTTATCGTCAGTCATATACTGGTTTTCGATTGCGACCCACTGGTTATAATTATTTAAATTCTCTAACAATACTCCAGTTTCTTTTGAATAAATATTAATTTGCTGTATGAGACCGTGCGCGCCAGCCATTCCTAAACAATATCTACCGTTATCAGTAGTTTTATTAACTACATCCATAACTAAATAACTATCTCTCTTAATATAACCGATATTCGGCTCTATATTATAAATTATCTTTTGCCCAGCGTTGAAAGTTTCGCCATTTTCAGGCTTAATTGATATGTATTTCGAATTCATTTGAGAAGCCACATTGCCAGAAGCATTATTATCGGTCGCCATTTTATATATTATTAAATTATTTTTTTTTTAAAATATTTTATATTAATTAATTAAATGAATACTAAAAATAATCACTACAAAGAAAATACATTATCTATAGGTTTGGCTACTGATATTAATTTTACTAATAATGACTATTTATCTCATTCTGTAGATACGCATATATTTGATAATTTCCGTTTGTCAGTTTTATCTACAGTAGCAATTACAATTGAGTTGCGTTTTCACCACCCTCGCAGTCGCGACCTCTTTAATGTCGATACATATACTATTCCTGCGAATTCATATCGGTTTTTTAGTAATCTTGTTTTAGGTGAAAAATGCTATTTAAAAATAACAAAACCGTCTGGTAATTTAGCGACAACTGATAATTTAGGCATAAATATATATTTTAATAGTAATAGCGGTCATTTAATAACAACAACACCCTAAATGCGCTGAAGGGTATTAATTAAATTTTTTAAATATTTATATATTGTTTTCTTATTGTTTTATATAAAAATGATAATAAAAAATATTTTATGGTAAGGGAAAAAATGAAAAAAAGGGAGGAAAGGGAGGCAAAAAAATTCTCAAAAAAAAAAAAATCTGTGAAAAAGTGCCTCCCTTCTCTCCCTCTCAGGAATAACGATTTAGTCTTAGAATGTTGTTTTTATATTAAATTATTCTCTGCCGTGAATTATAATACCACCTTCTACTGGTAAAGC
>TARA_R110002012_G_scaffold49733_3_pt1 | contig 11774 bp, 18 predicted proteins | sample TARA_R110002012 | Tara Oceans TARA_R110002012 (sample SAMEA4396515) | marine metagenome | biome: Westerlies Biome; feature: [DCM] deep chlorophyll maximum layer (ENVO:01000326); material: water (ENVO:00002006), including particulate matter (ENVO:01000060) such as... | depth 40 m
ATACATTGATTTCCGTCATCATACTGTGCGCTTGAGTTGTAATTTGATGCAGCAGGGTCAAGACACCCTACTTCATATGTTTGGTCTTCAGGAATTCCTGCTCCTGCTGAAAACACGCAAGACCCATCATCCACTACGGCTTCAGGGTCAAAATTTAGAGCATTTTCATTCTTACATCCTTGAGCATATTCACAAGAATTATCAGAATTAGTAGCATTAGGATTATAATTACCTGCTAACTCATCCATACATCCATATACTGCCTCTTGAAAATCAGGTGCTACACTAAACTCGCAAGAGCCATCATCTAAAAATGCTCCTGAATCGTAATTATTGGCATTTGCGTTAGTGCATCCTATATTGTAGGTGCAAGAGTTATCGGAATTTGTTGCTGACGAATTATAGTTATTAGCATCAGGGTCAGTACAACCATATATCACGGGTGTACTTCCGCCTCCTAGACCCTCGGTGGGGTCTTCGGGCGGTGGAGGTGGATTGTATGGTGGCATTATTGTTCCGTTTATTTGTCCTAATTCTTTTTCTTTTTCTTTTTCTTTACGTTTTTTTGACAATACGTAAATAGTCGCCCCTGTTGCCGCTACTGCCGCACCAATTAAAATATTTCTTGTTTTTTTATTCATATTTAATAGTCACAAGAGTCGTCATCAAATTCCGCTCCTTCGTCGAAGTTTAGAGCCATAGGGTCGGTACATCCTCCCATGGGCGAATTATTAAGCGAATTTACGAAATTTGAAAAATCTTCTACGGGTTCTTCTTGGGTGTCATTTTCAGTATCATCTTGAGGCTCAAAATCCACGATAGGCTCAGTATAAGTATCACTATCGTCAACGATTTCTTCTTCAAAATCTTCTGCGGGTTCTTCGTATTGGTATGTATTTACTACTTCTGCATTTTCATTTAAGCAATTAAAACCAATTAATTGATTAAAATCTGACCATAAAAGAGGATAATTTTGTGCAGCAATTGACGGAAGATAGCTTATAGCCTCCTCACTTGCCCCCGTTGGAGAAGGGAAACACGATAAAATTAAATTTTGAGCGTCCGTTGCAGTTTGTATTTCTCCTACTTGTGGAGGTGTGTAAAAAATATTTTGACACGTATCGGGGTCGTAACATACAAATCCTAGAGCTGAGTTTACCTCATTAGCCGTCATACCACCTGCATTTAACTCCAATTGTAGCCCTGACGGAACAGTACCTCCTTCGGTACACAAATCTAATGTTCCGCATACCGATTGGTCTACGATAGCAGACGTGTCTTCAGTACCTTCAAAATCTTCTGTCGGTTCTTCTTCCTGCTCCTCTTCGTCAGCTTCTTCAAAGTCTTCTAAAGTATCTACAAATTCTAACTCATAAGCGTTTTGTGCATTTAGCTCACCACCAATAGAGATACTGAAGTAACCTAGGGATTCACAACTTATAATATCTCCTGTATCCCCATCAATAAGAGGTAAGTCACTTAAAATAAACACCCCGTCGGCATCATAAGAGTAACAATCTTGTGTGTCTAAGGCAGAAATCTCATCGAAATATTCTTGAGCGTCTTCTAATGTATTAAACAAAGTGGCTTCAGGAATTATGCTTTGTGTTTCACAATCTTCATTGTTTAAGAAAGAAAATTCACCTGATATAACTTCCCCTGTTTCGGGGCTTATATAATAGCAAGTTGTTAATTCAATAGGGTCAGGTTCAGAATTGTCATCCAATATGTCATTTGCTTCACCAAAAAATCCCTCAATATATTGTTGTGCATCTTCAGAAGCATTGAAATATCCTGTTCTGAAATAGTCTAAAAATATTGGCTCAACATCTAAGTAACAAGTCTCTCCTTGTGCTAATTCAAGAGCAACAGGCTCAACTGAATAATCTTCAGTAATTGAGAAACACGTTACATCAAACAAACATGAACCATCGTCCGTATCGGCAGCTTCGTCAAAATTATTTGCCGATTCGTCGGTACATCCTACAACTGCTTCAGGAGGAAATTCACATAAGTCGTTATTTTCTGTATTTGCTTCAGGGTCATAATTATCAGCCTCCTCAATCATACATCCTTCTACTACAATTTCACATGAACCATCGTCAAGTATTGCGTTTTCATCAAAATTAAATGCAGTTTCGTCAGTACATCCCTCATAAAAGGATGGGTCTGAAGCATAAAGCAAGGCATCATTCTGAGTTTCAAAAGGATACTCAGGAAAATCTTCACCACATACTTCAGTAAATTCTTTATCTTCTTCTACAACCTCTCCGTCTTCATCAACATCATAACAATGAAAAGCGTCGTATAAATACTCCTCCCACTCTACATCATCAGAGAAAGGCGCACTTGCGGGGCAGGCTTCCCCCATAGGGACTAATTCATTTACTGCTTCTCCCTCTTCATCTAGCCCTCGACAGAGCGTCATATTTGCACCTCCGCCTCCGCCACCTCCGCCACCTGAACCTCCACCCCCAAGGATTTCCTCTTCAGAAACGCCACCTCCTCCAATAGTATCGTCAACTCCACCTGAAGGGGGTGTTACGGTAACGGTATTTCCCGAACTATCTTTTTCTTTTTCTTTGTCTTTTTTCTTTTTATAAAGAGCCAACAAAATACCGCCCCCTGCGAGAGCCGCAATAGCCGAAATAATTATTTTCTTTTTTTCCATTTTATCCAAGCATTTGTGAAGCGGGCGCAGACTCTACCATTTGCTTATTTACTGTTTGTCTTTGAGAGTCGTCTTTTTTATCGCTTACGGCATCTCCATGTCCCGACGCATTTATCATCGGGTCTTTTGTCATAGGGATGGGCTTGGGTGGGGGTGTTGGTTTCTTAGACGAGGTAGATTTTTCTAAATCTTCCATGTCTGCAATTAAAAACGCATTATATAGCGTCATTCCAAGAGCAAATGACAAACTAATTGTAATTACTCCTACTAAATTTTTTCTAAATTCTGTTCCTTTCATTATCCTTGATTTGCGATTACAAGTAGAGTACATCCGCTAGGTGCGGTTATCGTTACCGTTCCTAACGTTTTTCCTGAAGATGCTGAAACCGTCACAGTATTATTTTCGGCAATATTAATTGTTTCACTTGCCTTTCCATCCACAGTAGCATTTCCTAAAATTGTACCTGCGGTAGCAGTAGTACACAATACGGAAATAGTTCCTACACCATCATCTTCTGTGATGCTTAAAGACTCCGTACCTGTTAAGGTTTGAGTAAATATCTCGTTTCCTAGAATTTCTACGGGCATGATTTAGCTGAATAACCAATCGAAACTAATTTGTCCGATTTTTTGATTTTTAATATATCCGAATAAATAAACATCTTTTGCTTTTTCATCAAATGTGCAAGCATAGATTTTTACATCATCTGATTTACACTCGTGTTTATCTTTTAGACGAGAAATAGTTTTAGAAATAAACGGCTCTGCAACCGCCTCTCTATTTTTGAAGTCTACTTTAACCCCAAGAACTTCTTTGAAAGAAATTCTAGCTTTTTCTTCGTAATCAATACAATAGGTGTAAAAAGGAACACCTTCAGAGTTTGCTCTAATTAAAAGCTGATTATTAGGGCAACCGACCTCATTTTTTTTAGCAAAATTTACTAATGCTTTTTTGAAAACCGATTTTGTTTCGCTTAATGCTATGTCTTTTATGAAATTATTCATGAGCCAAATAGATTTGTTATTGCGCCAATAGAATTTCCCACTAAATTAGATGCAGTATCTTCATATTCAAAGGGATAATCCTTAATTGTTAAAAAATCAGCTCCTACATCCATATTTCCTGATATGCGAACTCTTCCCGCAAGGAAAGTTTGAAGGTTACTTGTAGCAGCAGCAATGGCTTGGTTCATCTCAGAACGCATAAGCGTAAGGGTTAGAGGCACAACTTGTGTGCTTCTTCTTTGTATTAAATAAGATTCTGAGGATTTTACTGAACCAACTTGTTCATTATTCCATAAAACCTTAAAATCAATATTGTAAATTTTCAAATCTAAGTCGCTTGTATTTTCGAGAACAAGGTCAAAACTCATAGTTAAAGCATTTGTGGCAATACCTGTAAGTTTTACATTATCAAATTCATAATCCATCGCTTCGATAAGACGAGATTGCTTCTGCATATAAGCATACAAGCCAAGCGATAACCCTACTACGGCTACGAGTGCAAAGATTTGGTTTCTATTCATGTTTATGAGGTTGGCATTGGACTTGGTTGTCCTTTTTTAGTTTTACTAATCGCAAAAACCAATACTGCGATACCAATTAATCCGATTAAAATGGGAATTACAGGATTTCGGTTTTCTATACCTACTCCTGCTCTACTAGCGTTTGGGTCAATTGCAGGAGGAGCTTGTTGTGCAGGGCGTAGTAAACTTAAACCTTGACCCAAGCCTTTCGCAAACGAACCAATACCTTTTCCTCTATTTGCCCTTCTTCTATCATCTAAGACATCTTGAACGGTAGGCATACCTTGAGTTGCTTGAGTAGCAGTTGCTCCTGTTGAAGAATCTGTTATAATATCTTGAACCGTAGTACCACCTTCTTGTCCGTATGACTCAAGGTCGCTTAACAATTCATCCATACTAAATGAACCTCCTTGATTGACAAAATCCTTCTCCGAATCTAAATCTAAATCCGCAGTCAAATTTCCGTTAAAATTTTTGTAGTCTTTATTCATCATATGTCTGTGTTAGTGGAATACCCATCTTAAATAAAATCTCTAGGTATTGGTCATGATTTAATCCACATAAATTTTCTTCTCCACTTTGCGGGTCAGAGGTTATACAACCTTGACGACCATATCCTGAAAAGTGACCGTCGCTTCTATTAGGCATACCTTCTATAAAGGAATCATACGCCTCCTGAGTCGCCATATCAAATAATCCCGTTTGGTCTACATCGAAAGCATCTTGTAAACGCTTTACGCAAACGCTAGATGACTCTGCTACAATAGGAAAATCACATTCCCCAAACATATCTTGATAAACCTGTGTCGATGCAAGATTTGGGTCAATAGGATTTAACGCATACGGTAGGGCGGTAGGTTGTTGTTGAACACTTTGAGTCGTTTGGGAAGGTGGTGGAAATGCTTCAGTTGGTGCGCCAATACCTACGTTTTCAGGCGGTGATAAAGCGGGTGCTTCACCCCCTCCTTCGGGCGTATCATTATTTTTTTCCATTTTTTCTCCAATTAATACGTCTTTGAAAACATAAAACAAAACTGCTCCAAACGCTAGTCCGCCAAATAAATATAATGTGTCTTTTTCCATAGTTTTAATTTATGCGGGTATTTCGTTAGTTATAATTTTCTCATATTCTTCAAGGTAGTCTCCTGATAACTCATTTCTAAGGTCTGCGTCCATATTTGACTCATATATTTCAAGATACGATGCCGAGACTGCTGCTAAACACGCCCGATTTGGAATTGACCTCATGTTTGACATTATTCCTTCTTCATCTGTACCCATCCCCAACTCATACCATTCTCCATACTGTGAAGACCTAAGCCTTTTTGCAAGTCTTTCTGTTTGTAATGCTGAAAGGCTACATCCCGTAGTAGGCGCATCTAATTCTAATCCTCCTGTACCTTGATAAGTACCTCCGATTGCATTTATTTTATCAGAAATAGCGGTATATAGTAATTTTTTACGTCTATTTTTTCCAAAATATAATACACCTCCGATGACAAGCACGGAAGCAATCATAATTGATGTTACTTGTTTTCCCGTCATCCTGTTATAGTTTTAGTGCCTAGTCCTGTGGCAGTTATAGCGCGACCTTGAGGCGTTGCTAACAATGCTCCTTGAGTTACTCCTTCAGTAACAACACTCATGCTCTTTTTAGCTTTATCAGGATTGACGATAAGAGTATATAATAGCATCAAAAATCCGATAGCTATACCCCCACCTACAACCGCACTTAAAAGTTTCATGAAGTTGAAATGACCTCCAAAAAAATCAAATACATTAGCATAGGCTAAAGCAACATTTTTACCGCCTGTTGAAGCTATCTCAACTCCTTGACCCTGCATATATTGCGCTAAAGCAGTAGAATAGGCAGACGAACTTGTTTGTCCGTACCTATCCCATGCCATTACCCAAACGGAATTAGCCCCTGACTTACCAAAGCACTTGACTAAAGCCATATGCCATTGTTGCCATATACTAGAATTAGATACAGGCGTAGGCGTAGCGTTTAGACACGCTTGTTGTTCGACGCTAAAGTTTGGGCTTGTTGATTTTTTATCAAATAGCCCCATGAATGTTATCCTTGCTCAAAACCCGACATTGGGTCAGAAGTTGGCATAGAAGCTCCGCCTTGATATGAAGCTAGAAATGAAAGAAGTGCATTAACTCCACCTTGTTGGAAAGCGGAAACTGCCGCAGTTGTTCCTGCTTGGTAGTATTCACCACCCGTTTGATTTTTGAATAAAAAAAGTGAATTATTTCTCATGATTGAAATGTTTTATCCTGCTGAATTATAACCTGCAAGGAAAGCCAATAAAGCATTCACTCCACCTTCAGCAAAAACGGCTTGCGCCATCATAATGCCTGCTTGGTAATAGTCGTCTGTACCCGAACCTGTCTGATTGAGGTACGCACCTCTTGTTACGTTTTGTCTCATTTTAATTTTTGTTTGAAATTCGCAATAAAAATACGCAATAAGAATTAGTTTTTTTTGAAAATAAAAAAAGCGTCAACAAATGTTAACGCCTCCTCTTTTTTTTTATAATTATTTCCCTATCCCGTACACCCACAAGCACTAGCGAAAGAAGCGGCTATCGGTTGCGAAGTCGGTGCATCTTTATAGAACCCATCTCTTTGCCTCTTTTTTCTGTCAAAGTTCGTTACAAAAGAGCTAAAACCTGTTGAATTATTGGCTAAAAAACCTTGTGTATCTCTTTTCATGTTTTTATTTACTTGGCGCAGGAGCAGTAGCACCTTGCTTGCCTGACATACTTTTAATAAAGAAAAATCCTGCAAAAGCTATCGCTCCGATGGTAAGATAAACCATCATATTTCCCCCTATCCCTGCTTGTTGGTAGTTTGTAGACCCCGAAGGAGGTGGTGTGTAACCTAGTGCATCATATCCCGCCTGAACATCTTGTTGAGCGTAATCTACCGCCTTATCACCTCCAACTCTGCAATTTTTATTTCTTTTTTTCTCTAATTCGTTAGTGTATTGTTGCAACATTTGCGCTCCGTACTTTCTACGAGAGTTTGTTACGTTAAAATCCACCTGTGACTCTAATTCGCTTTCTAATCCATTCTTGTCTAATCCAAGCAACCTATTTCCCTCTGCAATACTTATATCAAGAGCGTCACATTTAACTTGACCTTGTTTGTGTTGTAAAAATCCAATCAGATTCTTTACCGCATCTCTAAGTGGTGCTTTGAATTTCTTACGAACTAAATTTCCATCTGCATTTTTATAAGACGTATCTTGAGAGGAAACACTTGAAGTCTGCTGCATCAAGCTGCCCCAAACCGATTCGTTTATTGTTGGTGTAAATGCGTCGAAACTCATTGTTATACTGTTTGTACTGTTTGTGGTGCAGGTCTTCTATTCGCCATAAACATAACAAGTCCTGCAAGTGCTATTGCGCCAATAATAAAAAGAGGATTCATGCTAAAGCCTGCTTGTCTTGGTTGTACCGCAGGCATAATCGGCATTGTTCCATATGGAGATGAGTCATATTGTGAGCCTCCTTCGCTACCATCTAAAAACGGTGCAATAGCTCCGTCAATCATTCCTTGATTTCCATCGAATGTACCGTCTACATCTTGACTTTCTTGAGAAAATTTACACGAGCCGTCTTCCCTATTGGCTTGTGGATTAAAGTTATCTGCTTCCTCTTGCATACATCCATATGTGTAAGCTCCTCCTTCTACGCGATTTAACTCACATTGCTCTTGATTCCTTTTTAGCTCTCTAAAATATTTAGCAGCCATTTCTTTAAGGTACTCTCCTTTTCTATTTTTATCGAAAGCAGAACCTAGCCCCGACAAATCAATTTGTTGATTTGTACAAGCCTTCAAATTTGTTTGTAAATCGCCATAGAATCCTGCCGCACATCTTTGTAAACTTTCAAGTGCGTCATTTGCGCCTTCACAATTACCTTGAGAGACTTGCCACTTTGCGTGCATACCATTACACGGGTCGGGATAACCATCTTTAGCTTGTGAAAAACAAGTAAATCCTTTTAGGTATTCACGAATTTCTTCACGCTCTTGACCCGAAACAATATTCTTAAATGAATTTCCCGATGCGTTTCTCATCCTTGCTTTTTCTTGTTTGGTAGGTAAAGGTGTCCTCACGGGTGGAGTATCCTTCAAAAAAGGAGTAATTTTTGCTTTATTCTTTTTTTGAGAACCTTCAGCTACAACGTAATCTACGCTATACTGACCTCCGTGCGTTAATCCCCCTTGTTTCCCCCTGCCTCCAAATGGGTCAAGGGCGGGTCTAAATAAATTTGTATAATTCTGCTTAAAACTCATTTTAATCTTTTTTGACATTGAGGGCTTAAAGCCGCCAAAGGCTCTCCAAATGAAGGAAGATTGCCCTCATCAAAATTACTAATAAAAGTTTTAATAATTTCCATTCTCTCTTTGTTGGCTTTTGTAGGAGCATTCATAAATACTCTCGTAAATGAATTAAAAGCACTAATTCTAGGATACCCTAAAGAAAGATAAAGGGCAAGACCATTCAAATCAGCCTCCACTTCGCTATCAATGTCTCTATTTAACCAATAGTGACTAAATTCATGTAGAAGAACCGCCATTCTCATGGGAATCGAATAACTTCTAAAATATTCCGCACTAACTTCAATAAAACCCTTTTCTGCATGAATTCTAGCAGGAGTTTCAGGGGCTTCAGGGATACTGTCCAAATACTTTATTACATACTCAAACGTTTTATCGTAATAAACCTTTCCCCCTGCTTCTGAATATCCTGCTATTGCGCTAAATTGCTCAAAAAATGGGATAGCAGTTTTTATTTTGTCATTTGAAAAGTTTATGCAGTTAGGTATTGATTGTAGGGGTTTTTGTAAAATTTTACCCACTCTAAATCCGCCACGCATAGGTACTAATCCCGCACCTTGGTTATAAACTTCAACAATTACCTTTTCAGGAGCAATAGGCATTCCAACTTCAATATCTACACTTCCAAATATTGTTTTATATCGGTCAACAAATACGGTGTTTTGATGCTCAACCGACTTTACTCTAACTCCAATTTTATGCTCTTGAGCCGTCTCAATAGGAATAATTAAAGTTGTAGGCTGACTGCCTATATAAACCTCTACCTCTTCCATTATTTACTATTTTTTACTGCCCAAACAACAACACTACTTATAGCAACCAAAAGTGCGATATTTCTTATGGTATTATTTTTCTTTTTTCCGCTTGCATTTTTATTGCTCTCGCAACTTGAACACTTCAAGCCTGAAGCAGATTTAGTTTTAGGGGTTACTTTTCGTACACGGATATTTTTGCGGTCAGCAATTTTCTTCTCGCTACTTTGTGTAACCTTTAATCCCAAGGCTTCTTGAGCTTCTTGGAGCTTTACTTTTCCTTCGTTTACTTTTTCCATGAAATTTTCTCCGAAAGAAGTTTTCATTTTTTGTAAAAAATCTTGAAATTCAATTTGAATTCCGCTTTGCTTATGAAATTGATTAGCCGTCAGCATTTGTGGGTTTTTCTTTTGAGGGTTTTTCTAAATATTCGATATAAAAATATGCACTAATTAAACCAAAAGCCACACCTAACAAGACCTTTTTTCCTTTATAGACGGCATAACCTCCTCCTAAAGCAGCTCCTAGTAGATATGTATTGGTGTCGCTATTTTCAAAGACACTTTTTTTGCCTTGAATTTTATCAATGCTTTCCTTGGTCTCTTTCGGTAAAGATTTATATTGCTCTAAACTTTCGTTTACTTCCTCTACCTCTTGATACTCTACATCTTGAACGACATCCATAAATTATTTTTTGCTTTTTTGGTAAAAATAAAGTCCTGTCGCTATTCCTCCAACCAAAAGAATACCCATTATTAATTTGGTTTGAGGTGTCATTGCAGTTTTTGCTTGCAAACGTAAATTTTCTAAAGAAAGTTGTTGCTTTACCAAGTCTGCATTAGCACGGTCAGAAGCGGCTTTTGATTCCAATAGGTCTTGCTGAAGAGATGCGTCTCTTTCTGCTTGCTTTTGAGCAAGAAAATTTCCTAATAAAATACCTGCAATCTCACCCGATGTTTCTAACGTCTGTTGACCTGCTTGTGTATCAAAAAATTTGTCATTTCCCGATTGCCTAACATATCTTCGACCTGAAGCATTTTGAAAAGAAGAGGGGCTTACCTCAATAGCTAAAGTTCCAATTTTTCTTTGAAGTCTTTTGTTTGAACCTAGATTAGCGATTACTTCATCCACAATCTCATCTTTATCCGCATTAGGGCTAATTTTAATACCGCTATCGAATAAAGCGTCTCTAACGTCCGTTGTTCTTTCGTCAATTACTTTCGCTAGAACTTTAGCAGCTTCTCTTTTATTCTTCATAGTTTTCCTTTTTTAGCAATCATATACCCAAGGAAAGCAAATCCAATAACCATGATAATATCTTGTTGAGATAGTTCAAGGACTCCTGCTTTTTGTGTTCCGTTGCCGTTACCATTTCCGTTCATTTCCGTCATCATTTTTTTCACATCCTCCATTGAGACGGATTTATTTAACGGATACTGCTCTTGGGATGCCCCAATAGCATTATTAAAAAAGTCGGGCGCAATTGGTCGGAATCTATTTTGAGCAGCATTATGACCATAATACGAAGTCGTATCTAAGTCTTGTAAAAACTCTTCTCCAAAATATCCTGAACGACCTTGAGGTTGCGCTCCCGTTGCATTCAAAAGCTGACGATTAACTCCATCTCCTACTAACAATTCTTTGTCAGGATGAATTTTTGCCATCTCTTTTAACGCTTCGTCTTTTTCTTCTCTTACATATTGTTTGAGCCTACGCTCAATTTCTGTTGTGCTTTTTCCCTCACCAAATCCATTATTTCGCAAAAGCATATTTGCTTTTCTTGGATTATTTGAGGCGATATATGCGTAAAGATTCATTGTCTTAATTTTTTTATAAAAATAAGAAAAGGTGAAGGAATAATTTCCCCCACCTTTTCCATGTCAAATAGGTGATATAATTATCCCTGCTGAAGTGCCTCTGCGACACCCTGTCCAAGAACAACCTTATCTTGACGGACAACGTTAGGATTGCCGTAGCCACGTGCTACTGACTGACCTGCGAGTCCGCGAGTAAGGTTTACGTTTTCGGATGGGTAGAAGTAGAAGGTAGCAGATGCTGACGCATTCAAATCAACCGCAATAGACGTAAATCCATCCCAACGCCAAGATTGGCGAATGGCTAGAATGTCGTTTTGTTGCTGATATGGGTCAACTGTTGGGACAATGGTTCTCTCCTGTACATTACCATTCGTATCACGAACTTTTAACTGCAACGTCTTCAGAGCTTGCGCCTGAGAAGAAGCATCCACGTAGGTAAGACCTACAATGAATGGCTTGTTAAGTTGCTGATACAAAAATTCTACATACGTAGTTCCCGATACACCCATCGTGTAAGTTACACCCGTGTTAATACCATTGCCTGCGGCAGTAATATTAGCGAATGCTTTACCAATGATGTTAGACGCGATAGCGTTTGTGGTAGTATTCGAGATAGTAATGATGTAAGGTTGAGAGGTTGGTGCGCCTCCCA
>TARA_R110002012_G_scaffold43523_4_pt1 | contig 11771 bp, 13 predicted proteins | sample TARA_R110002012 | Tara Oceans TARA_R110002012 (sample SAMEA4396515) | marine metagenome | biome: Westerlies Biome; feature: [DCM] deep chlorophyll maximum layer (ENVO:01000326); material: water (ENVO:00002006), including particulate matter (ENVO:01000060) such as... | depth 40 m
AATCATGGCATATCAAAAATTACAAGCATCAAGTGCTTTAGCAGTAATAAAAGATAATGATGTGGACATTCCTAATCCTACTTCATTAATAATAAGTTCAGCAACAACATCAGCAGCAGCTAATAAGTTGATAGATACTAATGCAGACTTTGTTGCTTTAGGTGTTAGAATAGGGGATATTATATATGATACCTCTACCACTGTTGCATCAAAAGTAGAAAAGATAGACAGTGCTACTCAGTTAACTGTAAGTACAGCAATTCCAAATGCATCAAATTATAATTTATATGCACAGCATAACATGCCTAGTAACGGATGTGTCTTATACATTGGTTCAGGTGGTGATGTAAGTTTACTTACGGCTAGTGGTGACAGTGTTATCTTTAAAGGATTAGTAACAGGACAGTTTGTTCCGGTGCAGACCTTGCGTGTTAATAGTGCAAGTACAACAGCAGCAGACATAATTGCATTGTGGTAAGAGATGAATCTATCAGGACTCGCTAACATAATAGGTAACTCCATTGTTGGAGGTGTACCCGGAGGGGGAGGAGGAACACCACCTCAACCTGCGAATGCATGGTCTATGCAGACAGATGGTACTAACCAATATGCTCAGTCCGTTACTACACCTTACAGTACACTTGATGGAGATTCTAAGTGGTCTATTAGTATGTGGTTAAAACCTGATAACGTTACCCACCATAGAATAGTTTTTTATATATCAAGAGACACTACTGCACAGAACTCACAATGCTTTGCTTTTTTAAGAGCAGGAGGTATACTACAGTTTTCTATACAGCAAGGAAACTTTCATAAACAAACATCCGTTCCTTTAACTGCAGGTGTATGGCAACATGTAGCAATAACAGTTGACTTAACAACAGGAGTAAGTTACACTTATGTAGACATGTATATAAATGGTGTTCTTTCTAATGGAACAGACACTATGTTATCTACTTTTGGTATCACAAGTGCACCAACATCTACGTCAAGAATAGCTATAGGTGAGGATGCGGTTTCAGGTTATCAACCTCCATACTACGGACATATTGATGAGTTTGCTATATGGAGTGGTATAAAATTAAGTTCCTCAGATGTATTAGGTATTTATAATCAAGGAGGTGCAGGAAAGCCCGGCAACTTAAATCAATTAACTAACCCACCAAACTTGTGGTACAGATTCGGAGATAACAATACACCTCCCGGTAGTGGAACTGCTATTCCTAATGAAGGAAGTTCCGGAGCTACAGATAATGGAGCTGCTATCAATGGTGCAAGTTTTGTAAATGATACACCTTAATACATTACCCATGGCACTAAAAAGTATATATGATGTTTACGCAGTGATAAATGTAAGTGACCTTAATGAAATGGATTACTCGCAAATATCAACTACTTCACGAGAAACAGTTAGATACAATATTGCTAATACAGAGTTTATAACTTCATGGGACACTACACCTACTTTTATTAGTGATGGAAGTGTTACTCCTGTTAGCACAATGAATCATACTGATGCAGTGGAACTTATTGTTTCTGCTGAGTGGAGTCTTCCTATAGAGTAAAAAAATAATTTTGTATATTTGTGATAATGAATTAATAGACAATTTTTTATGTCATGAATCTATCAGAAAGAACTAAAATAACTTTTACTCCGGCTAATTTACTTTCACTTGTAACAACAGTAGTAGCGGTAACAGGAATATGGTTTCACCTTAATGGTCAAATCGAAGAAGCAAAGGAACTTCCCAAAAACGAAAATGATAAAGTTGTAAGAGAAGCTGTTCTAAAAATGAACGCTGACATGCAATATATAAAAGACGAGATAACAGAAATTAAATCTCGCATGGAGAAAATGGAAGAAAGACTTTACGAACTCAAATAAAATATGAATCTAATAGACCAAATTACTCTTGCTAAAGTACAAGAGGTATTCAAAGAAAAGAACTATGCGTTCTTCACTAAAGGAAACTACAACTTAAATATAATAGGAGTACGAAGTCCTATCAAAGAAGCAAACAACTTTGATGATTACATGCTTGTTATATATAAAAAGTTTGACAGATGGGTGATTGATGAATTTCAAATCACTACTGATGCCGGACTGTATTGGTTGGAACATCCAATGAATAAGAAGGGGACAGCCTTACTTGTGCCTAATCAGTATAGAAGTACATATAAAATTGATGGGCATGGTACTACAAGATACGAAGCATTGTGTCAGAGACTTGCAAACGTAGAAGTATATCGTGATAATAACAAAGACCAAATCCTTGACTTCGATGATGTAACAAAAGAGTGGGGAATGTTTGGAATAAATATTCACAGGTCACATCCTTATCATGAGAAAGAACACGTAGATAAATACAGTGCAGGCTGTCAGGTCTTCAAGTCTTTATATGAGTTCAATGATTTCATGGCACTATGTAACACCTCGTCCCGTTTGTATGGAAATAGTTTTACATATACTCTTCTGTTAGAAAGTGATTTACTATAATTTTATTTAGTTATCTTTGTATAAAATTAAATACAATGAAATTAACTAAAGAAGAATTAGAAAGAGTTCAGGAATTGAACAATTCGTTTGCTCAAGCAAAACTAGCAATTGGAGAGTTAGAACTAAAACGCCATGGAATGTTACAAGAAGTGGATAAGTTGAGACAATCTTTTGCTATTGAGGAACAGAAATTAATTAGTAAATACGGAGCTGATTCTGTTATCAACTTACAAACAGGAGAGGTGACAGAAAAGAAATAATATGTCAAAGATAAGTAACCAAAGTGCGTATCCTGCAGCAGCACCTGCATTAGATGATTATTTAATTGGAACGGACGTTAGTGATAGTAATGCAACCAAGACATTTACTCTTGGGGATATTACAGGCTTAACACCTGCAGATACTTTAGAAGCGGTTTTAACAGCAGGGAACACTGCAACTAATAACATAATTTTAACAGGTGATGTAAGTTGTACTAATGCAATACTAACAGGTGATATAAGTTGTGCTAATGCCACCTTAACAGGTGACGTAAGTTGTACAAACTTAACAGCAACAACAGCAATAACAGGTGTAACAATAACAGGAACATCTATAACAGGAACAGTCGTTGTAGGTAATACTTCAGTTACTACTCCATTAGTTAGACCAACGAACATTGAGGATAGTGCAGGTAGCACAGGAACTGCAGGGCAATACTTACGTTTTCAGCCCGGAGGAATTGTGTGGGAAACAGTAGTACCTGCAATACCTAATTTATCTGATGTACTTACTTCAGGCAACACTGCAACAAATGACATTAACCTTACAGGTAATGTGTTTTTAACAAATGGTGGAACACCGGGAGTTGGAACTATTACAATGTCAGGAAGTATAATCGCTAACACAGGTACAGTTAGTGCTACAGGTTTTCAAGCGAGTTCATATTTTCAAGGTGCATTATTAAATACTACTCTTATTGAGGACGGATTGGGAGACACAGGAACCGCAGGGCAATATCTTACCGCTACAGGTACAGGATTGCAGTGGCAAACAGTTAGCCCTACAGCAATCCCTTTAGCGGATGTATTAGCAGCAGGGAATACTGCAACAAACAATATAAATCTTACGGGTGTCTTAGATGTTGTTGGAACGATAACGGCAGGTGCAATAAATCTTATTGAGGCTACAGGGTCAATTAACGGAACTTCTTTATTCGTAGGAGAAATTTATGATGATGCAGGAAGTGCGGGAACAGTAAACCAAGTTCTTGCTAAAAATTCAGGAAGTAACCTTTTAGAATGGAAAGCAGTTTCAGGTTCTGTACTACCTTTAAATCAATATAAATATTTTGTTGGGGATGCATCTAATCAAGCAAGTGAATCAACCTTATTAACAGAAACTGCAGCAGGAAGAGTAAACGCTACAAAGTTTACTACTCCTGACTTTGAGTGTGTTGGTGTAGGTTCTACCTTTGTTCAAGAAGGGATGAATCCTTTAGGTGGTGGTTCTAATCTTTCTATAGGTTCAAACAATTTAATTACAGCAAGTCATTCCTCAACCATTATAGTTGGTACAGGAAACAATCCGCTAAACGTAACAGGAGGTGGTGCGAGTGTTATCATGGGAGCCGGAAACTTAGCAAATTTAAACGGGACGTTTACTAATAACTATATTCTTGGTGAAGAAAATATATCAACAGAAACAACTTCTGTTGTCGATAACATTACTGTTGGTAGACGTATAATGGCTAACACCACATCTTCACCGAACAATAATGTTATTTTAGGAAACCTAACAACAAGTTTAGGTGCACAGACAGGAGGTATGTTAAACAATGTGGTAATTGGACACCAATCAAGTAAAAACATTACAACTCTTATGCAAGATAATGTTGTGATTGGACAATTATCTTTAGATGATGTTGGTACTTCAGCAAGAAAAAATGTTGTGATTGGAGCTAACGCTTTAGATGGAGGTACAGCAAAAACAGATTTAACAACAAGTATTGTTATTGGTGCAGATGCTGACACAGGCACAACCACTACTATTACTAATGCTATTGTTTTGTCAAGTGGTGTTGTTAATCTTCCATATGCCGCAACAGGAGTACAAGACAATGAAACTTTTATTGGTAACGCTGCCACTACTTACGCTCAGATTGAAGGGAGAATAAACTTCCCTCTTGTTGGAGCAGTAGGTGGAGGATTTAAAGATGATGCAACAGCAGGTGCAGCAGGACTGACACGAGGTGATGTATACATGACTGATGGCACAGGAACAGTTGCTCCTTTAAATGTAGCAGGCATCTTAATGATAAAACAATAATGGATATTAGAAAGATTTCTGTTGGACCTGACTATAAGTCGGGAGCTATGCACTACTTGGTTGGTCAAGATGTGCTTAACGGAAGTCATAAGATACATCTTATTCAATTTGATGTAGATAAAAAATCATTTAAGATTTGGATTATAAGGTCCAATGAAGTAGTTTTATGGAAAGAGTTTACCTCTCCTATTCCTATTTCAATAGAATATAACATAAACTTTTAATTATGAAAAATAGATTAGTATCAAACTATGTCACTACAATAGTAGGACTTTTGATTATGGCTTTTTGCCTTGTAATGATTTACACAGGTAAGGCTGATAGCACAGATATGAGTGGATGGCTAGCAGTATCTTTATTGTTCTTACGCTCTAAAGATTCTTTAATTGCTCTACCTAAAGATGGAGAAAAATAAAAATGATATAGTAACCATTAAGAATATTATTATAGCAATACTTATTCTATTGCTATGTATGAGTGGTTGTGCTGTATGGAGTAACTACAAAAAGTTAAAACATTACGAGAGACAAGTTAGCAAACTAAATATTGAAGGACAATCCTTTGATACTCTTAGAGATGAAACAGGTAAGCTACTTGCAGAACAAGAACAAATTATTTTAACTCAAAAGCAAGCGATTGACTATGGGTGGGTAGCTTACAGAAAATTAAAAAAACTACAAAGCAATGTAAAAGTAAAAACTGTTACACAGCTTGATAGTATCTTTATTCCTTATACAAAAGATAGTATTGTAATTAAATATGATACATTGTATATGGATACTACACAACACTTACATTCTATTAATGTACCTCGTAAGTTTAGTATACTAGATGAATACTATGCTATAGGAGGTAGAGTAAAAAAAGATGGTGTAGTAGTAGATAGCTTAAAAATATTTAATACTATGAACGTAAACATAGGTCTTAAATCTCAAGGACTATTTAAAAAACCAAAACCTATTGTCATGGTAGATTATGACAACCCCTATGTAAGTACAATAGGTCTTTCAAATATTGTTATTAAAGATGAGAAAAAGTTTTATGACCGAAAGTTTTTTTGGTTTGGAGTAGGATTAGTTAGTGGTATTACAACCACAGCTTTGTTAATTAAATAAAATTAAATGCAATCACCTGATAGGTTTATAGTTCGTCCTTTAAAGGGGAGGAGGTATAACAACACAAAAGAAATAGAAGGGTTAGAGTTTATTACTAGCACTTCAGAAGAAGATTTTACAGCGTCTAATAGAGAAGCTGAAGTTATATCTGTACCTTTAAACTATAAAGGAGAGATAGAGCGTGGAGATATTTTACTTGTTCATCACAATGTCTTTAAGTTTTATAATGACATGAAAGGTAGAAGACAGAGTGGTAGAAGTTTTTTTAAGGATGATTTGTTTTTTATTGAGTACGAGCAGTTCTATATGTATAAGAAGAATGGTAAATGGAACGCTCATGGAAGAAACTGTTTTATTAAACCTCTTCCTGTAAAAGATTCTTTTTTAAAAAAGAGAGGAAAGTATGAACCACTTATGGGAACTGTTAAATACATTAATAAAGAATTAGCAGTGTTTGGTGTAGAGCAAGGTGATGAAGTTTCTTTTGAACCTGAAAGTGAATATGAGTTTAAGGTAGATGGAGAAGTATTGTATAGAATGTTTACTAATAATATAACATTTGTAATGTAATGGAATCAAGTGAACTTAAGTTAAAAATAATAGCCGCAGGTAAGAAAGCTGTTAAGGAATTAATAAAGGTGGCTCAGGAAGAAATAATAAAGCCTGACCCTGAAGATGAGCTTGCCGCAGACAGATTAAAGAATGCGGCAGCTACAAAGAAACTAGCTATCATAGATGCGTTTGATATATTAAAACGTATAGATGAAGAAAAAGAAAGATTAGATTATGAGAGTAAAGGAATAAAGCGAACAGATACAAAACAAGGATTTGCAGAACGAAAGTCTAAATAGTTTATATAGAGTAATTGAAGATTACATCCCTAAGTCTGTTGTTAAAAAAAACAACAAGTCTAAGTCATGGGTATACGGATATAACAAAGAATATGACGTTGTTGTTATTTCTAAAGATGGAACTATTGGGGATGTAGTATATATAAGTGGACTGTATATTGCCTTACCATCTTCACCAAAGAGTCTCGTCACACGAGACAACTCTTATTGGGAAAGACAAGAGTACCCTAAATCATTAGAAAGAATAAACACTATATTCCAATGGAATGAGATGCCAAGAGAGTTTAAGGACACATGGGTGGATTATATTGAAGAGGAGTTTGACAGAAGAGACAATGGTTATTGGTTTAACAATAACGGAAAACCTACATACATTACAGGAGCTCACTATATGTATTTACAGTGGACTAAAATTGATATAGGTTATCCTGATTATCGAGAAGCAAATAGAATATTTTTTATTTATTGGGAAGCGTGCAAAGCCGACAAGAGATGTTTTGGAATGGTATATCTAAAGATAAGACGTTCAGGATTTTCATTCATGGGTTCAGCCGAAGCAGTTAACACTGCAACAATGGCACGAGATTCAAGAGTAGGTATATTATCTAAGACAGGTTCCGATGCAAAGAAGATGTTTACTGATAAGGTAGTTCCTATATCTCAACACTTGCCATTCTTTTTTAAGCCTATTCAGGATGGTATGGATAGACCCAAGACTGAACTTGCTTATAGAGTTCCTGCATCTAAGATTACTAAAAAGAATATGCATGAGATAGGTGAAGATGAGATGGAGGGATTGGACACTACTATAGATTGGAAGAACACTGATGACAACTCTTACGATGGTGAGAAGTTATTGCTACTTGTACATGATGAAAGTGGAAAGTGGTTAAAGCCAAATGATATACTAAATAATTGGAGGGTAACTAAAACGTGTTTACGTTTAGGTAGTAAGATTATAGGTAAGTGTATGATGGGCTCTACATCTAATGCATTAAACAAAGGAGGTAGTAATTTTAAAAAGTTATATGAAAGCTCCAATGTAATGAAAAGAAACTCGAATGGTATGACTAAGAGTGGTATGTATTCTTTGTTTATTCCTATGGAGTGGAACATGGAAGGTTTTATTGATAGGTATGGGTTCCCTGTATTCAGGACCCCAAGCAAAGAAGTAAGAGGAGTAGATGATGAGATGATTGATTTTGGTGCTATAGACTATTGGGAAAATGAAGTTACATCTTTAAAGGGTGACCCTGATGCACTTAATGAATTTTACAGACAGTTCCCAAGGACAGAGTCTCATGCATTTAGAGATGAAAGTAAAGCATCCATATTTAATCTAACTAAAATATATCAACAGATAGATTACAATGACTCTTTAATTAAAGAGCATCATGTAACTAGAGGGTCTTTTAGGTGGTTGAACGGGGAGAAGGATACTAAAGTTGTGTTTAGTCCTGACAAGAGAGGTAGGTTTCTTGTTAGTTGGACTCCTGAAAAGAATTTACAAAATAAAATTATAGTAAAGAATGGAATTAAATATCCGGGTAACGAACACTTAGGTGCGTTTGGTTGTGACTCTTATGATATATCAGGAGTAGTAGGTGGGGGTGGTTCTAACGGAGCTTTACATGGTGTAACTAAATTCAACATGGATAATGCTCCAAGCAATGAGTTCTTCTTACAGTATGTTGCACGACCACAAACTGCTGAGATATTTTTTGAGGAGGTATTGATGGCTTGTGTGTTTTATGGAATGCCAATACTCGCAGAGAATAATAAGCCAAGGATACTTTATCATTTTAAGAATAGAGGGTACAGAGGATTCTCTATGAATAGACCCGATAAAGTATACAATAAACTATCTAAGACTGAAAGAGAACTAGGTGGTATTCCTAATAGTTCTGAAGATGTTAAGCAGTCACACGCATCTGCAATTGAGTCTTACATTGAAAAACATGTAGGGTTAGATATGGAAGAAACGTATCGAGACCGAGATGAAATGGGCTCTATGTTATTTACAAGGACATTAGAAGATTGGGCAAAGTTTGATATTAATAATAGAACAAAGTATGATGCGACTATAAGCTCAGGACTAGCTGTTATGGCTATACAGAAGCACTTGTATCAACCTCAGAAAAAAGAGTCAAAAATAAGCATTAACTTTGCAAGGTATAGGAATAAAGGAATTTACAGTGAATTAATTAAGTAATGAAAGACGTAAAGATAAACATATCCGATGTTGGTTTTCCAAATCAATTTGTATCGGATGCTGAGAAAGCAACAGAGCAATATGGATTACAAATTGGGCAAGCAATTCAATATGAATGGTTTAGAAAAGATGGTAGCCAATGTAGATTCTATAATCAAATGGCTAACTTTAATAGACTTAGGTTATACGCAAGAGGAGAACAGTCTATTGGAAAATATAAAAATGAATTAGCTATTGATGGTGACTTATCTTATCTTAATTTAGATTGGACCCCTGTTCCTATTATCCCTAAGTTTGTAGATATTGTAGTTAATGGGATGTCTGACAGGTTATTTAAGGTTAATGCATACGCTCAAGATGCAATGTCTCAAGAAAAAAGAAGTAAGTTCCAAGACATGATAAGAGGTCAAATGTTAGCTAAGCCCTATCTAGAAAATTTACAACGTAACTTTGGTATAGACCCTTTTATTACTCCTAAAAAAGACTTACCTAATGATGACGATGAGTTAGCTTTATATATGCAACTTAATTACAAACCTGCTATAGAGATAGCAGAAGAGGAAGCTATTAATACTTTATTAGAATCAAATCATTATCAGGACTTAAGAAAGAGATATGACTATGACTTAATGGTTCTAGGTGTAGCAATGGCTAAACATGAATTTGAAGTAGGAGCAGGAGTAAAGGTTTCTTATGTAGACCCTGCAAATGTAGTATATAGCTACACTGAAGACCCACACTTTAAAGATTGTTTCTATTGGGGTGAAATAAAAACAGTAGCTATCACTGAGCTTCTTAAGATTGACCCTACATTAACTAATGATGATTTAGAAAAAATAAGTAAGTATAGTCAGAGTTGGTATAATTATTATAACACTGCACAGTTTTATGAAAATAGTATTTTCTTTAAAGACACTTGCACGCTTCTTTATTTTAACTACAAGACTACACAAAAAATAGTTTATAAGAAAAAAAACTTTGAAGGAGGAGGTAGCAGAGTAATTGAGAAAGACGACACGTTTAACCCTCCTGAAGAAATGATGGAAGAAGGTAACTTTGAAAAAGTTTCAAAGACTATTGATGTGTGGTATGAGGGTGTAATGGTTATGGGTACTAATACTATATTAAAGTGGGAGCTTGCTAAAAACATGGTGAGACCTAAGTCAGCTACCCAACATGCTATACCTAATTATGTAGCTGTAGCACCTCGTATGTATAAAGGAACTATTGAATCCTTAGTTAGAAGAATGATTCCTTTTGCTGATTTAATTCAAATGACACACTTAAAACTACAGCAGGTATTATCAAGAGTGGTTCCTGATGGAGTGTTTATAGATGCTGATGGCTTAAGCGAAGTAGACTTGGGTACAGGTCAGGCTTACAATCCTGAAGATGCTCTGAGGTTGTATTTTCAAACGGGTAGTGTAATAGGCAGAAGCTATACTCAAGATGGCGAGTTTAATCAAGCAAGAGTCCCTATAAAGGAGATAGCTAGCAACTCCGGAGGAAGTAAAATACAGTCACTTGTTGGTAATTATAATCACTATCTAAACATGATAAGGGATGTGACAGGTCTTAATGAAGCTAGGGATGGTTCTACCCCCGACCCTTCAGCATTAGTAGGAGTTCAAAAACTAGCAGCACTAAATAGTAATACTGCCACTAGACATATACTAGATAGTAGTTTATTTATAATTAGAAGTCTAGCTGAAGGTCTTACTTATAGAATAGCTGATATACTTGAGTATTCTGATTTTGCAGATGAGTTTGCAAACCAAATAGGAAAATACAATGTGGCTATATTAGATAGTATAAAAGATTTATACATATATGATTTTGGTGTATTTATTGAAGTAGCTCCTGATGAAGAGCAAAGAGCATTGCTAGAACAAAATATTCAGATGGCTTTATCAAAGAATGATATTAACCTTGAAGACGCAATTGATATTAGAGAACTTAAAAATCTAAAACTAGCAAATCAATTACTCAAAGTAAAGAGACAAAAAAAGCTAGACCAAGAACAACAAGCTGAAATGCAAAAACAAATGATGCAGTCTGAATTGCAGAAACAATCTCAACAGATGGCAGCTCAATCTGCTCAGCAAAAAATGCAGATGGAAGCTCAATCTAAAATGCAAATAGAGCAGGCAAAGATTGCTTTTGAAATAGAGAAGATGCAAGCTGAAGCTAAGTTGAAAAGTCAGTTAATGGCAGAGGAGTTCTCATATAACCAAAAGCTAAGAGATATGAGTGAACAAGCACTACAAGATAGAGAGTCTGAGAGAGAGGGTGCTAAGTCAGATAGAATAACACAGCAAAACAATCAACAGTCTAAATTAATTAATCAGCGTAAGAATAATTTACCTCCTCAAGTGTTTGAATCTAATGAAGACAGTTTAGATGGTTTTGACTTCGCAGAGTTTAATCCAAGGTAGCTTGAAATAATGTAAAAATTTTGTGTAACTTTGTAACAAATCAAATTAAATGGAAATTAAAGTAAAAGCATTAGATGGCATAGAAACTAAAAGCACTCAAGAAGTAGAAAAAGAATTACTTGAAAAACATGAGGAGCAGTTTGAAGATGCAAAAGAAGAAGTGAATGTAGTAGAGGAAGCTTCCCAAGCTGAATCTACAGAGGAAACATCCTTAACGGATGAAGAAGTTCTTTCATATATTGGAAAAAGATACGGAAAGGATATTAATTCATTTGATGAATTAATGACAGAGCGTGAGACATCAGAGGAATTACCTGAAGATGTAGCCGCTTACTTTAAGTATAAAAAAGATAC
>TARA_R110002012_G_scaffold201640_1_pt1 | contig 11764 bp, 6 predicted proteins | sample TARA_R110002012 | Tara Oceans TARA_R110002012 (sample SAMEA4396515) | marine metagenome | biome: Westerlies Biome; feature: [DCM] deep chlorophyll maximum layer (ENVO:01000326); material: water (ENVO:00002006), including particulate matter (ENVO:01000060) such as... | depth 40 m
AGATCACCAGCGTCTAAACTAGAACTTGGGTCACTTGAATCTATTCTGTATCTATCAGCAAAACTATTTACGCCACTTATATTTGACGCAACAGTATTAACATTTGAAATTGACCCAGCTACCGAAGCAATATTAGTAACAACACCAGAAGCTCCAAGTGTTGCCATATTTGTAACATTGGCAGAAGTACCGAGAATATTTAGGTCAGTAACTATGTCGCTTGTTGCTAAAGTGTTTAAATCAGATACAATATCTGAAGTAGCTAAAACATTAATATCACTTACTATGTCAGATGTAGCAAGGGTATTTAAGTCTGATACTATATCGCTTGTTGCAAGAGTGTTAAGATCGCTTACAATATCTGACGTTGCTAAAATTGCCATATCTGCAATAACATCAGAATCTCCAAGTAGAGCCATATCGGCAATTACATCAGCATTACCTAATAAACCCATATCGGTTACAACGGCACTTGTGCCTAATAATCCCATAGCTGTTACATTAGCCGAAGTACCAAGATGTCCCATAGCTGTTACATTGGCAGAAGTTGCCAATAAATCCATATCGGTTACGATTGCCGAAGTACCTAATATTGCTAAATCTGCAACAGCATCAGAAGTACCTAATCTTCCAATCTCAGTAGCTTTTCCAGCAACAGCACCTATGTCAGCAGAATCTCCAGCTACAGCCGTTACATTAGAGGCAATTCCAGCCACAGTTGATACATTACTTGCTATTCCACTTACTGTCGAAACTGCACTAGCAATTCCAGCCACAGTTGATACATCAGTAGTTGTTTCAGCAAATTCTAAAGCATTTCCAGCCGAATTAACGGATAAAATTTTATTTGCTACAAGGTTAGGAAATGTTAAATTAAATGTGTTAGATGTAGATGCACTAGCTTTTGGTGAAAATTTTAAATCTCTTTCTAATTGTTGTGACATAGCCACAATTTTATCTAGTTCTGTATTAAGAGTTTCTACTGGGAAAGAACCTGAAGCAGAAAAATCAGTAGTACGAGCAATAGGTAGCTCTCTATAAATAGTATATATATCTCCATTAGTAGAAGCACCACCAAGAGTAATTGAACCACCACCACTAGCACCAGCCCCTGTTACCGAATATTGTGCTGCACTAGATGGTGAAGCATTAAAAGTAAGTGTACTATCTGTACCACTAGATGTTTTAATAACAACAAGATCACTATTGTTAAAAAATTCAAAAGGAACAGAAAATGCTGTTTGTGAACCAGCAGCAGTATATTGTACTCTAGGAGTAGTGTCTGATATTGTTATTGACATTATTTCATTCCTTCTTCAGCTTGGTCAAATAACCAATCGAGGTACCATACATTTTGCCAAGGTAGTATTCTACGCACATTACTAGCTGTATGTTGATCATAACCACCACTTCCAACATCATAAGCAATATTAAATATTTTATCTACTATTCCTACATTTGGGCCACCTACTACACCTAACTGATCAGCTAAATCTGAACCATAAGGTGTTCCATTTCCTAAAAATGGTCGTAATCCAATTTGATTATGAAACATACGTTCTATGCTATTATTAATGTCAAAGAAAATACCAGTTACGCCTGATCTATCAATGCCATCAGTTAATTTAGCTATAGAATTTTTTTTGTTATAATCTTGTCCTAATTGTTCTGTACGTATTTTATCTATTAACATTCCAATAGCTGTCATCATAATTAATCCTAATAAGAATTTAGAATCTCTATCTTGCAAACCTTTCATTAAAACTCTTTGCGTAGCCCCCATAGCAAATTTTTTATATTGTGAAATTAATCCACCAAGTTCTGTAGACATCCACAATGGCGTATCTCCTTTGCCCGGTGTTACAATTCCAATATTAATATCTTTTTTTAATGCGTAATTAAAAGCATCTAAAGCTATTTGGTCAGTCCATAATTCTTTTTTTGTAACAATAGTATATTTTCCAAATTCACTTACTCGCAATACTTCTTTTGCTATTCTAACTGCCTTATCTAAATCAATACCTAAAGTAGCTAAATTTTTAATTTCTACATCTGTAGCTTTTTCTGTAAAAAATGATGTTAACTTTCTAGTACCCAAATCAATTCTACCTTCTTGAATTGCGTATTTTAATGATACATCAGCAGTACGAGAAGCAGAATAAAAAGAATAAACACCTTTCATTTCTTGATTCCAAAAACTCATCATGTTTACATATTTAAATGTAAAATTTTCTACTCTACCTAATATAGCGTCAGGTCTTGATGAAAAATTAGAAAATAAATCTTGAGTATTTCCAAGTTGTGATGCTCTATTACTAAAATACATATCTAAAGCTTCACCTACTGTTTGTCCTTCTTTTATTCCATTAGCTCTAAAATTCATTAATCCTTTTTCCCAACCATCCATTAAACCACCAAATGTACGAGTAAGTCCATTCATCATAACTGTTCTACCTACATCTGCTATTTGTGCTAATCCTGTAAGATTAACTATATTATTAATAACTTTGGCAGATTTAATTCCTGTACTAAATGCACTATAAGGAGTTTCTGAAACACCATAAAATCCTTTAATTAAATCTCTTGATGATTCTAATTTTAATAACATTCTTTTTTGTAATTCTCTTATTTCTTTTTTCTTTGTATTGGTTTTAGCTTTTTCTTCTAATTTCATATATTGATCACGTATTTGTATTAATCCATCTTCATAAAAAACATCATCACTTTTTAACATTCCTTCTTTATTAGTTCCTCTAGCCACTCTAAAACCCATTGCATTAGGGTCTCCAAAATATTTAGTAATAAATAAATCAGGCACCATATGACGCATATAAATATCAGCTAAACCAAAAACATCTAATTGCAAATATCCTTGTTCTGCTAATTCATAATCTCTAAATTTAATTGTACGATTTCGTACATTACGTGAGTATCTTGGTGATTTAAATACAAACATATCAGCTTCATTTCCTTGAGCTGTATGTGAACCAATATAAGGTTTTTGTTCTAATATTTCTTTTACATATTTATTAACATTAATTTTTTGATTTGGTTCTAATGCTTGTAATAAAGCTCTTTTAAAACCTTCAATATCTTTTTCAATAATTGTTTTGTTCCATACACGATTTACATAATTTTCTCTTAATCCACCAAATTTATCTAAATGTTTAATACGTCTTTGTAATGATTCAATTTGTTCTTGTATTTGTTTTAATGTATATACTCTTTCTTCACCTTCATTTATTTTGCTTTTAAATGTAATAGAAGTTTCATTTTTTCTTCTTAAACTTTTTGCAACACCTTCCCAAAATAATAATTCTTTTTCAGGTATAATAGAAAACATTTTATACTCATCTGCTATTTTACCAACTGGTGCATAAATAAATTCTCGAGCTGCTCTTGCTGCTTCTTGTATTTCAGGTACAGATATTACTTGACCATTTATGTTTGGTTTAAATTCTTTAGAACCATAAAATAATTGCATACCAACAGCATTACGAAATTCAGTAAAACCAATTATCCCCTTTTTTTTATTACCAGCAAAAAATAATTGTTCGTTAAATTTAATATCTTTATTAGCAACTCGTTTTAAATACTTGGCATACAAATCATATGTTGTCATAATATGTTTAAGTCTATGTGTATGCATAAACATTTCAGATTCAACATCTATACTTTTGCCACTTGCTTCAAACCCAAACTCTTTAGTATTTTTTATTTGTGCTAATGGCGTAGCAGTTAAACGAGTAATCATTTTTTTATCTGATAATAATAATGAATTATTTAAAACATCAAAAATTGGTGTGTATTGAGATTTTTCACCAAAAATACCAAGACCAGTAGGTTGTATTTTTTCACCTTCTATTTCTTTTTTAATACTTTTTTTATCTTTAGGAATTTGTTTAGCACCTACAGTAGATTCTGCTTCTAAAGTTTCAGGTGCAAATTTTTTAATGTCATTAAGAATAATAGTTTCAATATTTTCTTTGTCATCAATAAATTTTTTATTTTGTTTTTTTAATATTTTAATTTTTTTTCTTAATATTTTAATTTTCTTTTCATTTATTATTTTTTGTTCTTTAGAAACCCAAGGATTTTTTAATGTGCCAATATCCCATTCTAATTTCCATATTTCATCTGTGTCATCAATTTTTGTAGATGGCATAATATTATCAAGAGAATTAACTTTTGTAGATGGCACAATATCATCAAAAGGATCAATTTTTTTTGGTGGAATATTTTTAGTTTCTATTTGTAATATATCATCAACATCTTTAAATGTTGCGTCTACAAAATCTTCTTTTATTTTAGAAGATTTAGTTACTGTTTCTGAATAGTCTTTTATTAAATTATATTCATCAATAACTTTAATATTATCTCTTGCATTACCTAAATGTTTTAAAGCTTGAAAAATACTAGGAATAACAGCACTAGCACCAATTACCATATACGATTCAAAATCAGTTCTTACTGGGTCATTTTGTTGTTTAATAGCTTCTTCAATAGTATTTACGCCCATAAACTTTCCAGTTTTACGAGCTAACGAACCTCTCATTACCATTTGTGGTATTTTTCCATATCCTAATAATAATGTACTTGGGTCAAATAAATAACCAAGAAAACTACCCATAACATATGCTGGGCTATTAGCATATTTTGAACGATATAAAATTTGATCTGCAATAGCTTTTGATTGTGCTTTACTTTGACTATGAATAAAAGGATTAAGATCAAAATTAAACATTTTAATATCTTCATCTTCAAAAGGATTATAACCTTCTTCAGCTTCAAATTTTTCTTTTTGAGTTAATCCTATTAAATTAGTAAAAAAATTATTATGATTAAAACCAGCCCACGTATTTGTAAATAAATCTGTTGTTCTACTAGCAAATGTACCAGCATCTCTATCAAATCCATCATTAGGATTTCTAAATCTTTGTTTAGCAGTTGTATTTATGTAATCTCGTTCACCAATAGAAAAAGGCATATTATTTTGTGTTTATTTTGTTTAACGTACTATCAAGTTGTAATTTTTCAATTTCCTCTTGATACAATTCTTTAAATGTTTTGTTTTGAAAAAAAGGAATATTGTCGCCAAACATATCGTATACATCATCAGAAGTAAAAGTGCTTGGCATACCTGTTAAATTTTCAAATTCAAAACTTCCTAAAACATTATTTAAACTTAATTCTGTTTTTGCCATCCAACCTATTAATGATTTTATTACTCTTAAATCTTGATCAGGAAACATTGTTTCAAATTTTTGAACTGCATTAAAGGCAGCTTTTGCTTTTATATTTGCATAATTAATAACATTACCACTTTTATCTAAATAACTATATTGCCCTGTTTTAATTTGATCATTATCTATTGGTCGCCAATTATTATCAAGATTGTTCATATCTCTTAATGTAATTGTTTTACCAATAGTGCCTTTGCCAATAAGAGGGTCTTGTGTTTCTGTTCTTATAACCACTTCATAAGCTGGAAGTATTTTACCATTAACATCAACAACATTATTTGTACCCTCAATATAATTAAATTGTATTTGATTATTTTTAATTGCTACATCAAGTGTACCTAAAAATTCTTCTTTAGTTAATGTTGCTCCTGAATCAGCTAATATACCAAATGTTTGTGCTAATAAATTTGGATTACCTGTTCTTTCACCTTCGGCTTTTACTTGCTCATACATATTTCCAAAATCAGTTTTTATACGTTCCATTAATACATCATCTGGTAATTCATACATTTTTTCTAATGGATATTTTACAAAAGACAGATTAGGAGTACCTATTCCATCAGGCCCAAAAAAATCAATAATTGGAAAATCAGGTACAAGACTACCTAAAAATGAACCAGCTTCATTTTCATCAATAAAACCATTTCCATTAAAACGTGTCATTCCATATCCTTGTTGTAATACTTGATGCATTCCATATTCTAATGCTTGATTCCAAGCAACTTCATCAAACTCACTTCCATCACCAGTAGCTTCTAATGGATATTGTTTTTTTGCATATTCTATTACTGCTTTATGAGCTTCAGGGTGCATACCATTATACATTTTGCTTATAAATGGAATCCATGTTGCATCATCTTTTAATAATTCAGTTAATTGATTTTCATCTGCTGCAATAAAATTTTCACCAAACAACCATTTTAATCCAGCTTGAGCTGTATAACCATATAAACTAGCTCTTGATAAAGCGTTTTTCACAGCGTCTGAATTTTCTAAATAATCCAAACTTAATATTTTTCCATTGTTTATATTAATATGTTGATCTAATGTTGCAACGTGTTGATCAAATGCTTTGTTACCACCATTAAGCCATTCTTGTAATTTTTCATCTGAGGCAGTTGCTAGTGGTAAAGGATATCTTGCTAATTTATTATATACACTAGCATAATCACCTAATTCATTTTGCATAAATACATTATTGTCTGTCATCATTTGATAAATTGCTAATCCATTTCTCATTTTTCCAAAATCATTACTTTCAACAGCATTACGTAAATAATTTCTTGTAACATCATCTAAATATCCAATTTTAAATTGTGTTTCTAATACTGTGTGTGCTAAAGCGTGTTTTTTTATAATATCTCTATCTTCGTCTGTAGCACCCATCATATTTGGATTATCTCTATCAGCTTGTAATAAATTTAAATATTGTTCATCTATTCCTGCAGCTAATAAATCTAAAGTGCTTTCATCATATTCTAACCCTTGAAACATTGGTGTTTTTAAAATTTGTGAATTTAAAACATTAACAATATGTTTTTTATCTTCTTCTTTATAATTATGTATACTAGCAGAACCATCAGCTACACTACGACTAGCATTTTGTATGTCTATTTTTTTTTGATATAATTTTTCTATTTCATCTTTTTTTGCTGGTGGGTTAGAATTATTTACAACAAAATCTAGATTACCTATATCTTCTATTAAAAAAGAAAAAGGCGTTGTAAAATCGTTTAAATTATTTTTTACATCAACTTCATTTTGTTGCCATTGTAATTTTACTAAATCTACTTCTCCAGCTATCATAGATTTATAATTTGCTATATCTTGTACTAATTCTGTTCGTATTTGTTTAGATGCATTTATTGTTTCTTCTTCTGTAAATTCTCTATAATACATATTTTCTTTATCATTACCTTGTTCCCATTGATTTATATATTCAAGAGCTTCTGTTAATCTTCCTTCTTTAATTAATTCTTTACCAACTTTCATAGCTCTTGTTGTTTCAGAACTAATATAAATATTTCTCATAGCAGCTTTAATATCTTGGTCGCTATAACCTAATGGCTCAGCTAAATTATTTAATTTTCTTTCTCCCTCACTCCACAATCTAATCATTTGATTAATTGAATTAGTTTCTTGTGCCTCATCTTCTGCTGATAAAATTCCTTGATTAATAACATTAGCAAACTGACCTAATTCCATTTGTAAAGTTTCAGCCATATCTGTTTTTTGTTTAGTAATAAAATTTTGCTGAATTTTAAAACCAATAGGATAAGATGTACTTTCAGCACTTTCTTTAATATATTGTTGTAAATGTTTTGGTGTACTGCCTACAGCTTCGTTAATATAAGATTGACTAGCTTTTTTATAACCATCTGGGTTATCTGCAAACTTAAGAGCAAGATCACCAAAAAATTTCATTGATTCAATGTTAAAATTACTACGATATGTTTCATCTTGTATATTAGCATTATTAATTATTCCTCTTTCAATAGTCGGCCCAATTTGTTGAACTAAACTGTCAATAGCTGTTTCATCAGCTACAGGAATTATACCCAATCTATTTTTAGTAGTTTGTATTTGTCTTTCACCTCGTTTTAATGCCATTATTCACCACTTCCATATGTTGTATCATAATTTACTGCAAATTTTCTTTTTGGTACTTGTCTTTTTGCCCAAAAATCATATCCTTCATAAACAGAACTACCAATATTACCTAATCTACCAAACATAATACTAGCTGTTTTTCTCTTATGTTCTTCTCTAAGTTGATCAAGTTTACTTAATTCTATATTTCCTGATAAAGTGGTAGCTTGAATATCATCTGCTGTTGCTTGTGCTACTGTTGATTGTATAACTCTATATGAGCCTGATGTTGGGTCAAATTCTTTACCAGAAGCTCCTTCTAATACTCTATTGCTATTTTCTAATTCTTCACCTTGATTAATTAAAATATTAATTGTTTGAGCTGCACTTAATTTAGCATATTGTTTTTCTCTATATATTCTTTGTCCGTATATAATATCTTGGTTTCTGTCACTAAATAGTCCAAATATTTCTGTACCTATTTTAAAACTTTGATAAGCTAAATATGCTGCTGTTATTGGTTCCATTAGCTAAACTGTACCTCCAACGCCATTCCCAATACCTTTAATGGTAAAGGGTCATTTTGCGTTATTGTTACTGTTGGAGATTTATCATATCCCAAAAAGTAAAATTCTTTTTTGCCAGTTTGTTTTATCAAATCACTACCCACAGTAAATCCACTTTGTAAAATCACTAATTCATGTGCTGTTGCTGTATTAGGTGATTTCAATGATACATCTAATGCGTCAGCTACATCAACAATGCAACGCACTATTCTACGTGGTAATCCAGTTAAAGGGCCTGATTCTGTTTCTACATCTATAGGCATTGTTTCTAATTCAGGTGTATAATTAAATCCTACATTAACACCAGTAGGTTGTGGGTCTACTGTAAATGTTAATGTATCGCTTCCTGAAACAGTAAATGCTCCTATAGATGAATTACCATTAACAGCATTTACAGATTCATTAGTATAAATACCATTGACAGTATGTAAAAATCCTTTGGTAAAAGTTATAGAAGCATTATCTGCTGGGGAGGAAGCCAAAGCAGTATTTAGTGTTACAGTATATGTACCACTACCATTATTAGTAATTGCTGTTATTCTGTACGTACCTGTTACACCAGCAATAGTAAATTCTTCTTGAATTTGTGGATTAGAAGTTAATCCATCCATTATTAAGGTAAGCCCTGATTGAGAAGCACCTTTTACTAGGGGAGTACCACGTTGGGAGATCGTGGAAGTAGTTACACAATCAAGGCTCGTTGAATCATCATCAGCAAATTTTTCTAAAGTATATGTAGTGCTTCCATTTAATGATCGTTTTCCTACACAAAATAAATGTTCATTAGCACTTGTAATACTATGAAATGTATCTCCTGATCTTGTTGTCCATAAAGTCCAACCAGCAATTTGTTCTTCTCTTATAGAATGAAAAACAGCTATTTTCCCATTATGAGTAGAACCACTATTAGTAAATAAAGCAAATTGTTCAGGTCTTGTAGATGAGCCACTCATCATAGCTATATCTTTAGGAGTATCTATTAAATGATTTGCTAATACAGATATATTAGTAGCTACATATCCAGCTTCACTATCTGAATAAATAAATTCTCTAACAGCTTTTCCATTTTTTTGTGAAAATAATGTAGCTCCATCAAAAAGAATAGGACGAGTACGTGAACACCCATAAGGAGTTTGTCGTCTAAATACTATATTGCTAGGAGTAATAGCCGAAGTATCAGATGACGTTGGTATTATGTACTCGCCACTATCAGTGAATATTTGTAAATTAGTACCAGAATATAAATGACGTACTTCGTTTACACTATCACCACCAATAGCTACATCAATACCTTCTGCAGCTAAACCAGTACCTAAACTAAAATTAAAATAATCACCTACGTGACTTGCTATAATAGATGATGGTTTTGATTTAATTCCACCAAACCATAATCTATTATCATGAAAAGTAACTCCTTGAGGATATCCTCTATGAGAAGATATTAATTGTTCATCCCAATCAGATTCAGCACTTGTACCAGCTAAAGTTTCTCGTATATTTCCTACAATTACTGTTGTGTTTGTTCTTGAAGCTATATCTACTTCTTTACCACCAATACGTATAGTTTTACCTACCCAGTTTGAATCAGAATCAAATATTGCACTAGAAGCTGTTATATTAACAGTTGAACCTGAAGTTGCTGCTGGAGTTAATGTTACTCCACTATCAGCATATTTATAATAAGGTTGGTATCTAGGATAACCAGATGAATGAGAATCAAAAGCAAATAAAGTTCCAACAAAAGTAGTAGCACTTGTTCTTTTAATTTTTACAGTAGGATTATTTCTATGAGCTATAAATACTGTATCACCAAATTGAGCTATATTTAATTCAAATAATTGAGCTGTTGTCCAATTACAATTAGTTGTATAATTTGATTGTACAGATGCGCCATCTTTATCAAAAACATCTAATCTATTATTAGATAATACAAATATTGCTACTTCATCATCTGAAAATACAAAAGGTAATATTCTTGATTCCCCAGCTAGTGTTTGTTTATAGCTAGTTCCGGGTCGCCTCATTATACCACCACTATCCATCATGTACCAATTACGTAAAGTTTGAGCACCATTAAAATATGCTTTAGCATCTGTTCTAGTTTTTAATAATGAATTGAGTTCTCCAGCACTAAAGTTGGTTAGAACAGTTCTCATTGTTCTAGCCATATTATCCTCTAGTTGATTGTCTTAAATTTGAAAAACGAGTAACGTCTAAAGTTTTAGTTGTTCTTTCAGCAGAATCTACATTTTTAGCTATTAAATATTGACGTTCAGCCATATCAGAAAATTGTTTAATCATACCTGAATCTCTAGCTATAGAACCAGCAAATAAACTAGCTAATTGATATTGTAGAGCTAAAATAAAATGAGGAGGAAATTCACTTTCATCAGCTCTATAAACATAATCGCATATAACACTTGAAGTGCTGCCATAGTTATCTAAATAAACTTTATCACCATATCTTTCATATGGAATAACAAAATCATTAACTGTTAATGTTATTAATTGTAATAATTCTGGGTTTGTAGGTAATTGATATGCATACGCATATCTACCAGTAGGTGTAGCAGTTAAAAGAGAAAGTTGTTGTTGTTCTGTTGCAAATCTCCATCTATGTCTTGTTAAAGAGGATTTTACTATATCTTCATAAACTGTATTACATACATTAGCTTCCGTACTATCATCACTAAATGATGTAATGGTGTTTGCTCCAATCATTACAAGAGCTGTGGAACATATATCTACTTTTGTTGTTGCCATAATATTTTAAACTTAGGGGGGCAAAGCCCCCCTTAGTCACATTTAAGCAAGTATAACAGTGTCTAGGTTTGTACCACCATCATTTACAGATACTATTAAAATATCTACGACAGCGTTTGAACCACCACTATTAACAATTATAATATCTCCAGCAGTTAATTCTGCATAAGAAAGTAAAAAATAATTGTCGTCATCTATTGTACCTATTGCATCTCCATCTGTGTAATACCACATTGCATTGGAATCACCCATTTGTGAGATTTTTTTAACAGGATTGTCTATTGCATAAGCCATAATATATCTCTCCTATTCTGCACAAAGTTGTACCCTTAAAGCGTCACCATCAATAGCTACTGCTCCCATAGAGAGAGAAGAAGTTACTAAGTTAGATACTTTTTCAGGTATATAGTTTACCTCTGTTTTGACATCTTGGCCTATGCCAAGTCCAATAGCAGATTTATGCCAAGCTAAAGTTTGTCTGTCTGTTGCAACAGTCAAACCAGAATGAACGAACCATAAGAAACCCATCCATCTTTTTGCAGTAGATTCACCATTTGTAAATGGTAAGTTTTCAGTTCCCACATACTCGGCACGAGAGAATTG
>TARA_R110002012_G_scaffold25150_1_pt1 | contig 11760 bp, 8 predicted proteins | sample TARA_R110002012 | Tara Oceans TARA_R110002012 (sample SAMEA4396515) | marine metagenome | biome: Westerlies Biome; feature: [DCM] deep chlorophyll maximum layer (ENVO:01000326); material: water (ENVO:00002006), including particulate matter (ENVO:01000060) such as... | depth 40 m
CAAGGTAGTCTTGGCCAACACTTCTACCGCCTGGCTCATGTTCTCGACTTCATACACTGCCCGCTTAGGGTCGATGATCTGGTAGTAGAGCGCGCCATTAATACGCACCGTGACGTTATCGGTAGTCACTACTGGCTGGCCGGGGAAATCCATGACGGTTTCGCGACGATCAATACGGGTTTCGTCAGAAGTGATCGCAGTGTACTCCTCGCCCATTTTGCGATAACGCAGCATGGTAATGGCGCGAGGCTGCTCAATAAACGGAATGATAATATTGATGCCACTTTCGAGCACCCGGTGAAAAGAGCCAAGACGCTCAACGACCATGACTTCGGATTGACGAATAATGATCAAGCCTTTGGAAATGATGATGACCGCAATAACGACGATAATAAGGCTGATTAATAAACCTGGGCTAATGGGTAAATCCATGGTTAAGGTTCCTTGCGGTGAGAGTTATCTTGTTCAGGCATGATATCGGCAGGCTGATGTAGCGTGACCAGGGCAGTGGTACCTTCAAAGCGTCTAAACACAACCGATGTTCCGCTGGGAAGCTCTGTTTTGCCACTTTCCAGTACCCTTATTCGGTAAAAATCACCATTGATTTTAACCCCGGTGGCGTCATCAAAATCGCGGCGAAGTGTCGTGTAGTGGTTACCTTTCTCCACACCCGTACCCGTGGTGCCGTAGGCCACGCCGCGAGGGGAGAAACGGGGTCGGATGATCATCACGCAGACAGGCACCAGAACGCCGGTAAAAATGCTCATGCTCAGCAATTGCCAAGGGAGTGTTAACCCCAGCATAGTGACGGTAGCAGTAAGCGCGGCCGCTATCCCCAAGGCAAGTAACACCATTGCACCAGAGGTTAACTCTGCCAAACTCAGCAGCAGAGCAAGTACCAACCAGCTATATGCCGGGCTCCAGTCCATAGCGCCTCCTTTTAAAAAGTTATCTTAACAGCGTACCTGAGAGGGAGGGTTAAGTCTGCTTAATTAGTGGTCGTATAAGCAATAATAATTAACCACTTTAATGCTATCCTGCTTGCTTCAATAACCGTTGGACGGCTTTTAACTCTATTGGTTTGCAAATTCAGTCTGCTAAACGATAGCTCACAAGGAGAAGCAGGTGTCGGGTGTAGTGTATTGGCTGGATATGACAGGTGTTATTGTGTTTGCGCTGTCTGGGGTGATGCTGGCGTGCCGGTCACGTATGGATCCGATAGGCATGCTGGTACTGGCTGCAGTAACCGGCATAGGTGGGGGTACCCTGCGTGATTTAATGCTGGGCATACGGCCGGTTTTTTGGGTAACCGATCCAACCTACTTGTGGGTAATTTTAGCGACGGTAAGCGTATCGCTGGTCGGGTTTCACTATATCCATCGACTTTCGCGTGGCTTTCTGCCGGTGGCCGATGCTTTCGGACTGGCACTGTTTACCGTGATTGGCACCCATAAAGCGCTATTACTGGGAAATGGGGGGATGGTGGCGGTGTTGATGGGGATGATGACGGGGGTAGCAGGTGGCATGATTCGTGATGTGCTTGCCCAGCGGGTCCCCATGGTGCTGCGCGAGGAGATTTACGCCACGGCAGCCATGGCCGGGGGGATCGTTTATGTGGTGATGCAGGCAGTCGCGGCGCCGCTTATTCTGGCGATTGCGGCTTCCATCAGCGTGACGCTTGGTTTGCGGTTGGCAGCCATTCACTGGCACTTGGCGCTGCCGGTATTTGCCTGGGTCACGGTACCGCCTAAAACACATGACGATATGGCAGCGCCGCTGTCGACCCCAAAAAAAGCCAAAGAGCGCGTCAGGATGATTCGCCGCGAACGAAAACGACGCTAGAAGCGGGCAGGGCGGTTCGCTTCTCGCCAGCGGTCAAACCAGCGGCGTGGTTGAATGATTCGCAAGGTTGGCTCGCTTTCTTCCAGCTCAACCCCCAATCCAATCAAGCCAAGGCGTGCATAGAGTGCGCCATTGGCGCTGCTGTCTGCCAAGGTGACGTCTGAAAGCAGCAGCAATGGGCCACCGGTTAGCGTGACGTCGCGCAGGCTTATTTGTTCGCCGCTGACCGTTAGTTGCGCGGTTCCTTCAATATCATGCACATTCAGCAGTCGCCCTAACCAGTCGTTATCCCTGGCACGGGCTAGAAAAAGGCGCGCCAGTAACCCTGTATCGCGCATCTCAAGGCGCAGCTGGCTGGTAAGACGAATAGGGTCTTCCCACGCCAACTGCGCCTCATCCATGGAGAGCTGCCCCCACCAGCCTGCATCCGATGATGTCCCTTCGCGCTGACGCTTAACGTTTTCCAGACGCAAAAATGAGTCGTCGGCGGTAAAGTTGCCTGTTTCCAGATCGCCGTCGGTTAAATGTAAATAGACGTGCACATCACCGTGTAGCTGCTGGTCCAGGAGTGTCAGCTCGGCGTTAAAGGCACGCAGTCTTATATCGCCTTGAGCGTTCAATCCTTCGAGCAGCCACTCGCTTTCAAGACTGGCTTGCCCGTTCAGCAAGGTAATGCCCGCCCCTTCCGGTAGGTAGCGGTTGTAGCGGGTGAAATCGGGCACGTCGGTAATGGGTAACGCAATGCGCGTAATGAAGTGCTCGGGCTGAGGGGATTCAAGCACGTCGCTAAAGCGCTCTGTTTGTGTCGTGAGCGCAAAATGGCGGCCTTCAAGGTAAGGGCTATCATCATCTTGGCGCCGCAGGGCAAAACGGGGGATGCCCAGCGAAATCTGGGCTCGCTCGGCATTATCTAGTTGGGCGGTAAGCTCGCCGCGGCCGGTGGCAAAGTAGTCTAAAAAGGTGACTTCCAACTGGTCGGCATTGACCCGTAGGCGGGTAGGCGCCAGTAGGCGGTTATCGCGAAAGGCTCCCTGAACAAACAGTTGTCCCTCTCCAGCGATAGCCAACCCATGGCCATCCGGTAAAAAGGCGTTCAAAAAGCTTAGCCGTTGCACGCTTCCTTCAAGCGCAAACTGGCCACTCGGCACGCGGTTACGCGTCTGAAATCGGCCCTCGGTGAGCATTAGCACGCTTTCCAGGCGCTCGCTAGGCTGATCGGTATCGGCCACTTGCCAGCTCAACCGGGTACCGCTGATGTTCAGCGTTGATCCATCCGCGGCCGCTTGCCGGATGGGCAGAAAAAGCTGCATGTCGCTGGTTAACGTGCCGGCCTGTACACCTTGTTGCCAGTGGGTGGTCAGCCCTTCTCCGGCTAAATGCACCTCGCCGCTGAACTGTTCTGGCGACAGCGTGAGCTGACCGTGGCTCGTGGCCTGCCCGCTTCGAAGTTGCAGAGGGGAAGGGGAGGGTAATACCGCTCTCATGTAAGGTTGTAACACGCTAATGTCCGGTAGCTGCGCCGCTTGCCACCTCACGGTGGCAGTTGCTTCCTGGCGTGCCGTTTCCGGCGCCACGGGGCTCGTCGCGACCAGCGTGATATCGGCATCATCAAGCAGCAGGCGATTGTGATGGTGCAGCGTGGCGTCTGAAAAGCTGAGCGAGGCCTCTATTATCTCTTGCGGCGTTAGCTGAGCTGTAAGCTCACCGCTTCCCTGGGTATTGAAGCCATGTATGTCCGCCGCTAATTGCGGAGCTTGAATGGCCAAGCTAGCGCTATAGGGGCGCGTATCACGAATAGTGGCGTGGGCCTCAATGTGCCCATGACCAGAGAGGCGAAGGCTGTTTTCTGGATCATCCCTCCCTTCTCTGGTGCTTGCTTCGCTGGTGCTTGCATCACTGCCAGCAGATTGGCGCTCTGGCGTTAGATAACGGTCAAGCATATCCAAACGAGTGATATCGCCTTGCAAGGCAAGCGTTGCCGCCGTGGGCAGCGCTAATTGATCCAGGCGCTGGTTAGCAATCTGGGTGGCAAGGCGTAGCTCAGCATGGGCGGCATAAGGGTGCGAGTCGGCTAGCTCCACATCGGTAAGCTGGGTCGAAAAATGCAGTTGTTCGTCCTCTACCGCTAGGCGAACCTGGCCTTTGCCGATCGCCGTATGAGATTGCGGTAGGTCGTCCGCGATTAGCCAGCGCGGGGTGTCACTGGGCGTCAGCAGGCGATGTTCGTCTACCGTTAAGCGCAACATGGGGGCGTTGAGTGTTAATACACTGTCAGGCTGTAATGTACCGGCGGTAAGCTTTAGTGCTCCTGTGAGTGTGCCGTTGCCTTCCAGGGTTAGCCAGGGTAGGGCGTCTAGATACGGCATAAAGACATCCCAGGCATCCGCCTGCGCTTCAAGCTGCAATTGTGCGGAAAGTGCCGCCAGCAGGTTGGCGGTCAATTCGTCGTTGGTGGTGCTGTTTGGGGCGATCGTGTTCAGGGTTGCATCGGCGTCAAGATGAATATCATCTACCAAGGTCGCTTGATCACTCAGTCGAACTAAACGACCATTGGTGATAGCGAGCGTGAAATGAGGAATCGCGAGTGTCTCTCGGCTCAGCGTGGTATCGGCGATCTCTAGTCGGCCCTGTGCTTCCAGAGCTAGGTCGCCCACTGTCAGTCGGCGGATGCCGTCGGCTTCCAGCATCTCGATATGCAGCTCGCCACGCAGCAGGGATAGCAACGAGAGAGAAAGGGTGGCGCGATCTGCCTCAACGGAGATGGGCAGCGCTGCATCTTCCCGGGCCAGATAAAGCCCCTCTACTTCCCAGCGACCGGGATGTCGACTAGCGCCTTGTTCCCAGCGAATGTCGATACCTTCAAATTGAGAAATGCGTGCGGGTAGCCATTGGCTGTTGAGTAGCCAGTAGCTGCCGGCCACCCAAATAAGGGTGAACAAAAGCAAGGCAATCAACACCCTTTTAAGCAGGCGGGGTAGGCGATTTTTACGAATGTTCGCGTCTGGCATAGTGGCTTCCCTGGCAGAGAACTCCTGTTGGGGCGTGTTTTATGGCATTATGCGCGGCGTTGGGCAGTGACGGGTTTTCGATTTCAACGCTAGGCAGGCAACTAACGCCATGTTCAAGGATTTTTACACGCAGCGCGGAGAGTATGTGGTGATCTCCGCAGAGCAGGCCAGTCGTTTCGCCAAAGGCGTAGCTGGTGACTACAACCCTATTCATAATCCGGATGCACGTCGCTTTTGTGTTCCAGGCGACCTGTTGTTTGTACTGATACTGGCAAAGTTTGGGTTGTCGCGGCAAATGGAGTTTCGTTTCACTAACATGGTCGGTGCTGACACGCCAATCATGTTTCGCGAAACAGGCGATGGTGCGCTGCACGTCTGCGACGAAAGCGGTAAATGCTACTTGCAGGTAACACGTAGTGGTGACATTACCCACGATCCTATTGCGGTGGAAGCGTTTGCGCGTTGTTATGTAGCGTTTTCGGGCAAGAATTTCCCCCATTATTTAAAACCGCTCATGGAACAACACGGGGTCATGTTTAATCCTAAACGCCCCTTGGTGATCTACGACAGCATGGGGTTTTCGCTAGAGCGTTTAGATGGTTTTTCACCGGGCTTGACGCTAAACCATTCGTCGTTAGAGGTGAACGGTAAACGTGCCGATGCGCGCTTGGAGTTCTCGATTGAATCTGCCGGTGACGCGGTGGGTATTGGCTCCAAAAAGCTAGTGGTAAGCGGCCTGTGCGATTACGACGCCGACGAAATGGCCGCTATTGTCGAAGAGTTTTATCGTCTCAAAGCTGCTTATGAAACGGCGTAATTGCCACACTTGACGGCTGTCCACACTTCATTCCTGTATCGGTAGCCACTGGCGCGTTAGTCGCTTGCCAGTGGCTGTCCCTTCTGTTTTACCTCAAGACGATATTGACTGCCCCGTTCAGGATTTCTTTAGCGAGGCGACACTAGCATGCCTGCTTTTCCAATCCGTTCAGTCCGCCCAGCCCAGCCTACGTGTAAAGACTAATTGACGTCGATATATTGATTTTGTCTACTCAGATAAGCGCTGATTGACGTTAACGTCAACTTACTGTTATATCTTTGACAGATGCTTTTCCAACAACAATTCAGCTATCACTGCGTTATAAACAGCAATCAATGTGTCAGTCACAACAATCACAACCATAACAGGAGCAACGCTATGTCCGTTCGTGACATCCCCATGTATATCGATGGGCAGCCGGTGCCATCGCAAAGCAACAAGTGGCAAGACGTGGTAAACCCCGCCACGCAAGAAGTGGTGGCGCGAGTGCCGTTTTGTACAACCGAGGAAGTGGAGCGCGCCATCCAGAGTGCCAAAGAGGCATTCAAGGAGTGGCGTAAGGTGCCGCTTGGAAAGCGCATGCGGATCATGCTCAAACTCCAGGCGCTGATTCGCGACAATACCGCCGAGCTGGCGGCATTGATCACCGAGGAGCACGGTAAAACCTTGCCGGATGCCGAAGGTGAAGTTGGCCGTGGTTTGGAAGTGGTTGAGCACGCCTGCTCGATTACTTCGCTGCAGTTGGGGGAGCTTGCTGAGAATGCCGCCAACGAGGTAGATGTATACACCATGCACCAGCCGCTGGGTGTTGGTGCCGGAATTACCGCGTTCAATTTCCCCATTATGCTGCCGTGCTTCATGTTCCCGTTAGCTATTGCCACCGGCAATACCTTTGTATTGAAGCCGTCCGAGCAAGATCCCAGCGCCACCATGCGATTGGTCGAGCTTGCCCACGAAGCGGGCATCCCGCCGGGCGTGTTGAATGTGGTACACGGCGGCCCCGACGTAGCCAACCAGATTGCCGACCACCAGGATATCAAGGCGCTTTCATTTATTGGCTCAACCCACGTGGGGTCGCTGCTGTATAACCGCGCGGCCGCAGCGGGCAAGCGTATGCAGGCGATGATGGGCGCTAAAAATCATTGCGTGGTGATGCCGGACGCCAACCGTAGCCAGGCGATCAATAACTTGCTCGGCTCTGCCTTTGGTGCGGCAGGCCAACGCTGCATGGCTAACTCGGTAGTCGTGCTCGTCGGTGAAGCACGTGAGTGGTTGAGCGATATTGTCGGGGCCGCGCGGCAGATGAAAGTGGGGCCGGGTACGCAACTGGATGCCGATTTGGGGCCGCTGGTTTCACCCGCTGCACGTGATCGAGTACTGCGCTTAATCGACGCGGGCGAAAATGAGGGGGCCAAACTGCTGGTTGATGGCCGTCACGTTAGCGTGGAAGGCTACCCCGACGGTAATTTCGTAGGGCCGACGCTATTTTCCGATGTCACTGCTGATATGACGATTTATCGCGAAGAAATATTTGGCCCCGTGCTGTGCGTCGTCAATGTGGAAACGCTCGATGATGCCATTGCGTTGATCAATGCCAATCCTAATGGCAATGGCACCTCTATTTTTACCAATTCAGGTTGGGTCGCGCGCCGGTTTGAAACCGATATCGATGTTGGTCAGATCGGTATTAACGTGCCTATTCCTGTCCCGGTGGCTTACTTCAGCTTTACTGGTTCAAGAGGGTCGAAGCTGGGCGATTTAGGTCCTAATGGAAAGCAGGCGATCTCCTTCTGGACCCAAACAAAAACGGTGACGGCACGTTGGTTTGAACCAGAGAATGTCTCAAGCGGTATTAATAGCACGATTTCGCTGGGCTAAGAGTGACGATAGCCATAGCCCTTCATTCCCCTCGTTTAAGGGGGGAATGAGTAGCACTACGGCCAGTAAAAAGTCGATCCGCTGTCGTTGAAAGGTTTAAAAATTATCGAATAACGGCAGGCTCTCTTCGAGCAGCTGTTCAATGGGGTCAAGCTGACTTTCGTGTAAGACCAGTAAATAGGGCTGGTCCTTAACGTGAGCGGCAAGAGGCGTTAAGAGTGCAAACTCGCCTTCCTCAAGGTGAAATTCGTGAATTTCACGCAAGCCGAGCGCGGTCATGCATTGAGAGCATCGATAATTATCGTCTTCTCCGTAAACGAGCCGATGATACATTTTAAACAAGGTATATAGAGCCAACCCACCTTCGAATGCTGGCCAGCGAGAGGGAGTGCGACGAGTTTCATCGGTGAGCTGTTGCCCCTCAGCTTCAGCATTGGCAATGGCCTCTGCCAGGGGCGCCGCCAGAAGACCACTGGGATCTGTCGGTAGCGCTGTATTGTGCTTTGACGCGTATTCAAACGCCTGCACAGCACGCTTGAAGTCATCGACACTGTTGAGAGGATAGTCGACATGCTGCAGGTCGTTGGGCTCACAGCCGCCATTCTCCCAGCCATGCAGAACACGCAGCGTCATTTGTCCACGTTTCATGGGGCGCGCCAGTAACATGTGCAGCATGATACGAATATGTAACTGACGCTCATCAGTATCGTTTTTAAACGATTTGTAGGGATCAGCAAATAGCTCATTCAGCCGACCGGGAGTATGTTCCTTGGCTTCGTTATGGCTCATGACAATGTCCCTTTTTTTATGGACTGGTGATTAAGCGGAGCGTGCCATTTTAATCACATGGTGTGATTGCAACATAGCGTGATTGCAACATCGCCTGGTTGCAGTATGGCGAGCATATCTGCTGTTTAAAAGACTCTTACCTTAGCTTTTTGTTGCTCACTAGCTACGTCTTTTTTATGAGAAAGTTAAACGTAACCTAAAGAGGTGATCATGTCTGCATCATTAAGTCGATTTAATGTACCTGAAACCCTTGATGAGCTGCCGGAAGACATTCGCACTAATATTTTGGCAGTACAGGAAAAAGCCGGGTTTGTGCCTAACGTGTTTTTGATGCTTGCCCATCGGCCCGCAGAATTCCGGGCTTTTTTTGCTTATCACGATGCCTTGATGGAGCGAGAATCTGAGACGCTCACCAAAGCAGAAAAAGAGATGGTCGTGGTGGCGGTCAGTGCACGTAATCGCTGCTTGTATTGTGTGGTCGCCCACGGGGCGTTAGTGCGGATTTACAGTAAAGACCCGCTGCTGGCAGATCAGGTGGCGATCAATCATCACGTATCTCCGCTGAGTGAGCGCCATCGGGTGATGCTCGACTTTTCTCTCCACTGTGCCATTGAGGTAGGTGAACTGACCGATCAGTGGATTGACCGCCTGAAGAACGTGGGATTTAGTCAAGAGGATTGCTGGGACATCGGCGCTATTGCCGCGTTTTTTAGCCTATCCAATCGGTTAGTCACCTTGGCGGGCACACCCCCCAATGAAGAATTTTATCTGATGGGACGTGTTCCCCGTGGATAGTTTCACAGTGTCTTATAGACCTTTACTAAAGCGCGCTTTTGATTGAGGATAGGGGCCGATCAAGCGCTTGATAGAATGTTCTAGAAACACCCTGAAGGGGCGCTTGAGAAATACTTACTCGGGCACGTGTACTGTTACTTAACCAGTACCTACCTTAGTTCCTACACATACTGTCGCCAGGGGAGCCTTTAATCATAAGGGCTGAGAATGCGCATCGCGCAGACCCTGGAACCTGATCCGGTTCGTACCGGCGGAGGAAGTGCGACATGCTTTACCTGACGTCAGCCGTGCTTGGCGCGGCGCTTTGCTGCTTTGCTTTTTTGGGCCTGCGCGCCCGCCGGGTGAATGGTCCGCTTGATGACTATGTCACTGCACGTAATTCGCAAACGGCGACCACCCTGGGACTCTCCTTTCTTGCTTCCGGTATGGGAGCATGGATCCTCTTCGCGCCACCTGAAATTGGCGCCTTTGTAGGTCCGCTGGCATTGGCGGGCTATGCAGTAGGGTCCGCGTTGCCCTTCATTGTCTTAGGGCTGTATGGGCCTAAAATTCGTCGCGCCCTCCCAGAAGGGCGCAGTATCGGCGAGTTTGCTGAAGCTTGCTATGGGCCAGGCGTTCGGCGGTGGGTGACGCTGGTTTCAATCGCTTATATGGCCTGTTTCCTGGCGGCCGAGCTAACCGCTATTGGGGCTATCACCGGGTTACTTTCTAATGTGCCTCCATCGCTGGTTATTATTGGCGTGGCGCTAACTACACTGGTGTATACCGCGGCGGGTGGGCTGCGCGCGAGTCTTGCGACTGACCGTTGGCAGGCGTGGCTACTTATGGCGCTACTGTTAGCGGTCGCCGGTATGGCGCTATGGCGGCTGCCCGTCATGACCACCGAGTACACGTTGCCTTCCATTCCCTTGAGCAACGCGCTAAGCGTGGCACTCACGCTGGTCATCGCCGTTACCGCCGCTAACCTTTTTCACCAAGGGTACTGGCAGCGCGTGTGGGCCGCGCAAGATGATCAAAGTTTGGGGCGGGGCGCCTTATTGGGCGGTGCCATGACGGTCGTGGTGGTAATGCTGATCGGTGGCCTGGGTATGTTGGCCGCCATGAGTGGGGTGGCATTAGGTGAACCACCGATGCCCTTTTTTGCTCTGCTGACCGAAGCCCCCATTTGGTTATCGTTACCCGCGCTGGTCCTCGCCGTTACCTTGGTGGCCTCTAGTGTTGATACGCTTCAAAACGGAATTGCTTCTCTGGTGGTCGCGCGCAGCGAGCAAAAGGGTGTATCGCTTGTTGCTGCCCGCTGGGTAACGGTGGTCGTGATGATTCCGGTGATATGGATTGCCCTGCAAGGGCTATCGGTACTGCGACTGTTCCTGATTGCCGACTTATTGTGTGCTGCCATTGTGGTGCCTGTGCTGCTTGGGCTATGGCAGCGTATGACCCCGTTCTCTGCCGTAGCGGGGGGCATCGCAGGTCTATTGGGCGCTATTCTACCGGGATGGGTCAGTCAGGGTAGCCTAATGGCTGGCGTGGTGGCCGCCAGTTTTCCAGGCAGCATTCCTACTCTAGGCCCATTTGTGGGCGCGTTACTAGCCTCGACATTAATCAGCGTAGTGCTGGCAGGTGTTACTAAAAAAAGCCCCAAAACAATGCCTACAAAAAAGTAACTAGAAAAAGGTGTTTTTTAAGCAGTAAAGTGCTCGTCCCTATATGCTCTGGTAGATAAACGCCTACCTCACTAGGTGACATGATAATGAGCTACCCAATAGCACTTAATGAAGAGGCGCGGTTAGCAGCTCTTTATGAGCTTGAGCTCCTGGATACCCCTGATGAGCCAGTTTTTGACCGCGTGACCCGATTAGTGACTCAACTGCTTAAGGTACCTATGGCGAAGGTATCGTTAATTGATGCTGAGCGCGAATGGCTGAAATCCCAAGTCGGCGTTGAAGCACGTGAGATGCCACGTGGTGTGGCTTTCTGTGCCTATACCGTGATGGCGTTAGAGCCGCTCATTATTGAAGATGCACGCCAAGATCCCCGCTTTGCCGATAATCCCATGGTGACCGTCCCGGAAGGTGTTCGTTTTTATGCGGGCATCCCCTTGTGTACCTCCGATGGATTGGTGATGGGAGCACTCTGCGCAATGGATACCCAGCCACGTGTGCTGAGTGAAAGTGAGTTGGGGGCGTTACACGACTTAGCCGCGATCGTTACTGACGAGATTCGTCTACGAGAGCGGCTGGCGCAAGAACGCAAAAAAGCTCAGGCGTATCAGCAAGCGCTGAACAAGCTGCACCGAAGCATGGAAAATCAGATTGAGCGGCGCACTAATGAACTCAATCTAGTCATTGAGTCGGCCTACGATGCTTACATCAGTATTGATGGGCAAGACATGATCTTGGACTGGAATCGCGCCGCTGAGCTAATGTTTGGCTGGCCCCGTAAGGCTGCACTGGCCAGGCCGATCACGCAGCTGATATTTCCAAACGGACTACCTATTGGCAATGATAGCGCCGCTATCACCTTTATAGCGCGGCGTTGCGATGGTGCTGAATTACCTGTCGAGATTCGTGTTAAGACCTTGATGATCGACGGCCGCGAACGACGTAGCCTGTTTATTCATGATATTACCGA
>TARA_R110002012_G_scaffold76614_2_pt1 | contig 11747 bp, 17 predicted proteins | sample TARA_R110002012 | Tara Oceans TARA_R110002012 (sample SAMEA4396515) | marine metagenome | biome: Westerlies Biome; feature: [DCM] deep chlorophyll maximum layer (ENVO:01000326); material: water (ENVO:00002006), including particulate matter (ENVO:01000060) such as... | depth 40 m
GTAATCGTTTGTAAGTAAATATCGTTTCAGAACCATCTTCCTGTTGATACTTTACTGTTCTTTCTTCTTCCACCACTTCTCCTTCAGCCATGTTTTCCGCTGATTCGGGTGACCAGCAGAACATGACGCTTTCATTATTGTAAGAATCAGACACGGCCATAGCAGTGGTGAACTTTTCATTAGGGTCCCATTCTAAATCGAAATGCCATACCCTAGGCTTCCACTCAGGTATTCGCTCGACATTGTCTATTAGGTATTGGTCCTTGACGGACATGTCTGCTTCCCAAGTTTTCCCGAACTCTCTTTGCATGTTCCTAACTTCACTTGATTTATGAGCATATATCTTGATGAGAGACTCACCCGTTTTCAGGGCCTCTGCACTACTGCTCCAATCAACATAACTGCCGGGATACCTACCTAACACCTTGTCTATGATTCTTCTAGGTGTTTCTTCTTTAATCCAAAAGTAGGGGTGGTATTCTTCCTCAGTCTGTTCTATCAGAGTTCCATCAACGCTTCTCCATCGTTTGTAGATGTCAGCCGGACCATCAAAGGTAGGGAAGTATTGCTCGATAATCATATTCATTCCTCCTCTTTTGATGCTGATACAACAAGGAATGGTTCCATCAACTTTTCACATTTTTTTGAACAACATTGTGTATACGCTCTATGAGTTGCTTCCGAAACAAATTGCCTACAATCTAATGGTTCTTCGGGTATATACCCGTCTGTCCAAGCAAGGAATGCGAAGCAAGGGTACTGTTCTATTTTCATGTTCAATCCTCCTCAAAGTCTTGGTCCATGATTACTAGTAGGTATCCTGTTTCTGGCTGCTCAATCACCAATACTGTTTCATCACCAGTATGGATAGATAGTGAACCAGAAGGAGTAGTAGAGAGAAGAGCAGGTAACCAGTAGGCATACGACGATTGTGTTGCCTCACCTTTTATCTTACCGTCAACAACTGCTGCTCTCACGAACATCTTACCCTTTACCTTTGAGCCGGCTCTGATGACTATTTCATTAGCATCGAACTCGACTCTACAGGAAAACTTACCACCTATCACTTTGTCAAATTGAGTCGCTGGTTGTAAGTCATCACCTATGACAGTCCCGTGACAATCTAAAGGAAAGTCTGCCCATTTCTGCCACATGCTCTCTTCACTAAGATTTACCATCCTTTCTATCAGCGGTAACTGTTGCTGCGATTGTAGGTAAGTGGAAGTAGGTAACTGTAGAGTAGAGTTGTTACATGCAACGTGTATAGAACCTGCTCCACCCCTGAAGGTCAAAGTAACATCTCCTGTTTTACATGCTTTAAGGAACGCTAGTAGTTTGGTGAGATTACTGACGGGTATCTCTCCTTTGTCCGTATCACTCACTGTCACTCTCTTCCTCAAGTAGTAGGTGTCTTTACCCACTGCCGACTCAACAGAGTCATCTTGGACTCTGAATACAATGTCATTCAAATCCTTACCGAAACCAGTAATGAATTCGCTCAACTTCTTGTTCTCTATCGTAAACTGTACCATATTATCATCTCCTTTAATCGACCGGGGAAAGAGAGGCGTAACCACACGCCCTTACCGTTGTGCATGGTGAGTTCTCTTTTTTACTTGGCAAACCCCAGTGGAATAAATCATAGTTGGCCGTCACTTAACTCCGGTAGGCCAAACCACTGTGCCTTTTCATCTTCTTTGGTTACAAAGTAGAGGCGCTTCTGATTCTTCAAATCAGGGTTAGTCTTTGATTTGAAAAAGTTAGCGATGTATTTGGATTCGCCTGTAGGTTTCCCATCAGACCCTCTGACTACGTTCTCAGTGCACCAGATGATTTGGAACATATCGTTAGTAGCATTCTTCTCCCAAGCAATCTTCCAACCATCGTAACCAACACCCTCGGTATCTACCTTCAAGTGAGTCTCCCAATAAACGTCGACTCCAAGTAAGTTTAGTTTCTGACATAGTGCAGTTAGTTGCTTGAATCGAGTAGTCCTTATACCCCAGTTCCAACCAATCTCTTGGTTCAACTTGGTCTGACTTGCTTCAATGGCATCCTTTGCTTTCATATCTAAATCGTATATCTTCATGTTATACATACACAATTGGTCGAATTGGTCTATCGCTGTAACCAGTAATGATTTCAGCGGAGCGCCTTCAAAACCTTCTTGGTTTTGTTTAGTAGCATATTCAATAGCGAAGCGCATGATACCCATGATTCTCTGATGAGTCGCAGGGTAATCGTAAGCAGTTCTGTCCTCTTCTTGGTAGACCCATGGAGACCACAGTCTGATTCTATCAGTATCATCATAGTGAGCCTGCTTGCAAGAGAGCCCACCATTGTCATGGTCAACTACCCACATCATCTCATCATCTGTATACTTAGTCATGTGAGCATCCATTGCCAAACCCGTTTTACCCGTGCCATCATGACCGACAATTGTGCATAGCACAGATGAAGGTTTGACACGCTTTGCTGAAGTCTGTGCTTTGAACTCTGTTTCAAAGTCTGGGAATTTAGAAGTTGGTATACCTGCTTCTTCCAGTGTCTCTCCGAAATCCTTCGCAACATGTTCTTCAGGCGAATGGACTTTCTTATCTTCCTTCTTCATTGCTCCGAATCCGCTCATCCTAGTTACCTCCAAATTGGTCTAAACTTGTGTCGCCACCGACGGCACCCGGTCGTGCAGTCCTTGGAGGGACATACACGCCGAATGCTGTGATAGATGGGACCATGTCATCTTTGTATGGTCTCAACTTTAGACGACCAAAGATAATGACTGGTGTGCGCTCTGCGTAAGGTTTCCATTCCCCATATTCATCCTTGTATTCAAAGGGGTGGGTATCATCGTGAACTCGACCGGGAACCCATACTGTGATTTCGCTCTGGTCTGAGTTCTTATCATACTTAGATTGTAGAGCGAGACTAGTTACGTTCATCCTGAAAGAGCGACCTGTCTGGTCCCATTCACTATCGGAAGGTTCTCTGTTCAGGCGACTTACTAATGCTCTAGTAACTATTAGAGGACCATAGTGACCAGTCCCGTTGTAATTAGGGAGTTTCTTCTGGTCATAGGTTTCGACTAACTCACTTAAGTCACAGAACACATCGTGCATGGTATCGTTAACAAGGAAGCGCTCAGGTCTGAGCATGTTCTTGTCTTCTTCATTCACGAAATCATTATTGTATTCCATGGTCTTAGAAAAGTCTCTGTTAGTATATACTGTATCAAAGTCAGTCTTACTAGGCTCTATAACTTGGCACTTGACAGGACGCCCTATCTCATACTCTTGAGTCATCAAGTCCCCTGTCAATTGAATCCTGAAGGTTTTGATTTCGTTTTGGAAACTGTTCGCATCGTTACCGATGATGTATAAGTTCCTTACTTTACTACTAGGGGCAATTGGCTTACCTTTGTTATTTTCATTCTGGTTTAAGAGTGCGATGATTCTATCATCAACTTCTAAACCGAACCAAGGTAAGTTACTACCGTCTACCTTTTCCTGAGTAGGCTCACCATTGATGTGCCACATACCTTCTTTAGCGCTCACGATACCAATCACTTTGTCGTTGATTGCCTTCTCCGAATTATTTCGGAAAAGCGTAACCGCTCTTTCTCTTTGGTTCTTTCTCAGGTCAGCAATGTTATCATCAAGACCTACGAATAATCCCACGTAGGTTTTGGTTTCTCTTCTACTTCCCTGAGAAGTGCCTAGGTTTCTTGTCTCAATGACAAACATCTCGGCCCATTCTACCAAGTAGTATTCGTCTTCATCCATAGGTTCGGTAACTGCGAATTCCTTGTTAAGGAACTCCTTAAACTTGTTAGCCGCTTCTCCTAACTGCACTTCTGTTCTATCTGCATACGCCTGTAATCTTTCAACTACTTTTTCTGGCCATCCGTTATTCATTTTTTCATCTCCTTGTTTTGTTTTAGTCTAGCAACGAAGTAGTCAACATATGCATCATCATCGTCTGGCCATTGATGGGCCAGTAAAATGAATTCTCCATAAGTGACCATGAAAGCATACCATTCATCCTCCGTTTCCAGCAGGGATTTCACTCTGAGCCGTAGGTATTTAAGAGTTCCTACTTTCGACCTACCTTTACTTAGGTCCATCTTAAGTAACGCTGCTACCTGACTATAGTCACCACCTGCGAAATTCATCGCTGCTCTGTTTATCTCTTGTGTATCCTTTCTAAGATACTCAAGTAGACTATTATCTTCTTTAGATATACCTTGTAGTATGTCTATACTTTGTCGCAGGCTACCGTTTGTAAGCCTGTTTAAACTTCTATACTGTTCCTTCCAAGCGTCCGGTAACCCTTCCTCTTGATGCACATGGAGCATTCTCTCTTCAGCATCATTGTCCGACAATGGTTTGAATTCAAATGTCATGCACCGGTCTCTAATAGCAGAGTGGATAGGGCTAATATCATTAGCCGTTAGTATAAAGATAGCAGTCCTGTGACTGTCTTCCATAATCTGCCTCAGTGCCTTCTGAGCAGCAGCAGTAAGATTGTCTGCTTCGTCTAGTAAGAAGAAACGTCGTTTAACTCCGAGTCCCTTTTGTCTAACTAGGTGCTTTAGTTCCCTGACATAATCTATACCTCTATCATCACTAGCATTAGTGACTACATAGTTAGCCGGGTCAAAGAATTCCCCTAACTGGTCTTTAGCCAGAGCAACCGCTGCACTGGATTTACCTGTGCCCGGCGGTCCCACTAGTAGGATATTGGCTGGTATTGTTCCGTTGGTCAGCCAAGATTCGGCTGACTTTTTAAAATTAATACAACCTGCTAGGTCACTTATACTATTTGGTCTATACTTTTCTCTCCATATCATTCTGTCATCTCCTTGTTTAGTTTCAAGGCCATCTCTAATCGCTGCCTACAATTACCGCATCCAACCTTACTTATATCACTCGTAAACAACCCTAGATGTGAAGGGAAAGAACACGCCACTACTTGCCCTACCTTACTAGACCTTATTCCAAAGTGAGAGACAGCACTTTTCTTGACATTCTTAGAAGGTGCTGACGTTTCTTTACATTCACAAGTTATCTTAGAGTAAGGGACATCAAAACCATATGCAACTAAGCCATGCTTCTCACAGAAAGAAATGTAATCGAACTTCTTGTCAAGTTCAGGTAACTGCTCTATACCTTTGTGTTTAAGGTATCTTGCTATACGCTCTGTTCTCTCTTTGTTTTCTTTCTTTCTCTTCGCGTTGTATTGTTTTCTTCTACTCAGTCTTTCTCTTTCTCTCCATGTCATTTTAATCACCTGCTATTTCTATTAAGTCTGTTAATTGTGAAGCATCACTGAATCCAAGACTATCATCAGCATACTTGACTGTCATCTTTGTTACTCTCATTTTATTAAGGTCGAAACCAGTTACCTCTGATATCACTATGATACCATACTCGTCGACCGGCATCCAAGTTTTACCTACAAGAACACCATGTCTCCCTAGTCTAGTTCTAATATGCTGAGCAACAGTTGTATCTACTTCTACTTCAGCCACCTCGTAGGTTTCATAACCATCCAATACTGACAGTCTTAAGTGTGTATTGAAATCATCGTCCTTACAGATAGCACTGAGGATAAGGTGAATGTGGAACGCCTTTTGTAACACAAGCCAACCAGCATCATCCTTTATTTCCATAGGACCTGATTTCAACAACCTGATACTTTCCTGTTCTTCTAAAGATTCAATCAGGTAACCTATGTCACTACCTTCCTCTAATAACTTGGCTCGGTTAATAGGTAAACTGATTTCTTCTTTATCGAGGAGGGCCATTCTTTCTGAGTAGGGTAACTTGGATACTTTCCAATCGTCACCCAGAGCAAAAACATCTGTCACCTTTTCCATATTCACCCCTCGCATCTCCACCTCAAAGATTACTTCTTTATTAAAGATGGGGAGTTCGGAACTAGAAAACTTAGTTATGACCTGACGGTCTCTGGAATATAAAATGCCCTTAAAATTACCGGGCGGGAATTCTGTGATGTGTAAATATCTTCTTGGTCCTTTTACTACATCTGCGTAAACACCTTGGGGAGCAACCATACTTGTCCAAACCTTAAACAGAGGTGCTCTGAATGGTTGACCGGGTTGTAAGTAACTACTTGTTTCCTCTACCTCGACCCGTTCAGAGCATAGTCTGTTCAGTATCTCAAAGGGAGACATTGCTACTAACTTCTCTCTTATAGTCGGTAAAGATGCTACCTTGTTTACATTAGGTAGATAAGAAAACATTTGTAAAAAGCGGTCTATGGGTATAGGCTCCTGCTCACCAATTGCTCTTGACCAGAACAGAACTGCTTCTTCTTCGTGCATCTCTTGGGCAATCTTCAGGACTCCTTCGTTCTCTATCCGGTGCATTGCCAACAGCGCCTGCTTAACTGTCCAACCTTCTCCTCCGACACCAGACGATTCAGATGCCAGCATGGGTACTATGGGCTTACCGACCATGACCTCGTCCCAGTAAACAGGAGATACGCCCAGACTTTTACAGACATCTTCCCTCACCCACATCAGTGACACGAATTGCCTTTCGTATCTGGAATACTTAGGGTAAAGGATATCGATAAGTTGTTCACCTGCATTAGCATCATCGTTTTTGACTAAAGTAGTTAATGCACTAAGGGAATCGTAGAATGCCCCCGACTTTTTAGTAGGGTCTATACGCCAAGCAATGTATGATTCTCGGAGTATCCTCGATAACTTAGCCGCTTCTGCTAGTAGCATCTTCTTCCCTCTCCATTTCCTTCAGTGTCTGACCAAGGGCCTTGTAAAGAGAGGTAGCATCTTCAATTGTCAATCTAACTCCCTCTCTAGTAAAAGAACCTCCGTCATTCTTTTTCATTCGGATATCTATCTGAACTCCGGTAGGTAAATACACGGTGGACAGAACACATTCGCTTTTACCCATGTTCTTTTTACTAGTAGCAGGTCGCCTCCACATTACAAACTGAGGGTAGGCTTTACCCACGTTGGTTTTCATTCAACCACCCTTCCCAGTTTATGCTTTAGTTCACCAGTCCAAGTGACTAACCTTTGGCACTTAGAGCACAATAGACCTACGTGTAGTATGTCTATGTTCGCTTGGCAACACTCTGTTCCTTTGAATCGCTTCATTTCTTCACCGACCATAGTTGGACTCTCATGTAAGTATTACTCTCTACTCTTTGAAATCGTTTATCTGCTTTCATTATCTGAGCCACCTGTCTTGCTGTTACATTGTTAACGAATCTGGTAGCACCCTTTCTACCTCTGACTCTTTCCCTTAGTATATTACAAGGTAAAGGTCCATCCTCTTCCTCCAATACCTCAAATGCTAAATCTCTAAATCTATCTTTTGTTTTTGTTTGTTTATTCACCATGTTTCTCACTCCTTTATCTTCCACTCACGTTCATGTTTCATCTTCTTAACTAGTTCTTTGACTAGACTCTTGCGCTCTTCTTCGTCTCCACCATCAAGGACGGCTTTGACTACTCTCCTCTTCTGTTCTATCAACCTATCAAAGTGCTCATCTATCGTGCTTATACATGACAGGTAGACTGCGTGAACACTGTCGGACTCCTGACCTATCCTATAGATACGGTCTTCGGCCTGCTCCTCGTAAGTAGGCACCCATTCTCTTTCTATGAAGACCACCGTGTCAGCAGCAGTTAAGGTTAACCCTTCCTTCGCAGCAATTGTATTACAGATTAATACCTTGATTTGGTTTTGTTGGAAGGAATTGACAATCTCTTGTCGCTGCTTAGCAGGCGTCGAACCCGTGATAGTCGCTATGTGTTCCTTACCTTCTAGTTGCCCAACAAGTCCTTCAATCACATCTCTATGATGTGCGAACACGACTAGTGGTTTATCGGGATTGGATTGCCTGTAATTCAATATCCATTCAGCAGCATAACGAACCTTTATTCTACCACATGTATGACGTAGGTCACTTAACATATTCAGCATCATACCTTGTGGTAACGGTTCACCATTCAAGTAATGTCTATTGATTTTCTCATCCCACTCTTCTTGGGACAAATCATATTCTCTACGCTCTTCGTTACTGAGTTCCACCGGTAGGAAGGTCCTCAACTTAGGAGGAAGTTCTGGTAACACCTCACTCTTGAGTCTGCGAATACAAAGGTCACGGGTTCTCTCGTTCAACTCCTTAGTGTTAGAAGCGCCATTGAAGTCCCAGCCAAAGCCATTGTTGTATGGGTCACAGTATCTCTGCATGAAATGCCACCTCGATGAGAACTGGTCGGGTCTGAGTAGATTCAATGTATTGTAGAATTCTTTGGGCCTGTTACTGATAGCAGTCCCACTCAAGGCAATTATCTTAGGACAGGATGTGAGCACTGTCAGTGTAGACTCTGTTCTCTTGGCCTTTTCATTCTTCAAGTAATGGACTTCATCTAGTATGCACATGTTAGGCCCTAGCCTGATTAGATTATTCATCTGCTTCGTAACTAAGTCGTAATTAATAATAGTGAAGTCTATGTCCTTCCTAATTTGTTCGCTACCTGAGTTGACAACCTGTATGCGTTCACCGGGTAACCACTTCTGTATCTCTTGTTTCCAATTATACTTGACGTTAGCAGGTGCGAATACAATACATGGTCTACTAGACCGGTGTATGGCTGCATAACCCAATGCCTGTATCGTCTTACCAATACCCATCTCGTCACCAATCAAACACTTACCGTTACTTGCTTCTATGAAAGCAACACCTACCTTTTGGAAAGGGAATAGTTCTAGGTGGGGCGGTATGTTATCGTCTAGTTTCTGAGACAATGCTTTGACATCTTCTTCAGATAACTCTGCCGCTCCACTCATCTCTACTCTAGCGATACTATCTACTACTCCCGACTTGACTGCTTCACAGTTTAAGATTACCTTGCTCAATGGTGGGTAAATCGACTCAACCAATGCATGGAGAACCTGCGCTTGAGCGAGAGGTATAGTCCATGTCTTCTTGACCGGGTCCCACTTTCTACCTTCTATTGCTCTTACTGCATCTAATACTTTCTCCCTCTGCTCTGCACTCTTGATGAAGGGCCAATGTAAGCGTAGGATAGTTCCTTCCGCCTGTGCCCAACATTCATTAGGACTCTTTTGACCTGAAGGGTGAACCTGTGCTTGGTCGTATAGTTCCTTACAATCATGACCGAACTCGGTTAAGATGTCTGCTGCTTGGATTAAGATGACGCGGTTATCTTCTACGCTCCATTGCTTACGTTCTGGTTCCCAACTAAAGGAAGGCCAACCTAATGTTTCCTTCAACTGATTATTAGCATCAGGGTCGTAGCGATACTTTAGCGCTATTCTCTGAGAATATTTACCTTTGAACTTATGTATACTTACTCTGTCTTTACTCCTCTTCCACATTACCCTCATCTTCCTTTACGGGTTCAAATTTAACAACTGCTCCTCTTACGTGTGGCGGTAGTATCTCGCCACTGAATGGACAGAACGTCCCAGTAATAACCAAGTTACTACTGTTGCTGTCCATCATTTCGATAATCTCTGGTCTCTCCAGTGCTGTGAACTTAGCCACTGATGATTGATATGATAGCATGATTTCATCTCCTGCTAACAAACCAAAGTCATAAGGTTCCATCTCTGTTACAGTTCCACAGACAGGACAAGTCAAACTGACTGCCCACTGCTCTACTTCTTCTAGGTCACCATTGGGAGATTCGTATTCACTCTGTCCATGGAATAACCATTCACCTTCTTCAAGAACGAATGCTGACATCAGGCAGCCGCAGTCTTGGTTAGGACAGCGCCAGTTATTCTGTGCCATCTCTTGGCGACGGACAGTGTTCTCCATGTGTCTGGTGAATGGGTCTTCGCTCTTAGGCTCAATAATCTGAGTGTCTTCTTCTTTGACAGTCCAGTCGATACCCTGTATCAAGACCTTCATCCTAATCCTAGCCTGAGCAGAGAACGCAGTATTATCCTGCGTGACTAACTCTATCTCAGTTTCTCCGGTTCGCATATAGGTTAAGCCAAGACCTTCTGGCTCCCATATACCACCTATCCTCATTCGACTCAACAAGTCTCTTGCACTATCTTCAGGCGTATTGCTCATTCATCTCACCTCTCTCATCAACCATCCATATCATTTGGTCACAGCACTTGGCAGGGAACAACTTGGCCCAAGGAGTCACTAGTATAACTCCGTCACCTACATCCTTAGAACCGCAATTACTGTCAGGACATTCATCAAGGAAATCCTTAGCCTTGACAGTCATTATTACTTCCTGTCGGTCGGGGTCCATCTCATACCTAATCCCAGAGGGGACTGGTAGGTGGGCACCCAACAAAGACATCTTCCTTCCGTCCTGTTCCCAATTACCTTCATCGTCTATTTCTTCTGCTTTCATCATTAATCCGTTAACTTTTGTCACCGTCATTCCTCCTCACCTGTGCTAGTAAATTCATTTGAAATCACTGGGTCTAGAGATACTTCTAAGTAACCACCAAAGTCAGATACTTTTGGCATGGGGTCTACTCCTTCGCTTATCAGATACTCCATTCTCCAGACATTTATAGCAGTCTTTAAACTAATCTTCATTTCTCTAGAAATCATTGTTCCACCTCTGTGAGTTGGTCGTCTTTCCATCGCTGGTAAGCCTCGTCCTCGTCGTGCACATAGGGTTCCTTGTGACCCATGGAAGATAATATATCCATGGCCCAGTCTTCTACTGACCCTGAATCATCTTCATCCATATAATACTCAAGTGCCTCCAACAGTCCTTCTGTATCTGCCTTCTTACACTTAGCAATAATCAACCTTGACAATGAGTCATAGCCTTCTTCCTTCGCTTTTATCTTTAACCATTCTTCTGTAAGCATATTTATCTCCCCTGACCTACTTGTGTCGGTGCGTAAATGTCATTCACCAATGAAATCTTAGGGTGAAGTTTCCTCAGTTCATCCTGTATCTCATTTATGGCTCTTGCTAATTTCCACAATTCGACATGCTCCTGTTCAAGATACCTTATGTCGTTGTGTATATTTCTTACTTCTTTCTTGATGTTCTCAATTTCATCTTTCATTTTAATCACTTCCTTTGCCTATTATACTAGACACGTCTACTCTATACGTCCCGTCTTCCTCTTTATCACTTTCTACTTCGACCCGGGAATCTTCTTCTGTTTCTTCTTCTTCCTTAGTTGGCGGACTAAGTTCTATGTCACTTAGTTTCATACCAGCGAAGTCTCCGAATACCCCTGCATTGGTTTCATCAAATGATAACTCGACGGGGACACTTTCACCCTCTGCTCCACATCTGTCACAAGTTACTCTTATTGTACCGGTTAGTCCAACCTCTTGACGAGTTGGTTCAACCCAGACTTGAAGTTCATGACCTGCACTATTACAAGTCTCTAGATTCCCTAGCGTCGCTAAAGTAGCCTCAAGTTTATACGCCTTTGTTCTTAATTCCTCTGCTTCTTTTTCATAATCTTCTCTATTCATATTCATTCCTCCATTATTTCCCAGTGCATTTCTAATAACTTTAGGCTTGTTTCATAAGGGTTATTTTTAGTCGTAATTGTGAATAATGTTTCGGGTTTTACAGGCCCTAACCATCGTGCATTCCTATTACTCTTTACCCTTTGAGACAATATCTTTGATACATGCCCAGTATGCTTATTTTTTATTGTCATCCCTATTTTCATCCTTCATTCCTCCTCTTCTACCCACACGCTCAGTGCCTTGTCCAGTACA
>TARA_R110002012_G_scaffold2156_4_pt1 | contig 11741 bp, 16 predicted proteins | sample TARA_R110002012 | Tara Oceans TARA_R110002012 (sample SAMEA4396515) | marine metagenome | biome: Westerlies Biome; feature: [DCM] deep chlorophyll maximum layer (ENVO:01000326); material: water (ENVO:00002006), including particulate matter (ENVO:01000060) such as... | depth 40 m
CCCAACAAGGTAACCACCTCCGAATAGAACTATTGGAATTACACCGTATATAATAACGTCTACCATATTATTCTCCTCATTTCTTTCTTCGTTTAGGTTTCGGTTTCACTTTATACAAATGTCTAGCAGCAAAGAACCCTACCACATATCCGATGATTAGCATAGAACAAATTATTGCTGCTGCTACCATGGCGTAGTCAGTGCCATCCAGCACTCAGGAAAAATCTTTACCATTATATCGTCCCACTTTGCTGCTATTTCTTGTATCTCTTGTTGTGCGTCTGGCTGAGATCTAAGATTAAATGCCCTAGCCCAAGCGTACAAAGATCCTGTTACGTAGTACTCAGTATACATAGCTTGTGGTAGAACCATCCTAGCTTGTTCTGGACACACACCTTTTCGTAGCATCTGTTTATAAACCCATACGCATCTATTAATGGCATGGTCGTAGTCATCTATCATGGCTCTGCTACCACTATCTGTAGCAGGGTTAATATTAATTACAACGTCAGATGACCCTTGCTTTTTATCCTCTGCTTTACCGCGCCACTCGTCTGGTTTGTAAAACTCTGGATCTTCATCGACGTATCTCCTACTAACTTCGTTGTACGAAAACCCAATCGTGTGTTTAAACCTTTGTCTAGCCACAAACAAAGGGACTCTTTCTCTCATTGTTACAGTAGCATGAGTAAAGGGCGTGAAGTGATTGTGTTTGGCTAGGTATTCAATTAGTCTAGCATCTTTATCTTCTATAAATTCTCCCATTTCGTTTAGTTTATATGAAGACTCTTTGTTGAAACTGACCCTAGCCGCATTTACTACAGTAAGATCAGTGCCCATGGAGTCTACTAATGTCACTTCCATATGCGCCTCTCAATATATGATATTGCCCTAGTTAATACATCTACGTTGTCATCGAAGCCCCCTAATGCCCTGTTGCATTTGTGACAGAGCCAGCCTCTAAAAGTCTCGGTATCGTGACAGTGGTCTAGTACCCATGGGCCATTCTTAGTATTCCCTTTTCCTTTAACCTGATCCTCATCCTGATTACATATAGGACATACGTAACCTTCGTGTGGCATACCATGCTCCTTACGTAACACCTGTCTTACACTGTGCAGATATCTATTACACTTCTTGCACTCAGGCCGAAGGTAGTTACCCCCTGATGTCATAGAGAATGAAGACAGGGGGAGGTACTCTTCGCATTTACTACATACCTTCCCCTCCCCTGCACCTAAGTCCCCATTCTCTATCTCCTCAAATAAACTTAGCTGAGTATCTGTCACCGTTCTCTCCCCCTAATTACCAATTCGGTCAAATCAACCGGGGAATAATTAGGGGGCTTTTGTAATTTGCCTGACTCATCTAAAGTACCTTCATTCAGCTTCAGCATATTATTTGCGTGTACCATATTAAATGCTTCCGGCAAAAAGGATAGCTCCTTGTAACGGACAGACATACCAATTATCACGTACAAAAGATCACACATTTCTTTCAGTAGATGTGCAGCCCTCCTATCCTCCTCTTCTTGAGAGCCGTGTACCTCTTCCGCTGATGTCTTGACCTCATCTTCTATTTCAAATATACTTTCTATCTCAGCCACAGAGTCTTGGAACTCATGATACTCTTCGTCTATAAGATCTAGAGCCAGATGCCACGAGTCATCTGTATCTGAGTAATGGTAGTAAGGAAGTGTATGACCTGTAGAATGGACAGGGGAAAGATCCCCCAGCCCATCCTCATTAAGTCTCTCAGCTAAACTAGATTGAAATTCCCTTAAAAACTTAACGGCTAAGTGCATACGCCTTCTCCTTTTGAAAGGCATTGTACATACTGAACCAACAGTCTCCCAACCCCTTTTTATAATCCTTATCGTACACTGAATTTTTAAAGTTGTCGTAGTCTATATCCAACACTTGCTCAGTTAGCCAATCCCCTACTTCATATTTACTAATGAAGGTACGATATGCGTAGTCCCTATGAGGTGTGTAGTGAATCTCATTGTTAGGAAACATCTTTGTCAAATGGGACTTTTTACGGGAGCGTACCATTAGTGCATCTGCCTCTATGTTATGCCCTGTGTCGGCATCTTTAATATCGTGCAGCTTGACTACCGATACAAACCCATCCCTTGTCATTACCCACATTTCTACTGTCTCCTCTTCTCTTCTTTTAATACTTTTGTTAGATTATTAAAGTAGGCTGAGTTATATCCCCTTTCCCACTCCTTGTGTTTTATTCCCTTAACTCCGTAAGGGTTGTATAGATTATTAATAAATCCTTGTACTCCTTCCGCAAAAGTTTTCTGCATTAATCTGCCAGAGTCTATACTCTTAGCACTTTTTATCTTGCGTGTCAACATGTATCTAAACTCCACAGACCCCACCAGTATTACTAATCTCACATATATCGTGAGTCTCTACGTGTTCTTCAAATTCCTCCCCTAGTTTGTCAACAGCCTCGTGATATGCGACGGGAGTGAGAGGTTGTCCCCCTCTAGATCCATCAGGATAACATGTAAACCCGCGAAGCCTGTGGGCATACCCAGCCAAAGTATGGGCAAACTTATCTACAGTATCTTCGTTGTTGAACCGCGTACCCCAGGAAGGTAGATTAATAGTAGAACTAATAGACATATCTACATAATCCTGTATATCCGCCTGGAACCGTATGCGCTGTTCGTATTTGGGAGCTAAGTCTAGGGCGCTCTCAATACTATCTGGATCTACTCCATAGACATCAATCATTTCTTTGGCCGCACTGTCTACTACGTATTGATATTTCCATCTCGTCCCGTTAGTTAGGTATCTCCTTTTGTAGGCGACGGCAAACAACGGCTCTATCCCCGTAGTAGTACCAGACAAAATCCCAATGCTACCAGTAGGAGCAATGGCGCGTACCGCAACGGGGCGTGATATAGAAAGTTCATCCGCAAATGATGCAGCCGTCTTATCAGACCATCTTTTATACACATGAAGCCATCTATGTAGTTCCTCAGTAACCTCATATTTATATCCTCTCTTTATTAGCCATTCATGTATACCCATAAGTCCTAGACCTAGACGCCTATTCTTATCCCTTACTTCATATACTTTAGCGTAAGGAAGCTTGGCCTTCAGAGTACCACACAAGAGGAACTTGGTAGCCAGTTCTACGACATCTGCAAGCTCCCTGATCGACTCAATACGACCAAGGTTGATGCTCCCCAGATTGCAAACATCAGAGTCATCAGCAGAGCAAACTTCAGTGCAGGCATTCCGTAATGTTTCATTTTCGTTTTCCATAAAGTTAAAGCTAAATCCAGGTTCTGCCGACCTCAGAGCCTGTCGTACATTTTGCATGTACACATCCCCCAGTTCACCCGTAGTCCAATACTTATACAGCCAGGAGTTGTTATAGTTGACGCTGATATTTGTCATATCAAGTGGTGCCGGAAAGTTGAAGTCTACTTCTTTTATCTGTTTTAAAGTTTGGCCCGTATTCCCTACAGGCATTGAGTCCCAATCTTTTGCTTTAAGAAACTTATCTATGTCCCCATGCTCCCAATTTAGTGAAGCATATATAGCGGATCTGCGTGAACCTCCTTGCATCACGCGCCTACCAATCTCATTTATCATATCCATCTTAGGTACAGGGCCACTGGCCGTACCTCCTGTGCCCCCTAGCACACGCCCAGAAGGACGATAGACACTATAGTCTACACCAATGCCACCTCCGGTCATGAGACAGGACTCCGACTTCCAACTCAGGTTTGCCCAGTCCTCCCTCGTATCTTCTTCCGCCTTCAATAGAAAACAATTATTGTAGTATCTGTTAGGGCGACCGGCATAATACAGATAGCGTCCCCCTGGAACAAATTTCAATTGTTTGATATACGAAGCAAGTTCCTGTCTCTCTGATTTATTCATGAGTACAGGATCATCCGCCCGTAGATCTCCACAAACGTCCTCTACCAGGACATCGGCTAACTGATACCAAGTCTCACACCCTGTGTGTGCATACTTTAAATTAAATATATCCTCAGAAAATTTAGACCTAAACGTAGGATTTTCATTTGATTTATATGTCATCATATTTTATTACTTCCTCTTACCTAATGGCATAATACTCATAGTTTCTGCGCCATCTATATCAAACAATAAATCTTGCAGAATGTCAACAACTTCTTGGTCTACGTCCCCATCCGTAGGGACGGGAAATTCCTCCGGGTCTATACGGATAGACACTTTAAAATGTCTGGTTATCATCTACCTACTCTTCCGCATTTGGATATCTCTGCCGTTAAAGCGGCATACCCGGCCACATCTATCCAAGAGTCAGAATGTCCTGGGGTATTAATCAATCGAGAAATCTTCATCCATACCATCATCATACCTACTTGCTCCTTAGTCACGGGGGCACCTAATATAACGGACCATCCAGAAGCAATCCTTTCGTACATATCATATGCAGGACCATACGCCTTTGATCTATCTCCGCATATTAATTTCTTAGCCGCGTCCAGTACGGCTTCCCTATTGTTGTCTTCAAAATGATCTTGTACATCATAATTATCATCTAGCTCTGACATATGTAATAGTCTACCCTCTTCTCGATTGCCAAATATAATGTCATCCGCTTCTTTAAGTGCCATAAATATACTCCTTTAATTTTATCTAATGTAAAGTATCACTGTCTATGTGCTGAATTACTTCTACGTTCTCATGATCGTCTTCAAATATGGTTTCGTACCTTTCTACTAGATAAGATATTTCATCAGGAGGTAAGGTAGTTACTACGCACATAGCTTTCAACACATCCGTCATAGTTTCTATCCCCTCCTCCGATAACACTGACATATCTGGATGGTGAAAGGGGCTTATGTCATAGAATATACTGCTATCTGAGGGATTTTCTGACTGAACCGTTATTCTTACCATTAGCTCGTTTGGCTGTATCCCTGACTCTTCTATTCTTTTTAGTTTTCCCACGAGACTTTTTCCTTTCCTCGATCCATTCCACAGGGATGCTTTGATCAGCATACATAAACTCGTATTTATTGCACCAATCCGCATACGAGGTTTTGCTACCCTTTCTTATCTTAGATCTAGAGCTTGTGAATACGAAGCGTATATCTAAATGCGGGTGCTGATCTCTAATCCATAAATGCTTTTGCCTATCCTGTATAGTAAAGATACCCTTTGTTTCTATTATTATACCATTAGGTAACAAGAAATCTGGCGTATAATTACGGGGCTTTTCTGGTTGGAGGAAGGGTATCTTCATCGTCTCGTAGCAATCTATTATCCCTAAGAATGCCAGTTGTTCAGATACCCTTTCCTCTAGTCCAGACCGAAAGCCCTTAGCCAGCTTCCATTCTCTACTACTGTAGAGTGCGCCAGCCATATAGACCTGGATATTTATTAGGGTTGGGCGCACCTATCACCGCCGCATATGCCGCTTGTGCCTCCTTCAAATGTTCCAAGGCCACTTGTGCAGCCGTTTGTTTACGTCTGTTAATTTCGGAACGTAATGCCGTAATCTCTTTATGTAATTCACTCATACGAGAACTTAACTCCTCGTCTGAAACTCCAGCAAACATATCTTCCATCATACATGTTCCTCCTTTATATATGTATACGATACAAGCGGCTTACTCTTAGACTGGGAGGGGATAGACCCCATCTCTTTTAGTCCCGGCCAACAACTAAATCTATACTTGCACCAACTACAAGTCATCCCTAGTTTACGATTGCCCGTGGGCACCCTTCGGAACAACTCCTCCTCGTCATCGAAGCACCTCTTAAAAGGCGCGTCTGAATTTATAGCTTCTACTTTATCTTCAATTTCTTTAAAAATTATATCCCGTTCTTTGTCCGTATCGGTACACTCAATACGGTTGATGTGCCCCTTCGCTACATTGAAGGCCCATATACCCCCTGGCTTTGCCTTCTTAGCCTTGGCATATAAATGTAACTGACCCACATACCCGAAGGGATCGTCTGCCTTTAGAGTATCCCAACTCACAAACTTATTACGGAAGGCATAATCTGAAGTGGATTTAATGTCATCAGGCATACCGTCGAAGGACAAGTCTGTCTCTCCTTCTATGGTATTGTCTCCCACATCAACCTGCACTTTCTCCGAAGACACAAACCCAGGAACACCAGCTTCTTGTATAACTCCTTTCAGTACTGCTTCTACTATGTCCCCAACTGCCATACGTAAGAGGAAGTTATAGGAGGGATCTGCAGCCTTAGTACCCGCCTTCTCCATTTGTAATTGACACAAGGGACGCCCTAAGTTGGAAGGTCTGACTCTGAACCCCGCGTTGCGGTTTCGTTGTGAGGCAAACTGCTTCCGCATAGCTTCTTTAACATCTTCAGAAATGGTGGAGATGGTATCCTCACTCATGGATACCTCCCCCTCCAAGTTCTTCTGAAGCCAAGCTACAACTCTTGCGGCTTTAAGATCCATTTTAGGAATCCAACGTCACAAAAGTACTATCATCAGTAACAGATTTATCAATAGAATTAGGGGATATAGCTCCATTATGCTTCTCCAAAATCCATTTATTAATCTGGGAAACGTGATTAGAAAACCTGCCAAGCATATCTACGGCGTGATCATCCATCTTGTGGCACGGATCGCCGTGTACTGACGCCTCAATATCGTAGTAAGTTACACCTCCTGTGATCTTCTTAGACTTCAAGGTAACGTCACAGAAGTTAGGGTGGATACTTAAACGAACTGCAATGTCATGGTAGAACCTAGATAAAGTCTTGCCGGAAGTTTTCCCAGACAATTCCATCTCTACGGGGACAGTAACGTCTACCTTTTCATTGTCTTTGTTGACGCCTACTACATGGGCTTCACCAAAAAAGATAGTCATAATGCGGCAGGACCGAATGAACTCTTGCCTATCCTTAGATAGGCTGTTCCAATCCTTGATGTACTCTAAAGGACGCCCGCACTGGAAGCTGCCATCCTCAGATGGTGCCTCGTCCCTCTGCCCCTTCACAAGAACAGAGTGTACATAGCTGCCTCTGGAGGTGGAGCCATCCCTGTTCTTACGTTCCGCATCAGCATCGTACCGCTTATGACGATAGCGATGATCGTAGTATCGGAAGTCTACTGTCTTAGCATATACGGTATCGCCGTCATAGGTGACCGCAAAGTGACCGGCGGGGCACAAGATGTCTCCGTCGCTATCCTCTACATTGTCCCGTAGAATACGGACGCGGCCCAAGGCATTAGAATTAGACGACTCTTCAATGTCGCTGAAGCGCGAAGTAAAGGCCGCAAGCATCGTAGCCTCATCCATCGTTGTAATTTCTGTCATACTCATATGGTATATCCTCCTTAGTTTAGAAACATAGTTATACTACATAACGTCCATATTGTCAAGACATATTTAACCAGTTATCTCCTTTTTTAGTATCAATAGATAGAGGGACATTCATATCAAATCCGTAGAAGTCCTCAATCATTTGCCTTATACTCTCAGTAGAAAACTCCACCTCTAATATGCGTTTAATAACAGACACTTCATCCTCCATACAGTCCAGCAACACACTGTCATGGACCGTGTTCACGATGCTAGAGTTGAGTCCTCTCCATCGCATGGCCTCCCTCAAATTGACTAGGCACAAGGGTACTATGTCAGCAGTGGCGAAACTCTGTACTGGATAGTTCTTAATCTTAGTAGCCCCAGTCGCCCCTCCATTTCTATTCCTCTTGGCATCAGGGAAAGAGAACACCCTACCAGTAGGCAGCACAATACTCTTAGTACGGATGGCAGAATCCTGAAGGCTCTTGTGCCAATCTTTTATGCCACTGTACTTCTCAATGAAGTGTATATTGTAAGCCTTCTCAGCAGGAGATCCATTCATCGCCCCGTATAGAGGGGCAAACGTCCGGCTCTTAGCTTCCTGCCTAGAAGTAGACTGCCCCATCTTAGTTAGGAAGTTAGCTGTATACGTATGCACATCGAAGCCTGTGTCTATCTCTTCTTTAGCTACTGTATCATTAGACAGATACGCCGCCGCTCTAAATTCTAGCTGGGCGAAGTCAAACTCCATCAACATCCCATGGTCCCCAAACCTAGATACGAATGCCTTCTTAACCGGGAACGTCCCTCCCCTTGGCATGTTCTGCATGTTAGGCTTGCTAGACGACAGCCTACCCGTAGCAGTGCGACACTGATTAAACTCTGCGTACAAAGTATACATACGATCCACGGAAGTGGAGCCTCCAATCACTGTGCTTCTGGAGGGGATAGCCCTCTTACGTATACCCTCTACAAAAGAGGACAGGTATGTTTCTATTGCACCCAGGCGCTCCACCTTCTCTAAGAACTCTATTGCATCGGAGTACATGTCGGGGGACTTAGCCCTCAGTTGACTAGCCAGTATCCGTAGCCTCTGCTTATCCGTAGAGAACCCGTTCGTAGTTGCCCACTGAGAGTCAGGAGGATTAATCTTGAAGCCTCCGATCTGCCCAGTAGATCTGTACACAACGCCATCCCCTCCACATTCTCCACATATGTTAGCAGACTTGTAGGGGTTACCGTCCCTCTTTACGCGCAGCACTTTGCCATTTCCACGGCAATTGTTACACACATTAGACTCAGTACGGGTAACTATGGTGCATCCGCTGCTTAGATAGGCCTTGAACTTAGAGGCTGACACGGAGGGGCGGAAGCTGCGATCCAACTGAAAGAACTCCTTATGCCTCTTCTTATCCTTTGGTGATCGTGAGAATATCATAGAGGACAATTGCTCTGGGCTGCTTAGGTTAACTGGAGTATCCCCCATATAAGTGTTAACCAGGAACTTAAGCCTACGCTCCAGGGCCTTCTTCTCTACGCGGTAATCAAACTCCACCTGATCTAATACATCCATGTCTATGTACATGCCACTCTTCTCTATCTCAGATAAGCACATGCACATCTCATTCGTAAGATCCACAGTCTTCTGAAGGGAGGTGCCCTTTAAGTCTTCAATCTGTTTAAGGTAAAGCTCACGAGTAGATAAGACATCTGCTATGCCGTACTCTTTAACAACATCCCAGGGCATGGCTTCATATCCTACTCCCCTATCCCAATACTCCTTAGTTATGTCTGACTTCTTAGTGTCCAAATCCCTATCCTCACAGATAGCCCCAAGCGATAGCCCCTTACGAATGCCTCTGTGTAGTATATACTCTGTTGTCATAGTGTCATGTATATTTCCAGAGTATCGGATACCCACTGCCCATATCCATTGGAGGTCATACTTAATGTTGTGACCTACGAGAAGATCTGCCCCCTCAATAAGCTCCTTGACCATCTTAAGACCTGCCAGATCGGGGGCCTTCTCCTCATGATACACGCACACATAGCTTACTGCGCCGGTATCTATGTCAACCACTCCTATGCTAACTAATTCGTTGTTACTATTGTAGGGGCGATTGTCTACTCCCCCGCTTGAAGGCTTAGTAACACTGTTCTCTACATCCACTACAAGTCTTCTAGTCATCGTACTTAGCCTTTCTCCCGTCTAGCATGACATGTATTTGTCCGTGCCATCCACTGATTTTATTCTTAGCTATGTTGAATACACGCCTAGGATCATTCTCCTGAGCCCCCTCTATCTGTGAATACTTACCAATAAGGAGCATAAGATCTGCCTCTGCTGCCTTACCCGTGCGAGAGTTTTCCATCATAGACAAGTTTAGATTGACCCTACCCTCTGCCTCTGCACTTAGCTGAGAGTAGCCAAAGATAGCACAGTTATATTTAGTAGCCAGATCCCTGGTCCTACGGTACAGTTCGCGGAGCCTTTCATGCTGTGCTAGATCAGATGATCCCTCTGTTGTCACCTTATCCAACATGTCAATTACTAGGATGTCGGGACCATGTGTATTGAGATGGGACTCTATGCCATCAATCCCGTGCGTGTCATCTATCCTATCTATAAGAAGGTTGCCCCTCTTGAACTCACCGTTGATCTGTCCTTTACTGGCCAACAATTCTGGCTCTGTCTTATCAGTGGAAGCAGACATGTACCGTAAGGCTACGCGCTCTGCTGGTTCCTCATTGCAAAGGACATGCACGACTGCACCCTGGTCTATCCATCCCCCTGCCGACATGGCAAAGGAGGCATGGCTACTAGTCTTGCCCGTCTCCGGCCTAGACCCAACCACTACGAAGTGACCAGGGCTTACGCCCGGTATTCTCTCAGCTAAAGCAGATAAGTTAAACGCCCACTTAGATTGTGCCTCAAGAGAGGCGAGCAAACTATCAGGACTGAGGTCAATACCGTGGAAGGGAGATCCCGTAGATACGAAGCCCTCCGAAGTATCTTCTATTAGTTTCTTTATCTTATTTAAGTTAGTGTCTACACCCTCCATCAACTCAAAGCCTAGCTCAGAGATACGACGCCCTGTCTCTACGCGCCACAGAGATTGCATAACATCGGTCACGACATCAGCCCCTATGGTATCTGCGTGATCGATCTTAGCGAACAGCACCTTGTACGTATCTTTCTGCGCCTCAGTAAGTGTAGTGTTGTGGGCGAAGAATACGTGCTTCAGTTCGCCAACGGTTATGTCGCGATTAAACTTATCGTGTACCTCTACTAGTGTCTGTACTACGCGCTTTGGTTCCTTATCAAATGCGCTGACGGGGATGGGCCCCGCCGAATGGAAGGCATCCTTCCCGCATAGAGACTTGATCAAGTCCAGCATGTTTGTATATCCTCTACCGTCATATCCTTAATGTCTTTGTTTAGCATCGATATGCTACACGACTTTACTCCCATGGCAATGCGCCTAGACATGGCAATCGACTTCCTTGTAGCATCCTGATCTAAGCATATCACTACGTTATTGTACTTCCATGCTGCCTGTAGATGCTTATCCGATAAGCTAGTCCCCAGCAAAGCCATGACGTTACACGATGGCACATGCTTGGCGAGCTTCCATGCCGACACTATGTCTTCTACTATGTATAACTTACTTAAAGTATCTGGTACACCAAAGGGGAGTATCACCGGATCGTCTGAAGCAGAATAGCGTTTCCATTTAGGAAACTTGTACCTGTTGGTTGCTCTTCCGATGCCGTCTATGTACTCCCCCTTGATGTTCTCTATCAGAAACACTACACGGTGTTCCTTTGCGTCATACATTACGGGGATGTCTGTGTAGTATATATTGTATTTGTTCAGATAATTAGTGACAGTATCATGGCTCCCCAGATACCTAGTATCAATAGGCCCATTCGATATCTCCTTTTTATTATTACTATTAAAGTAAAGAGGGGTACGGAGCGTTGCCCTTACGTCTTCTACGGATAGGTTGTCGGGATACCTCCGTCCCCTCAAATCACAACTGGCAGAATAACAATTCCATATAATAGCAGTGCGCAATCTGGTGACTGTGAATGTACCAGCCCTCCTACAAGAGGGGCACTCCCCCCTGTACGTATCATCAATAGATAGGTTATCTATAATGTTCTCTAGCATAGCGCACCCTACCACATCTATAGTTGAATGTCAATCCTTGGGCATCTCTAGAAAGTTTAAGTTGACAGAAAAGCTGCGCCGTTCTCCCTTAGTATAAAATGGGTAGACGCAATGGAATAGATCTGAAGGGAACAAATAAAAATCACCTACCTCCGGTTTAATCATAAAGTTAGTGGCGCTCCAATGGCTAGGTGTCCCATGACAGAATTGAATATGACCATGAGACGGGTGATGGTCTTTATAATCCTCTTCAAA
>TARA_R110002012_G_scaffold6480_2_pt1 | contig 11741 bp, 8 predicted proteins | sample TARA_R110002012 | Tara Oceans TARA_R110002012 (sample SAMEA4396515) | marine metagenome | biome: Westerlies Biome; feature: [DCM] deep chlorophyll maximum layer (ENVO:01000326); material: water (ENVO:00002006), including particulate matter (ENVO:01000060) such as... | depth 40 m
GATTTCATCAATAGCGTCTTGCACGTTTGTTGCTACTAATCCAGAGGTTGTATTGTCATAAGGATTTGCAGAAGCGTTTGTGTCGATTACTTGAGTCGCTCCCTCCTCATCTGTGTACGTGTATGTTCCATCTGCATTGTCAACTAGCGTTGAGATAGAAGTATCTGCGATGGTAGTTGTGGTTCCACTTGCGTCAGTGAAGTCGTAAGTTCCGTCACCGTTATCTACAAGAGCTACTGTCCCTGCTGCTGCGTTAATTTCGTCGATGGCGTCTTGTACGTTTGTAGCTGTTAGTCCAGATGTTGTATTGTCATATGGATTTGCAGAAGCGTTTGTATCAATTACTTGCGTTGTTCCAGTTTCATCAGTGTATGTATATGTTCCATCTGCGTTGTCAACGAGTGTCGAGATAGATGTATCTGCGATAGTCGTTGTACTTCCGCTTGCGTCTGTAAAGTCATAAGTTCCGTCACCGTTATCTACGAGCGCTACTGTTCCTGCTGCTGCGTTGATTTCGTCAATGGCGTCTTGAACGTTTGTTGCTGCTAGTCCTGACGTTGTATTGTCATATGGATTTGCAGAAGCATTTGTGTCGATTACTTGCGTAGCTCCAGTTTCATCAGTGTACGTATATGTTCCGTCTGCATTGTCAACTAGTGTTGATACAGATGTATCAGCAATCGTAGTTTCATTACCAAATACGTCAGTAAAAGTATATGTTCCATCCCCATTGTCTACTAAAGTTACGTTTACAGCACTTAAAGCTCCTGTAATTTCATCAATAGCGTCCTGCACATTTGTTGCTGTTAATCCTGACGTTGTATTGTCATATGGATTTGCAGAGGCGTTTGTGTCAATTACTTGTGTTGCTCCTGTTTCATCTGTGTAGGTGTACGTTCCATCTGCGTTGTCAACTAATGTCGAAATAGAAGTATCTGTAATAGTCGTAGTTGTTCCGCTTGAGTCTGTAAAGTGATATGTTCCGTCTCCATTATCTACAAGTGCTATGGTCTCGGTTGCTTCATTTATTTCTTCGATTGCTTCTTGTACTGTGTCAGAAGAAAGGCTCGTTCCGTTACTCTCAAAAGTATTACCAGATGCAGTAGTGTCAATTATTTGCGTTGCTCCAGTTTCATCTGTATACGTGTATGTTCCGTCTCCATTATCAACCAAAGTAGAAATCGAAGTATCTGCAATGGTAGTTGTGGTTCCGCTTGGGTCTGTAAAATTATAAGTTCCATCACCGTTGTCTACAATTGCAACATTACCTATTGCTGTATTAACTTCATCTATAGCATCTTGTACGTTTGTTCCTACAAGTCCTGAATTTGAGTTGTCATATGGGTTAGAAGAAGCTTGAGTGTTGATAATTTGAGAGTTTCCATTGGCATCTGTATAAGTGTATGTGCCATCGTTATTATCAACAATCATTGAAGCTATCTGGCATAAGCTCTGCCAGTTTGATCCTGTGTATTGGAAAAAGCAATTTTCATCAGTATTGAATACTAAACCTCCAGGAAGTGGAATAATTGCGTTCATTTGACTTGTGCTTACTCTAGTGGCAACAAGTACCTTGCTGGTGCTCTCAAGTTCTAATAGAGAAGAGCCATCAATTGTATTTGGATTGTCACCTATCTTAACCTGACCAAGTGCAGATATCGATAATAGTAAAAAGCTTGAAAGGATTAGTAATTTTTTCATTTGAGGTGTAATTAAATAGGGTAATTATATTTTCAGTTGGGGTGCGTTGATCTGTTATTTTTGATAAAAATACTTATGTCAATTGGGTCTAACTAGTTCTAAAATAAACTTTTTTTTATGCTTAATTGCTAAGGTAGATTATGCATACTGAGAATCAGATTGTTCTAGATGAAGCGTATTATTGCGTCGATGAAATACACAAATCTTAAAAATGTAAGGCGTTAATTTTTTTTTGCATTTTTCTTGCAAGTATCTAAAAAAAAACTATTTTTGCCACGCTTTAATATCAAATATGACTTGATGTTAATACCATTTGAAGTTAAACTTCAATAAATGCGGGAGTAGCTCAGTTGGTAGAGCGTCAGCCTTCCAAGCTGAATGTCGCCAGTTCGAACCTGGTCTCCCGCTCCAATAGAAAAGGCTCTACATCAATGTAGAGCCTTTTCTTATGGATTTAAATCACTACACTATGTATATACGAGATTTAAACGTTTTAAGATCTGTGGGTTAAAAGAAGATGTTTTCGCGAAAGCGTAATTCTTAAAATGTGAGGAGTGTATTTGTATCTACCTCATAAGGAGTTTTGTCTTGTTCAAATACTCTAGCCGAAAGAGTTCCTTCTAAAGTGATCTTTTTTCCTTCTACTCGAATCCAGCTTCCTTCTCTTATACCTATTACGGGTACTGTATTATAAGCGTGGTATTCCTTTATTCTAGTTTCTCTAGTCTCTCCCATGTGGGTAGAGTTTGTGTCTGGATCTAAATAATGCGGATTGATATTAAAAGGAACCATCCCTAGTGTCTTAAAGCTAGGAGGGTAGATTATGGGCATATCATTTGTCGTTTGCATCGTAAGTCCACAAATATTACTCCCCGCACTAGTTCCTAAGTATGGAATGCCATTAAGTAATACCTCTCTAAGTGGTTGCATCACCGCATTTTTATAGAGCTGGTTTACTAAAACAAATGTATTCCCACCACCTGTAAAAATTCCTTGGGCAACCTTTATAGCTTCTGCAGCGTCTTTGTAAGTATGAATCCCTACTACCTTTTTATTGATTTTTGAAAATGCTTTCTGAGCAATGGCTGTATAATCGTCATGAGTTATGCCTCCTGGTCGTGCGTATGGGATAAATAATATCTCATCGACACCGGTATATAGTTTTTCAAGGGTAGGGAGTAAGTATTCCAGATAAGCACTGCCATGAATAGTGGAGGTGCTTGCTATGATAAGGTTTTTAGACATTGTAAAGCTTTGGGTAAAAATACAAACTAGTGATCATGTGATTGCCAATTAACAAAATTTTAGAGCTGTATTGATTGTTTTTTGGGGTAGTTACAGTTTTCTTTGAAAAGACTAACTGATTGTAAATGAGATTCTTTTTGCTAGTAATGTTTATGTGTGGCACCATTTTAAATGGTCAAGAAACTCGTGAAATTACGGGGAAGTTACTTAATATAAAGGATGATGTAGGGCAAGTGGCAGTAGCTAATATCACAACAAAAAAAGCAACCATCACTAGTGCTAAGGGCACATTCAATATTGAGGTACGCAAAGGAGATACCCTAATAATTAAAGCACTGCAGTTTAAAACAGAACAACTTACAGTTACTAATAAGATATATGATAGTGGGTTTATTGAAGTGTTTATGACTCCTAATGTGAGCGAACTACAAACAGTTCAATTATCAAACAATGGGCTATCAGGTAATATTAAGAAAGATGCAAAGGAAGTAAAACTTGTAGTTAGACCTAAGGCGCTTGGTGTTAAGAGAAAGCCCATTGCCGTCGAATATCGCAGATTACATACAGCAACATCGAGACCGCCAGATCAAGTAGGTAGGCAAAATCTTAGGTTAGATGTTTCATTAGATGGAATTATCAATAAGATTTCTGGAAAGACTAAACGTCTTAAAAGGGCGGTTGAGATTATGGAATATCAAAAAAGGGTTGATCAACTGAGAAACTATTATGCAGATGCTGTTTTTACTAGTTCGCTACAAATACCAGAAGAATACATTGATGATTTTACATTTTGGGTGCTTAAAGATGAGGAGCAGTTAAAAGATGTTGATTTAGGGAATAAGCTCAGTACGCTTGAATATTTACTATCTAAGCAAAAAGAATATAAGATCTTGCTCCTAGCACAAGGTGCGCAACTTAAAGGGAATTAATGAAAAGACTATTACTACTTATAATATCTACTGTTGCCTTTTCGGGATTAGGTCAAGAAGTAACAACCCTTACCGGTACCGTTCTTAACGATACGATAGGAGTAAGTCAACTCAATATTGTCAATCTTACGCTTAAAAGAGGTGCTACCACAAATGCAAGTGGAGTTTTTGAAATTCCGGTAAGAGTGCATGACACGATCAATATTAGTGCTGTGCAATATGAGAGTAGACAGATTGTTGTGACTCCAGTAATATATGGTAGAGGCAAGATTTCCTTTTACTTAGAACCCAAGGTGAATGAACTTGACGAGGTTGTTGTAAGCAATATAACCTTAAGTGGTGATTTGTCTAAAGATTTAAATGCTGTTCCTTTGCAAGTTTTTATAGATCCAAGAGACTTAGGTATTCCAGCAAATGCTAGACCTACAATGACTGCCGAAGAACGCAGGTTTTATGGAGCAACAGGAGGTGCAGGCCCACTAGGATCGCTTATAAATGCGATAACTGGTCGTACAAAAATGCTCAAAAAACAGCTCGAAATTTCAAAATTCAGAGCGTTGGTGGAGGGCAATAGAGATAACTTTAATGACAGTATGTACATCAAGTCACTCAATATTCCTGATGAGCTTATTTTAGATTTTGTCTATTATGTTTTTGAAGATGAGCAAGCAGAGGCAATAGCAAACGAAGGTAATACTTTGGGCTTGCTAGACTTTATGCTCACAAAATCTCCCGTATATTTGAAACTAAAAGCCGCCGAAAGCGTCTTACCTAAAAATGATGAGAACAATGAATAAATATCTATTACTAGCACTATTATTTATGAGTGCGCTTACCGCGGTGAGTCAGGATACGATTATGCTAGAAGGACAGGTTCTTAATGATACTATAGATAAGGCAAATCTCACCATTGTAAACCTCAACATGCGACGCGGTACTATTACCTCCAGTAATGGACAGTTTTCTATAGAAACTCGTCTTAATGATACTATTAATATAAGCGCTGTACAATATGAGCCAAGACAATTTGTTGTAAATGAGACAATGTATAATCGAGGTAAGATTACCTTATATCTTATCCCAAAAATTACAGAGTTAGATCAGGTAAACATAAGCAATACGGATCTCACGGGAGATATTACTAAAGATATAGGGAGTACAACTTATGAGCGCACAATTACACCTACAGACCTAGGTATTCCAGAAAACACCGCGCCACCGCGCACGGTAGAAGAACGTCGTTACCATACTGCGATCTCTAGTGGAGCAGGGATACCTCTAGATGGACTCATAAACTCCATTACCGGAAGGTTGAAAATGCTTAAGAAGCATATTGAAGTTTCTCGTTTTGAAAAGTTAGTTCAAGAAAGCAGGTACACATTTTCAGATAGTATTTATATGAATGAGCTTAATATTGAGAAAGAATATATAGAGGACTTCGTGTATTACACTTTTGAAGATCCAAAAGCTAAGGAACTTGTAGACGCAAATAATGCATTAGGTTTACTCGATTTCATGATAAAAAAATCTGCTGCATATAAAGCCTTGATGAAAAAAGATTAAGCTGTGGCATATTTGTTGACAACGAATAAGTACGCTTTCGCGAAAGCGTAACACATCCATTAATTCCACTATGAAAAAAATCATTCTACTTCTAGTTGTTGCACCATTAATTATGGCAGCATCAATACATAAGTACTATCTAAGTGTTACAGACCTTAATTATAATGAGGAGGCACAATCCATACAGATAATCACTCGATTGTTTTATGATGATCTAGAAGCTGTAATTCAAGAACGTTATGACACCGATGTTGTTGTAGATGCGGTATCAGATCAAGAAGAGCTTGATAAGTATCTCGTAAAATACTTTCAAAAAAAGATGCTTATTACTGTAAACGGAGAGCAACGCGAGATGAATTTTGTGGGTAAAAAGTATGAGGACGACTACGTAGTTTGTTATTTAGAAGTGCTTGATGTTACGGCAATAAATACGTTTGAAATTGAGAGCACATTACTTATGGATGTATTTCCAGATCAGAAAAATATGGTTCACACAACTATAGCTGGAAAAAAGAAAAGCTTTCTTCTTACTACGGCAAATGCTAAAGGCTTGTTAAATTTTACCAAATAAAGCCTTAACCCCTTCATTGTTTGGCTATTTTTAAGCGATAAAACAAATTCAACAAACTTATGATTCGTTACACGTATATGCTGCTCGCGGCATTTTTACTTCTAGGGACAAGCGCTTTTGCTCAAGAAGAACAAACACAAGAGCGTCCTATGGGACACGAAAACACAAACAGGTTTAGACAACTTTACAATGAGATGTCTACTCCTAATGAGTATAGAACTGCTTCTGGTGCGCCTGGTCACGCGTACTACCAGAACACTGCAGACTATAAAATGTCTATTAACCTTAATGATGACACACAGATTATCCAAGGTTCTGAAACTATTACTTATACAAACAACTCACCAGACGATCTAGAGTACTTATGGGTACAACTTGATCAAAATGTGAGAGAAAAAGACTCTCCGGCAAAGGAGAAAAACGGTGAAGGAGTTGGAGCTGTATCTCAGCCAGGATCTTTTGTTGGTTCTTTCATGAAAAGTGAACCTTTTGACGGAGGTTTTAAAATCCAAGAAGTGAAAGCAAATGGTCGTGATTTAAAGCACACTATTAACTGGACAATGATGCGTATTGATATGCCACAACCACTTAAGGCTGGAGATACTTATACGTTTTCAATCAAATGGAATTACTTAGTTCCTGAGCACACGGTAGATCGTGCTCGTTCTGGTTATGAAACTTATGCAGATGGTAACAAAGGTTATATTATCGCTCAGTTCTTTCCAAGAATGGCGGTTTATAATGATGTAGAAGGATGGCAGAACTACCAGTTCTGGGGTAATGGAGAATTTGCATTACCATTTGGTAATTACGAAGTAGATATTACAGTTCCTAAAGATCACTTACTTGACGGTACTGGTGAGATCACAAACTTAAAAGACGTTTACAGCAAAGAAGAAATGAAGCGTTGGGAGCAGGCAAAGAAGTCTTACGACAAGCCTGTAATTATCCGTACACAAGCAGAGGCAGAGAAGCTTGCTGCAGGAAATGTAAAAGCAACACAAACTTGGAAGCTCAAAGCAGAGAATGTACGTGATTTTGCATTTACATCATCTCGTCGTTACATTATGGATGCACAGGCAGTAAAATTCCCAGAACGTGATGTGATGGCAATTTCTATCTACCCTCCAGAAGGAAACCCATTATGGGAAGAGTATTCTACTAAAGCGATTGTACAAACACTTGATACATACTCAAAATATACATTTAACTATCCTTACCCTAAAGCGATCTCAGTACACGCAAAAGGACAAGGAATGGAGTACCCTATGATTTGCTGGAACTATGGACGTCCTAATGAGGATGGAACATATAGTGACAGAACAAAATTCGGGATGATCTCTGTAATCATACACGAGGTAGGTCACAACTACTTCCCTATGATTGTAAACAGTGATGAGCGCCAGTGGGGATGGATGGATGAAGGTCTAGATACCTTTATGCAATTTCTTACAGAGCAAGAATTTGGACAGAATTTTCCTAATGCAATCAAAGGAAATGACGCATACCCGTCCAGACGTGGAGCGCCATCTAAGATTGTAGGATACATGAAAGGGGATCAACAATATATTGCTCCTATCATGTCTAATCCAGAAAATGCGTTTAACCTTGGTGCAAATGCATATGGTAAGCCAGCAACGGCATTAAACATACTTCGTGAGACAGTAATGGGTCATGAGCTTTTTGATCATGCGTTTAAAACATATGCACAACGATGGATGTTTAAACACCCAAGTCCAGAAGATTTCTTCCGTACAATGGAAGATGCATCTGCAGTAGATCTTGACTGGTTCTGGAGAGGATGGTTTTATAGCACAGAAGCTGTAGATATAGGTCTTAAAGAAGTAAAGCAATACTATATTACAGATAACGTAACTGCAGCTGGTAAAGAGTTACTTGCTCGTTACGGTGTTACAGACCCTAGCGCTATTGAAGCAATCTATGTAGTAGATGAGGATAGCCCAGAGTTTACAGAAGATATGAGAGGTAGAGATATTTTAGAATCTTCATCTACACTTAAAGAGTATCTTATGGATAACTTTACTCCAGAAGAGCGTGCAAAAATCAATACACCTAAGTTCTTATACAAAGTTGTTTTTGAAAAGCCAGGAGGAATCCCAATGCCTATCATCGTAGAGTATGAATATGCAGACGGAACTAAGAAAAAAGTAACGTATCCAGCTCAAGTATGGAGAAAGAATGATGCAGAAGTAAGTAAGGCAATCGCATCAGATAAGGAAATCGTTAAGATTACTGTAGATCCAGATCTTGAAACAGCAGATATTGATACTGACAACAACAGCTGGCCAAAAGCTAAAAAGCTAGGTGAGTTTGATAAGTTCAAAAATCAAAATAAAGGATAATACTAGTTTCGCTTTCGCGAAAAAGTGAAAAACTGCTTCTCCATCGAGAAGCAGTTTTTTTTTTGCTATTATTTTATTGATTGGAAATAATGAAACTTGGATTACTCAAAATCAAGCGTGTCACTTGCCGAAATTAATTGCTCTAACGCATCAATTTTGTTATGGATTTTTTTAAAGAACATATGCTGCTCACGCTCTCCTGCAGTTTTTAAAAATTTACTCTGTTGTAATTGCTCGGTAATGTAAGCATGTGCTTGATTACAAGTTTGACCGTCATAAGTTTGAAAATAACTTAGAAATGTAAAGGGAACGTAAAAGGCCTTTTTATAAGGAGTATTTATTAATACCGTACATAGCATATCTAGAATCAAATAATCTATCGTTATATAACTAATAGAATCACTGTATACTACGCTGCAAATTAGTTAATCACGTTTCAATTCAATAAGTATGATGTTTACATCAAGAAGCGATTTAGTATACATCTGTTGTAGTTGTTCTACATATTTTTGAGCAGTTTCCACAGTTCCAGAAGGAGTAGTGTGTTTTTCTATTTGCTGCAAGATGTATCCTTGTTGAGTCATCCCGAGGTTCATAAAACTAGATTTAATCTTATGAGCAAGTCCGCTAGCTCTTTGATAGAAACCTCTTTCCATACAAGTTATTAGGCTCTTGTAATCGTCTGGAGTATCTGCTATAAATACCTCAAGTAGCGATATGATAAACTCTTCATCATTATCAAATGTCTCTCTTAGCTTGCTCATATTTACAGCACTACTTAAAGATTTATCGCCTGTAGTAGGTGATTGTAAATCGTACAAATCTTCGTTAGATATAAGCCAGTAAAGTACTTCTTTGAGAGCATCTTCCTCAAGTGGTTTTGTGAGGTAAAAGTCAATACCAGCCTTAATTGCTTCTTTTCTTGATTCTGGAAAAACATCGGCAGAGCAGATGACTATGGGTGTTTTTTTAAGAGTGTATTTTCTTGATTCTCTTATGGCAGATATAGCTTCGATACCTCCTAGAATAGGCATGTGCATATCCATAAGGATGAGATTGTAATATCCTTTTGGGGCATTGTTGTATATCTCTACAGCTTCTTGCCCATTTGAAGCCATAGCTACATCAATCCCTAACCTATTAAGAAGTTGAGAAATGTAAAACTGGTTCATCGTATTATCCTCTGCAACGAGCACTTTTAAACCTTCAAGTTGCTTGTCATTTGAGGTATGTGTTTTTACGGTTTCCTCGGTGCTTTGTAATTTACTTTTGATGAGAGGTATTGTAAAAGAGAAACTAGAGCCAACACCCAGTGTGCTGGTAGCTGTTAATTTACCTTGCTGTAGGTTTATAAGTTCTTTGGTGATGGCAAGACCTAATCCAGTGCCGCCTACTTTTGAGTTTGCAGTATCTTCTACTTGATAGAAACTGTCAAAAATACTGGTAATTTTATCTTCAGATATCCCAATTCCTGTATCCTTTACTTCAAAGCTTACATCTATATTCTCTTCGTCTTTAGAGGTTGCATTTACAATGATTTCAACCTTGCCTTCATTTGTAAACTTTATCGCGTTACCTATGAGATTGGTGAGAATCTGGTTGATTCTATATTGATCACCTATGACAATATCTGGAACTTGTGGATCTATCACTGTATGCACTTCGACGCCTTTTTCGTTTGCTTTGGAAGCAAATCCATTGGCGAGCGAAATGATCACTTTTCTTATATTAAAATCATAAGATTGAATAGAGAGTTTTCCAGCCTCTATTTTAGAAAAATCAAGAATATCATTAACAATAGATAAAAGACTCTTTGCCGAAAAATCAATTCCCTCAATGTTCTTTTTAAACAGCTCGCTATCTTCATTATCACTTTTAGTAATGATATCTGCAAGTCCTAGAATTACATTGAGAGGTGTTCTTATCTCGTGACTCATGTTAGACAGGAACGTAGCTTTTGCTTTTGCAGCACGCTGAGCATGCTCCATTTCCTTATTAATGGTCTCTAGTGTGTCTTTTTTCTTAGTTATGTTTTTAAAGAAAATACTATACGTATCGGTATCCTCAGAAAAATTATTTGATGTAGAAATCTCAAAGTATTCACGCACTCCATCTGCCATGGTGATGACAATGTCACGACGTACACCTACCACTTCTTTATCATAGGTGTATGTACTATCTTCAATATCTCTTTGAAGTTCTAGGCCTACAGTAGGTGGAAGGAGGTTATAAATATCCTTAGGGTTAGTCTTTAAATCTTCTAAGTTAAATACTTTTCTTGCCTTGTAATTACCGTATAAAATCTTTCCTGAGCTGTCAAAAATAATTGCTTTATCAAGCATATTTTCTAATGCAGAAAATAATACAGTGCTAGACTCCTTAACTTTAGATGTTATAATTGCAGAAGTCTCTTTTTTAGTTACCGCTGTAGTCTGTACACTCATAGCAGAAGCTTTTTTTTCTACTGCTTTTTCAGGTATGTAATATGCTATTTTATCTACCGTCTCAAGGTGTTCAAAGTAATTCTGGAAGTCGTTGCACCATTCTTCATAAGGATACGTAGTGCTATTCTTTATTGTTTTTGAGGTGATTTCTACATGCAGCTGTTCTATGTATTCTCTTATCTTCCTTCTGCAAGATAAATAGTGAACCATATCCTCTTTAAGTAGGCTATAGTCTATTTCCTTTTTGATGGTAAACTCAGGTGATAATTTGCTAAAGTAGTCTACAAGAGCAGTGGATTTATCAAAACAGTATAATGCAAATGTGTAAGCAAGTTTGATTTCTTGAACACGGTCCTGCTCCTCAAGAATTTTAAATGGAGGCGTGCTAGCAATTTCAAAAAATGTAGATGATAACTCTTTCCTTAAGCTGCTTTTACTTCCTAAAAAGCCAGCATCATAAATTAAAAGATAGTTTTCTATGGCTAAGTATAAATGAACTAGCTGAAATTGTGCAGTATTTTCATCTGCGCTTATCCGTGTTTCTTTTACTTTTTTCTTTATTTCATCTAGTTTATCAGAGTTGAATCCCTGATTGTAAAAATGCGCTAAAAAATCATCATAACGACTAGACTTTTCCTCTCGAGGAAGAGACGCTTCTGACTTTTTTAAAAAACGATTAATGAAATTGCTCATTGATAAATAGTGTGCCTACGCTAGAAATTCTAATGTATTACTTTTTTTATATTTTGACAATAAATAAGCTTAGAATAAGGGTCTAAAAAGCTCATTATTAAACTATTTGTAATCTTTACTCTGAGCGATTGCAATGTTCTCAATGTATTGATAGAAGATAAATTCTCACGGCGAGGTACTAGGTTACGCTTTCGCGAAAGCGTGCCTATTAAAAGTTAATATAGAGAAGGAA